>Ga0210408_10001299_pt1 | contig 26720 bp, 30 predicted proteins | sample IncBWH4MmetaG_FD_155471 | JGI IMG/M metagenome (GOLD analysis project Ga0210408, IMG submission 155471) | Forest soil microbial communities from Barre Woods Harvard Forest LTER site, Petersham, Massachusetts, United States - Inc-BW-H-4-M | ecosystem: Environmental > Terrestrial > Soil >...
CCGCCCGTAAACGGCGCGAGCCAGACATCCTGGAACTCCCAGGCATGCGCGTCACGATTGCGCCAGTAGGCAACATGCGCCCCGTCCGGCGATACCTTGGGATAGCCCTCGAGGCGCGTCTCACCCGTGAGCGAGCGAATCGCCCCGCTCGCGACGTCCAGCACCTGGATGCGCGCGCGCAGCTGATCACCCGTCGAGGGCGACTCCTGGCGAACGATCACGATGCTCTTGCCATCCCTCGACCAACTGACGGGCGAGGAAGGTGGCCCCGGCGGCAGGCTGGACGGCAGCGACCAGCTGCCGCTGGTGAGCCGCCGCGCCTCACCGCCCTGCGCCGACACCAGCCACAGGTGCGTGGGACGCGCCGCCTCCGAGAGCGTGAAATCGTCGTTGCCGACCTTGAATGCGGTGCGAAACTTGTCCTCGCCCTTGAGCTCGGGCTTCGGATCCTCGACGGCGTACGCGATGCTCCCGCCATCGGGACTCCAGGCAAACTGCGACACGCCGTCCTTGCCCTTGGTGAGCTGCAGCGCGTCTCCGCCGCTCAGCGGCAGCACGAACACCTGTCCGTTCTTGTCGGCATCCGGGGCGATGAATGCGATGCGGTCGCCCGACGGCGACCAACGGGGCGAGTCGGCGTGATGACGCGCGCGCGTCAGCGGCCGCAGCTGGCCGCTCGGCAGGTCAACCAACACGATCTCCGAGCGGAATTGGTCGCTCTCGAGATCGGCGCGCGTCTCGACCAGCGCGACCGTCTTGCCGTCAGGGGAGAGCTGCGGATCGGAGAGGCGCACCTGCCGCACGAGGTCGCGCACGCTCGGCGTCTGCGCCGCCAGTGTCACGCCTGCGCACGCCCACAAACCCACGGCTATCGCCGCGACACCGGTGGTCACCCTCATGAGATCCCCCTGAGTCTTGTGATTCTTGTCGAAACTATAGCGGACAAGTCAGCGATGTAAACTCGCGCCCGACACGGACGTGTAAGCAACACGGTTGCGCCACAGACCTGACGAGGGTAATTTCCGCGCCCATGGTCAAGCCGGCTGCAAACCGCTGGACTGCGGTATCGATCGCCTGTACGAGCGGGAGTTGCGCCGCCGCGCGGGCGCTCAAGGGGCAGCGCTTTCTCAGCGTCGATGCGCCCCGGATTCCCCTGGCCGACTGCACCACACCCGCAACCTGCCCGTGTGTGTACCGAAAGCATCCGGACCGGCGTGCCGGGCCGCGCCGCGAGGAGGACACGTCGGGTCTCAGGCGCGCGAGCCCGAGCACGCCTGATCGACGCGGCAGGCGCGGCCGCCGCAGCACGGATCAGTGAATCGCGCCCTCAGGGAAGGCTGTGGACCGGCTCCGCGAGGCGCACGCAGGAGGGTCCGTCGCAGGTCACGCTCAACTTGAGCGCAGCCGGCTTGTCGTGCCGCCGCACGAGAGTCGCCTGGAGCCCCTCGCCGTACCAGGGCACGGGTGGCACCCACCCGACGATGTGGCCACAGGTCAGGTAGATCACCCGGCCGCTGCGGAAGTCGACTTCCTCGTCGTCGCGCTCGTCCTGGGCGGGGTCGTAGCGACGGATGTTCCAGTCGCACAGGCTCAACATGTAGCCGACGGTGTGCAGTCCCTGGTTGGCATAGGCATCCGCCGGTGAGAAGAAATCCGCAAAGGGCGCGTTGTGGATCGAGCAGATGTGCGTATGGAAATCGGCGACGACATCCGGCCCGTAGAACTCCCCGAGATCCACGCCGAAAGGCTTCTTCGAGCTGAAGAGTGGCGAGGCCTCGAAGCCGCCCGGCACGCGTCGCACGACGCCCCCGCATTCGTAACGCGGGTCGCAGACGGCAGCCGCGTGCGTCAGCGCCTCGATCGCCGCCTCGTCCATAGTCGCAAATATCGCCAGAGCCAACAGGTTCACGATTCAGCCGCTCCTTGCCGCCATCTGCTCAGTGCACCCGCCGTTACCAATGTGCATGAATTCCATTCCGGCGAGATTCCTCACCTCTCGGTTTCGGCACGCGCGCCAGCCCACTAAGTGAAATCGCCGCCGCACGTTGCGGATTCGTGACCCGAATCACACCGGCGTACACTACCGCCGCGCCCCCCCAATCAGGCCCTGGAACGCTCCGCTGCTTCTGCGGAAGCGGTCGCGGGCCTGTCCATGAGACTCGAGGAGATACTAATGACTCTCAAGATTGGCGACATTGCCCCGGACTTTCAGGCGGACACCACCGAGGGCCGGATCCGCTTTCACGACTGGATCGGGGATTCCTGGGCGGTGCTGTTCTCGCACCCGAAGGACTTCACCCCGGTGTGCACCACCGAGCTCGGCTACATGGCCAAGATCAAGCCCGAGTTCGACAAGCGCAACGTCAAGATCATCGGACTCAGCGTCGACCCCGTCGACAGCCACGCGAAGTGGGCCAACGACATCAAGGAGACGCAGGGCCACGCGGTCAACTACCCGATGATCGGCGACCCGGAACTTTCGGTCTCCAAGCTTTACGAGATGCTGCCGGCGAGCGCCTCCGGCGATCCGTCCAAGCGCACGCCCGCCGACAATCAGACGGTGCGCAACGTCTTCGTGATCGGGCCCGACAAGAAGCTCAAGCTGATCCTGGTGTATCCGATGACGACGGGGCGGAATTTCGACGAGGTGTTGCGCGTCATCGACTCGCTGCAGCTCACCGCCAAGCATCGCGTCGCGACCCCGGTCAACTGGAAGCAGGGCGAGGACGTCATCATTGCCGGCTCGGTGTCGAACGACGAGGCGGCGAAGATCTATCCGCAGGGCTGGAAGGCACCGCGCCCCTACATCCGTATCGTGCCGCAGCCGCGCTCGTGAGCGCCGCGCGTCGAGAGGGCGGCGCGTGATCTTCCGCCAGCTGTTCGATGCTGCCTCCAGCACCTACAGCTACCTCCTCGCCAGCCGGTGTGGCGGGGAGGCGTTGATCATCGACCCGGTGGTCGACCGGGTCGATCGCTATCTGCAGCTCCTGCGGGAGCTCGATCTGCGGCTCGTCAAAGCCGTCGACACGCACCTGCATGCGGACCACATCACCGGTCTCGGCGCGCTGCGCGACCGCACTCATTGCATCACCGTGATGGGCGAGCGCAGCCGCGTCGATGTGGTGTCGATGCGCGTCGCCGACGGCGATCGTCTGCAGATCGAGGGACTGGAGCTCGAGGTCTTCTATACGCCGGGCCACACGGATGATTCCTACAGCTTCCGGACGGCGGACCGGGTGTTCACCGGCGACACCTTGCTCATCCGCGGCACCGGTCGGACCGACTTTCAGAACGGCGATGCACATGCCCAGTACGAGTCGATCTTCGGTCGGCTGCTCAAGCTCCCCGACGAGACGCTCGTCTACCCCGGCCACGACTACAAGGGCGACACCGTCAGCACGATCGGCGAGGAGCGCCGCTGCAATCCGCGCCTGCAGGTGAAGTCAGTGGACGAGTACGTCGAGCTGATGGCAAACCTCAAGCTCGCGAATCCCAGGATGATGGATGTGGCCGTGCCCGCCAACATGCAGGTGGGACTGCATCAGGAGGAGGTCGCGCAGCGCGGCTGGGCGGCGACCGCCGAGCAGGCGCTCGCGCTCATCGGGCAGCCGGACGTGGTGCTGATCGACCTGCGCGAACGCGCCGAGCGCGAGCGGCACGGCAGCATCGCCGGCTCACTGCACGTTCCGTACCCGAGCCTGGAGGAAAGTACCCGCGCCGGCGGCAGACTGCATGCGCTGGCCCGGTCCACCGGCAAGCGGCTGCTGTTCTACTGTGCGTACGGTGAGCGCTCGGCCATGGCGGTGCAGGCGGCACAGGATGCCGGGCTCTCCTCGTCGTTTCACCTGCAGGGGGGAATTGCCGCCTGGAAGGCCGCGGGCGGCCCGGTCGAGTCCGTCCGCTGACGCGCTGCGCGCGCCGCTCAGGCGCGCTCGCGTAACGGGAAGAACCGCGCCAGTGCGGGATTGCGCTGTCGGCTCTTCGGCACCCTGGGCCGCAGCGCTTTTGGCCAGTCACCGACCAGTCCGGGGAGCGATGCATCGATCCCGCCGAGCGCGTAGGTGCTCAAGCACAGCTCGCGCGCCAGGGACGCACGGTCGAGCTCACTCGGCAGCGCATCGTAGGCGATCGGCTGCCCGACCACGATGCGGACCGGTTCCTTGAGGCGCCGCACGTTCTCGCTGATCAGGAGTCCCCAGCGCAGCGTCAGACTGTAGTGACTCACGATCTGGAAGAGGCGCCCGTTCTGACCGGCGAACCACACCGGCAATACGGGCGCCTGCGACCGGATGAGGACCTGCGCCACGAACGGATGCCAGTGGACGTCCATCGCGGCCGCGCGGCCCCAGCGGTCGGGCGAGGTCGAGATGCCGCCCGCGGGAAAGATCAGGAGCGCCCCACCCTGCTCGAGCGTTCGGCGCGCCTCAAAGCGCGCTGCCACGTTGGTCTTCTGTGCCTGACGGGTTCCCGACAGATCGACGGCGATCGAGTGAGCGGCCATCTCCGCAACGCAGCGCACGCCGTTCAGCATGATCTTGAAGTCCTGGCGCACCTGGCTGATCAGCCAGCACAGGAGAAAGCCGTCGAGGATCCCGAACGGGTGATTCGCGACCACGATAAGGGGACCGCTGCGCGGGATGTTGGCGACCGTACCCGCGTCGAGCTCGATGCGGATACCGAGGAGATGCACCGCCTCGCTCCAGAAGGACTCCGCTGAAGAGGCGCGCGAGCGGTACTGCCGGTATTTTTCCTGAAGGTTCTGCTGGCCGGAGACGAACTCGAGCAGGCGGATGAGCGCGCGGCGCGTTCCGTCGAGACTCGTATCGGACATGGAAAACGGGTTGTAATCGAGCTCTAGGCTGTGGTCGCGGCGTCGCCGGCCTGCTGCCATGTGATTTCAACTCCGGTGGCCCGGGTGAGGATTAGGCACAGGTTTTGCGACGATTTGATGACGGACGGCGCTTCGCTAAAATCCGCCTTCAGCGGGAACGTGTATGAAAAGCTATGTCGTCCGGGAATTTGGCGCGGCGCTTGCCGAGCTGGAGACGCCCACCCCGGCGCCCGGCGACACGCAGGTGCTTCTCGAGGTGCGCCACTGCGGCGTTTGTCACACCGACGTGCACCTGCGTGAGGGCTTCTTCGATCTCGGCGGCGGCAAGCGCCTGAGCTCCAGGCTCGCCCTGCCGCATGTCCTCGGGCACGAGATCGAAGGCGTGGTGGTGGCGGCCGGCCCGGCGGCGGGAGCGGTCAGCATCGGCGCCCGCTACGCGGTGTTCCCCTGGATCGGCTGCGGCCGGTGCAGCGCCTGCCGGCGCGGCGAGGAGAACCTCTGTCTCGGCGAGACGCGCCAGCTCGGCTGCTCGAGCGCTTGTCCCGGCGGCTACGCCACGCACGTCCTGGTCCCCCACCCGCGCTATCTCATCGACTACGGCGACACGGACCCGGCGCTGGCCGCGGCGTGCATGTGCTCAGGTCTCACCGCCTATGCGGCGCTGAAGAAGATCGGCCGTCCGGAGCCCGAGGAGCGAATTCTCCTCATCGGCTGCGGGGGCGTCGGCATGATGGGGATCCAGTTCGCGCGGGCGCTCTTTGCCAGCGCGCCGCTGGTCGCGGACATACACCCCGGGCGCCTCGAGGCGGCGCGCGCTGCGGGTGCCGGTGCCACCTACGACGCCGCCGGCGCGGCCACCGTGGAGCGGATGCGCGCCGACACCGCCAACGGCCCTGCCGCGGTGGTGGACTTCGTCGGCTCCGAGCAGAGCTTCGCACTCGCGAGCCGGGCCGTGCGCCGCGGGGGCCGGATCATCATCGTCGGCCTGTTCGGCGGCGCGCTGCACATGCCTCTGCCTATGATTCCGCTGCGCGCGCTCTCGATCGTGGGTTCCAACACCGGAACACTCGCGGAGGCCCGGGAGATGATGTCGCTGGTGCGCGCGGGCCGGGTACAGGCGATCCCGCTCACCCGGCGCCCGCTGTCGCAGGCCGAGGGTGCGCTGCGTGAGCTGCAGCGCGGTGCGATCACCGGGCGCGTCGTGCTCGTTACGTGAGGGCGATCCTCTTCGCAGGCCTCTCCGCGGCCACGATCTACGGACTCACCTGCGTCCTTCTCTACCTGATCCAGGATCGGCTGCTCTATCTCCCCACCCGGGAAGTCGCGCGCCCGGGGGTGCGGTCGCTGCGCGTGAAATGCGGCGATGCGACCTTGAGGGTCTGGGAGCTGCACGGCGAGGCGTCGCCTGCCCTCATCTACTTCGGGGGCAACGCCGAGGACGTCGGCGCCAACCTTCCCGACTTCGACGCCGCCCTTCCCGACCGGGCGGTTTACCTGGTGAATTACCGTGCCTACGGCGGGAGCACCGGACGGCCCTCCGAGGCGGCGCTCATCTCCGATGCGCAGGCGATCTACGATTCAGTGGGTGCCCGCCACGACCGCATCGCCGTCATCGGGCGCAGCCTCGGGAGCGGCGTCGCCGTGGCGCTCGCCAGCCGCCGTCCGGTCGAGCGGCTGATCCTCGTCACCCCCTTCGACAGCCTCGCCAACGTCGCCGCCGATCATTTCGCCTGGCTCCCGGTCCGCTCGCTGATCCGCGACCGCTACGATTCCTTGAGTCGCATCGGTGCGGTGCGCGCGCCTATCCTCGCGGTGATCGCCGAGCACGACGAGGTGGTGCTGCGCGCCCGCTCGGACGCGCTGCTCGCCGCGATCCCGCCGCCGTTGCGGCACACGCTCCTGATTCCCGGCGCAACCCACAACGATGTGAGCTTCTTTCCCCTCTACTATCGGGGCCTGAGGGAATTTATTTATCGGGCGCCATAGCTCCTGAGCGTGGCGATGATCTGCTGCTCATCGGCGGCGATTGCCGCCTGCAACGGCGTGGTGCCGCGCGCGTCGGCGGCGTTTGGGTCGGCACCGTGAGCGAGTAAGGCGGTAACGGCCCTCGTCTGCCCGTGCAGCGTCGCGAGCATGAGCGCGCTGCGGCCCAGCGCATCGCGCGAATCGATGTCGCTTCCGCCGGCCAGCTGCGCCGTCAGTCCCGCCAGGTCACCGACTTCAGCGGCGTGCCGGAGTGCGGCCGGGTCCGGCGCCACCGCCGGGGAAGGCATCGAGGCCCTCGCGACCGCACCCACCGGCGCTCCGGCGGCGGCGGCACCCGAGTTACTGCGCTCCTCTAGCTGCCGTCCACTCGTTGCGTCAGACGCGGCGAGCGCAGGGCGCTCGACGCGGGATGCCACGCGGGCGCGCTGGGCCTGCACGGCCAGCGCCGGTGCCGGTGCAGCGGGACTCGCTGACTCCGTGGGCCGGAGCGGTCGTACAGGCTCCGGCAGTGCACGCACAGACTCCTGCAGTGCACGCACAGGCTCCTGTTGTGGAGACTCGGCGGCGGGTGCCGTCGCGGTCGCGACTGCATTCGGCGCAGGAGCCGCCACAGCCGCGAGCTGACTCTCGGGTGGTGCCCGCGGCGCCAGGAACTGCGGGGCCAGCACCACCGCCGCGAGAGCCGCCGCCGCGACCGTCCCGACGAGCGCCGGGCGCCACCGCGGTTCGAGTCCGCGGAGGAAGAGCCAGCGACGGCCGGCGTCGCGGCGCAAGCGCGCGGCGGCGCGCTCGCCCGCGTGAGCGAGCACCGCGCGGCGAGTGGCTTCGCTCGGGCGGCTCGGGTCGAGCCGCGAGGCACGCCGATACCGCTCATCGGCGTCGTCGGACGGATCCCGGCTCGGTGGCAGCGTGTTCATGCGTGCTCGCTCAGCAACTCGCGCAGCCTCGTTCGGGCATAGCGCAGGCGGCTCTTGGTCGTCTCGAAGCTGCTGCGGGTAATGGCCGCCACCTCCTCGACGCTCAGGTCGCCTTCGACCTGCAGGAGAAATGCATCGCGCTGCTCCGGCGCAAGTTGCGCCAGCGCCTGACGCAGCGCCGCCGCCTGATCCCGCACCACCACCGCCGCCAGCGGGCCTGCGCCCGGATCCGCGGTCAGTCGCTCGACCACCGCCTCGGCCTCGTGCCCGAGCACCTCGAGGCTCAGCTGCGGGCGAGTGGTTCGGGCCGCGTCGATCATGCGGTTGCGCGCAATCGTGAACAACCAGGTCGTAAAACGCGCGCTCGGCCGGTAGCGCTCGGCATCACGCGCGACCGCAAACCAGACTTCCTGCATCAGCTCCTCGGCCGTCGCCCGGCTGCCGACGTTGCGTTCGAGATAGCGCCAGATGCGCAGCTCGTGCCGCCGATACAATGCCGCGAACGCCTCCGCCTCGCCGCGCGCATAGCGAGCGATCAGCGTCTCGTCACTCGGGTCCGCGTCGGCCATTCATCGCATTATCGAACAGTTCCCCCTCGGACTCAGCCCGAAGGATCCGGCACGAAGTGCCGCTCCGGCGAGCCCGGGAACGGGTCGGGCGCGCGCGGCGCCGGGCGCGGCATGCGGATGATGCCCATGGCGACCAGGTTCTCGAAGCTGTCGTAGCGAATGCGTATGACCTCGTTGGGCTGCGGCTGCATGCGGTGAAACTCCGTGTCCACGACGTAAGAGTACTCGCGCTCCCCGTGCCCCGTGCCGAGCCGCTCCGCCGGTGCCGCCGCTCGCGCGGCAAGTCCGCTCTGGCTCGCCGCCGCCGCGGGGGCCCGCTGCATGGACGGCGTTTGTGCCGCGGTGGCTGCATCCTCGGCCAGCGGGCGGTTGGCCTCCCCGACCCAGGGAGCAGGATCCACGGGCGCGGGCGCGATCTTAGGGGGTGCGTACACCGGTTGCGGCTGCTCGCGGAACAGCGCGATGCCGATGATCCCGACGCTGGCCGGCCGGCCGGTGCGCTCGGCGTACGAGTCCCGCGAGTCGGTGAACGTGAAGGCCGCCACTTGCGAGTTGCTCTTGCGCCATCCGGTGATCTGATAGCGCTCGCCGGGGTCGAACACATAGCCTGCCTGGCCCCAGCCGGCCGTGTCGCCCGAGAGCACGTTGACGCCGTCGATCGAGGTCACCGCCAGCAGCCGCCCGCCCGCGCAATTGCGGATCTCGATCGCGTACCGCGCACCGGGATCGCCCGCCACCCAGTACTCGCCGCGGGCGTAGTACGTCCTCAGTGTGACGCCGCTGTCCCGATCGACCACAGTCACCCGCGCCAGCGAGCCGAGTGCATCGGCCTGCGCGCTCGCCGCCAGCGCCAACACCGACGCTATGAAAATAAGGTACTTCACTCGTCGCCTCCGGTATTGAGTAAGCCCAATACCTGAAGCGAAGCAGCCGGCCGAATGGGGTTGACGCGCGAACCGCATCCCCAGCCGGCCGCCGCCGGGGAGCCGACATGACTTAACTCAGGCCTTGCCGTCGCGATACAGCCAACCGGCGATTACCCCGAGGATCACCATCAGCACGCTGTCGAACAGGATCTGCTTCACCACCGTGTCCGCGGGCATGGGCTGCACGACGAAGTAGATGGTGTAGGTGGGGATCGTCGTCAGGAACGCGACCGCGATTCCGAAGCGCACGCCCTGCCCGAGCCACGGCTTCGGCTCGACGCCGCGCGCGTAGATCCACGCGAACGCGCCCGCGAGCATCACGTGCGCGAGGATCATGAGCGGGAAGTATTTCTGCGAGTCGGCCGGCGTGCGGAACAGCGTGCCGCCGAGCTGCGTATAGTCGGCGCTCAGCAGCAAGCCGTGCACCACGAAGCTGCCGATGAACCACGCGACGAAAATTACGATCCAGGCGATGATGAATTTCTTGTTCATGGATTCTCCTCACGCATCGAGACGTTGCTCGTAGGGAACGGCTTCGCCGTGTTCGAGGTAACGGCGCATGATCCTCAGATACATGGCCCAGCAATAGCACGACACCCGCCAGTGCTCATTCGTCGTCGGCCAGCCGGTGTGATAGAAGCGCACGCGCGTCGATTCCCGGCCCTCGGGCCGCAACTCGCATCCGACGCGCGTATTCATCCAGTCCGGGTGAGCCTGGGTCATCTCCAGCTCGAAGGCCGCGTCGGGCACATAGCGCGTCACCCTGCCCCGCCAGGCATAGTCGGCGCCGAAGTTGAGCAGATACTCGGCGCCTTCCTGGGGCTTGCCGGCGGAAGTCTGCGTCCACCAGTGTGTCAGCCCCTGCGGCGTCGCCATGGCGTGGAACACCCGCGGGGGTACCGCGCGGACGGTAAATTCCTGGATGATGTCGGCCATGGGCGAGCCTCCGGTCCGTCACTCCTTCTCGCGTTGCGACTGAACGGAAATCCACACGGCGATGTCCCACAGGTTGCGGATGCTGATGAACAGCAGCGCCAGCGCCAGCACGGCGACGCCGTACAGCGCCGCCGCTGTCAGACGATCCCAGAGCAGCACTCCCATGACCGTCAGGGCGGCGTACACCGCCGTCGGCAGGATCACGTTCCAGATCCAATCCTCCCGCACCGGAACGTAGTGCGTGGTGCCGGTTCCGATGCGCCACATGTTGGCTCCAATGAGCCCGCCATAGACGATACCGGCCAGCCCCCCGAGCGCGAGCCCCACGCTCAGGGTCCCGGTGAGCTGATGCGGCATGCTCATGAACGCCGCGAGCGCGAGCACGCCGCAGAAGTGCACGATCGTCGGCGTCACGAAGGCCCCGATACCCGTCGGCCGCACACCCTGCGCCGAATCGCGGGCCAAGGCGATCACGACGAACGTGAGCCCCGTCAGACCCCCGGCCGAGGAGCCGATGATCACGTAGAAGTTCTCCCAGCCAGAGAGCGGCGCGGCGTCCATCATTTCTTCGCAGCCTGAGAGTTCTTGGGCTCGACGTTGAGCACGTGGCACTCGCTCGGACCGAGATTCTCGGCGCTGTGAGTCACCGGATCGCTCCACACCACGTCCCCTGCGTGCAGCGTGGCCTCGGAGCTCTTTCCGCCCGGATATGAGAACTTCATCCGGCAGTCGGTCAGCGCCACCGCGAGGTAGCCGGTCGGATGCGAGTGCATCAGCGCCCGCCCCCGGGCTGGCACGTGGATATCGAGCACCCGCACCTTGTCGTTCTCGAGGAGCACTTTGTGAGTGGCGGCGGCTGCCTTGACGGGATCCTGCGCGACGAGCACGCCGCCCGCCGCCAGCATCGCGAGACCGCCTGCGATGAGCACGCCCGAGGTTCTCATGGTCCGGCTCCCCTGTGACCGAAGGGGCGATGACTCACCGCCGCGCGGCATCCTAGTCGCCGCCGCCCCGGGGCAGCAAGTTGGCTCGCCCTGCCGCGACGCAAGGGTCTGGCCACTGGTGTAGAAAACCGCAGCTCAGGAACGGGGCCGGGTGCGCCTCGGGAACCGCGCGCCGCCCGGCTGGTCTACACTGGCCGTGCCACTCTCGTGAGCGCCGCAATGAGCAGAGCACGGATCGCAGCACTCTTTGCCCTCCTGACCGCATTCACGGGCGTCGTGGGCGGATGCGCGGCGGTCGAAACCTTGCGCAAATGCGGAGCGGGATGCCCGGGGGACGCCGAGCTCACGGCCGCCGTGCGCGCGCGTCTCGTGCAACACACCGAACTGCTCGCCCCTAACAGAGTGTACGTGCGCGCGCTCGACGGCGTTGTGTACTTGAGCGGTGAGGTGGTCACCGACGTGCAGCGCGCCACCGCAGAAACCGTCGCCCTGCAGACCCCGGGCGTCCCCCGGGTCGTCGATCTCATCAGCCTCGAGTACAACGGCCGCTAGGGCTCCTCACGGCCCCTCGAGGTCGGTGAGCGCTGAGCGCGCCACCCGTCCGTCGACCACCCCGACACCCTCGGCGCGCAGGCGCCGCGTCTGCTCGCGATGTGCGTGCGATCCACGGTGAAATACGATACGGCCGCCGGCGCCCACGACCCGGTGCCACGGCAGATTCAGCTCATCTCCGGCCACGCGTAGCGCAAACCCCGTCTGGCGCGCGCGCCCCGGCAGGCCCGCGGCGCGCGCCACCGCCCCATAGGTCGATACCCGACCGCGCGGGATCCTGCAGACCGTGTGCCAGATCGCTTCGAGCGCGGGATTCTCCGCAGCCGCCGGCCGCCGGCGCGCACTCGGGCCGGCGCGGCCCAAGGGTTGCAACAGCGCGGCGAGCGTTTTCCTCGGACGCCTCACCCGTTGCATACTACTATCGTCGGATGCTGCCCAGAAAAAACGAGCGCAACAACCGCCATGGCAGCCGCGGCCGCCGCTGACGATTGCATACTCGAGACACGCGGACTCACCAAGGAGTTCAGCGGCTTCGTTGCGGTGAGCAACGTCGACCTCAGGGTGCGGCGCGGTCACATCCACGCGCTCATCGGGCCCAACGGCGCCGGCAAGACCACCTTCTTCAATCTCCTCACCAAATTCATGATCCCGACCCGCGGGGAGATCATCTACCGCGGCCAGGACATCACGCTCGCGAAGCCCGCCCAGGTCGCGCGCCGCGGCATCGTCCGCTCGTTCCAGCTGTCGGCGGTGTTCCCCCACCTCACGGCGCTCGAGAACGTCCGCATCGCGCTGCAGCGCGCGCTCGCGACCACGTTTCATTTCTGGAAACGCGAGTCGACGCTCACGGTGCTCGACACCCGCGCCCGCGAGCTCCTCGAGTTGGTCGACCTCGGCGCGTTCGCCGGCGTGGTCGCGGTCGAGCTCCCCTACGGACGCAAGCGCGCTCTCGAGATCGCCACCACGCTGGCGATGGACCCGGAGCTCATGCTGCTCGATGAGCCGACGCAGGGCATGGGGCACGAGGACGTCGACCGCGTCACCGCGCTCATCCGCCAGGCCGCGGCCAATCGCACCGTGCTCATGGTCGAGCACAACATGCGCGTGGTGGCGCGGATCGCCGATACCATCACGGTACTGCAGCGCGGCCAGATCATCGCGAGCGGCAGTTACGCCGAGGTGTCGCACAACCCGCAGGTGCTCGAGGCCTACATGGGCTCCGCCGACACCGAGCTGCGGAATACGCAGTGATGTCGGCGGATGTTCTGCAGGTGTCCGGGCTGCACGCCTACTACGGCGAATCGCACGTGCTGCACGGCGTCGACTGCCACGTCGGGCGCGGCGAGGTCGTCACGCTCCTCGGCCGCAACGGCGCCGGGCGCACTACCACCCTGCGCGCCCTGCTGGGACTCGTGGGCCGCTCCGGGTCGGTGCTGATCAACGGCCGGGAAACGATCGCGCTGCCGCCGCACCGCATCGCCCGGCTCGGGATCGGTTACTGCCCGGAGGAGCGCGGCATCTACGCAAGCCTCTCGACCGAGGAGAACCTCGAGCTCCCCCCGCCGGTTGCGCCCGGGGGAATGTCACTGGAGGAAATCTACGCTATGTTTCCCAACCTGAAGGAGCGGCGCGCCAGCCGGGGGTCGCATCTTTCCGGGGGCGAGCAGCAGATGCTGGCGCTGGCGCGGATCCTGCGCACCGGGGCCCGGTTGCTGCTGCTCGATGAGATCTCCGAGGGCCTGGCGCCGGTCATCGTGCAGGCGCTGGCGAGGACCATCCAGAGACTGCGCGAGCAGGGCTACACCATCGTCATGTCGGAGCAGAATTTCCGTTTCGCGGCCCCGCTGGCCGACCGCTTCTACATCATGGAGCGCGGGCGGATCGTCGAGGGTTTCGCGGCCAGCGAGCTTCAGGAGAAAATGGCGCTGCTGCACCAGTATCTGGGCGTCTGACTCATACCGCATCACGAGGAGAACACCATGAAACTGCGGATGTTGGCGACTTTAGGGGCCGCGGGGTTGGCGCTCGGGACCGCAGCGGCGACGGCGCTCGCCGCCGCCGGCGAGTCTGTCGTGATCGGCGACATCGACGACATGTCGGGCGTCTACGCCGACGTCATGGGCGCGGCCGGCGTCGAGACCATCAAGATGGCGATCGCCGACTTCGGCGGCACGGTGCTCGGTAAGAAGATCACGGTGCTGACCGCGGACCACCAGAACAAGCCCGACATCGGCGCGGCGAAGTTCCGCGAGTGGGCCGACCAGAACGGCCTCAACGTGCTGCTCGGCGGCTCCAACACCGGCGTCAACATCGCCATGTCGAAGGTCGCCGGCGCGAAGAAGGTGCCGTACTTCGTCATCGGCGCGGCCGGCGCCTCGCTCACTAATGAGGACTGTACGGCCTACACCGTCCACTACGTCTACGACACGACCTCGCTCGCCAACGGCACCGCCACGGCCATGGTCGCCGCCGGCGGCAAGACCTGGTTCTATCTGACCGCCGACTACGCCTTCGGCACCCAGCTGCAGACCGCCGCCTCCAAGGTGGTCGAGGCGCATGGCGGCAAGAACCTCGGCGCGGTGCGCGTGCCGCTCGGCGCGGCGGACTTCTCCTCCTTCCTGCTGCAGGCTCAGGCCTCGGGGGCCCAGGTGCTCGGGCTTTCCAACGCCGGCACCGACTTCAGCAACTCGCTCAAGGCCGCCAACGAGTTCGGCATCACCAAGACCATGAAGCCGGCGGCGCTGCTCGCCTTCATCACCGATATCAACAGCCTGGGCCTGGCGACCGCTCAGGGGCTGTACCTCACTACCGGGTTCTACTGGGACCTGAACCCGGACACGCGCGCGTTCGGCAAGCGCTTCTTCGCGAAGATCAACCGCATGCCGACCATGGACCAGGCGGGCGCGTATTCGGCCACCCTGACCTATCTCAAGGCCGTGAAGGCCGCCGGAACCACCGATCCCGAAAAAGTCATGGCGGAGCTCAAGAAAGCCAGGATCAACGACATGTTCGCCAAGGACGGCTATATCCGCGCGGACGGCGTCATGGTGCACGAGATGTACGTCATGCAGGTGAAGACGCCGCAGGAATCGAAGTATCCCTGGGACTACTACAAGGTCCTGAAGCGCATGCCCGGCGAGGAGGCCTTCGGCCCGATCACCGGCCTGTGCCCGCTCGCGCCGAAGCAGCCCTGAGGCGCGGCGCTGCGGGCGACTGAGGCGACCGCCGGCCACCGCCGAGCCACGTGACCCAGGTCTTCGGGATACCCGTCGCCGCCATCCTCGGCCAGCTGATGCTCGGCCTGGTGAACGGCTCGTTCTACGCGATGCTGAGCCTCGGGCTCGCGGTGATCTTCGGACTCATGCGCGTGGTCAATTTCGCCCACGGCGCGTTCTACACCCTCGGCGCGTTTGCGGCGCTGCTGGGACTGCAGTGGCTCGGGATCAACTACTGGGTGTCACTGGTGCTCGCCCCGGTCGCGGTCGGTCTCATCGGCATCGTCGTGGAGCGTCTGTTTCTGCGCCGTGTCTCTGGGCTCGACCCGCTTTACGGCCTGTTGCTGACCTTCGGGCTGGCGCTCGTCTGCGAGGGATCGCTCCACCAGGTCTTCGGCGCCACCGGACAGTCCTATCCGGTGCCGCCGGCGCTCGCCGGGGCCGTGAATCTCGGCTTCATGTTCCTGCCGCTCTATCGCGCCTGGGTGATCTTCATCTCGCTGCTGGTGTGCTTCAGCACCTGGTTCGTGATCGAGCGCACCCGGCTCGGCGCGACGCTGCGCGCCGCCACCGAGAACGCGCCGCTGGTGCAGGCCTTCGGCGTCAACGTGCCGCTGCTGGTCGCGGCGACCTATGGCGGCGGCGTGGCGCTCGCCGCGCTCGCCGGGGTCCTCGCCTCCCCCATCGTGCTGGTGAATTCGCACATGGGTAACTCGCTCGTCATCGTGGTGTTTGCGGTGGTGGTGATCGGCGGGATGGGATCGATTCTGGGCTCGATCGTCAGCGGGCTGCTGCTCGGTGTCGTCGAGGGGTTCACCAAGGTCATCTATCCGGAAGCTTCCAACGTCGTGGTGTTCGTCATCATGGCACTGGTGCTGATCCTCAGGCCCACGGGCTTGTTCGGCAAGGAATAGCGGCGTGCGCACCACCGCGATCCTCTATGCGCTGCTTGGGCTCTTCGCGCTGTGCGTGCCGCTGGTCGGGATCTACCCGGTGTTCATGATGCAGCTCTTGTGCCTGGCGATGTTCGCCTGCGCCTACAACCTGCTGCTCGGTTTCGGCCGCATGCTCTCCTTCGGACACGCGGCGTTCTTCGGCTCGGCGGCCTACGCGACCGGGTGGCTGGTCGCCGCGCACGAGTGGGGCCCGGGAGCGGCGATCCTGGCCGGCGTCGCCGTCGCGGCTCTCCTCGGCCTCGCCGTCGGGGCGCTCGCCATCCGCCGCCAGGGCATCTACTTCGCCATGATCACGCTCGCGCTGGCGCAGCTCGTGTATTTCGTGTGCCTCGAGGCCCCCTTCACCGGCGGCGAGAACGGCTTGCAGGGCGTGCCGCGCGGCAAGCTCCTGGGCTTCCTGCCGCTGAAGTCCGATCTCGTGCTGTACTACCTGGTGCTCGCCGTCTTCGTCGCGGTGTTCCTCTTCATCCACCGGGTGGTGCACTCCCCCTTCGGCCAGGTGCTGAAGGCGATCCGCGACAATGAGCCGCGCGCCACCTCGCTCGGCTATGAGATCAATCGCTACAAGCTGGTCGCCTTCGTGCTCTCGGCGACCCTCGCCGGGCTCGCCGGCTCGCTCAAGGCGCTGGTATTCGGCTTTGTCACGCTCACCGACGTGGATCAGTCGACCTCGGGAGAGGTGATCCTGATGACGCTGCTCGGCGGTACCGGCACCTTCTTCGGCCCGGTGCTCGGCGCTGCGGTCGTCGTGACCTTGCAGCAATATCTGTCCGACCTCGTCGGGGGCTGGGTCACCGCCATCATCGGCGCGATCTTCGTCGCGTGCGTGTTGTCATTCCGCAGCGGCGTGGTCGGGGAGCTCGCGGCCTGGCGTCAGCGTCGCGAGAAGCCGTCGCCACCGTAAAGCCATCACGGGCGCACACTCACGGGCCGCGGAACCGCGGCGGAGGTTTGTACAGTCCGCCCGACCAGCGGACGAGGTCCGCGATGCTGCCGGCGGCGAGCAGCGAGCGCTGGGCAGCGGCGCCCTGGATACCGAGGTCCTGCGGATAAGCAACCAGGCCGCGCGCCCGCAGGTTGGCGCTGCGCTCCGGCGGCGCGCGCTGCCCGATGGGGGTGGCGCCGGCAATGGCCGCGAGCGCGGCGCGGCGTTCCTCCACGCCTTGCGCCTTGTAGAGGTACGCAATCCCCTGCTCGCTGACCACGTGGCTCACGTCGTCGCCGTAGATCATGATCGGCGCGATCGGCATGCCCGCGTGCCTGCCGACCTGCACGGCATCGAGCGAGTCGACCAGCGTCGGGTTGCCGCTGCGGCTGACGGTCTCCACCAGCTGCACGACCAGCTTGCGGCCGCGCACGATCGGAGCATCGGCGGTGATCAGGCTGAGCCATGCCGGGCTGCAGTGGCGCCGGCCGCCGGGATCGTGACCGAGGTTTGGTGCGCCGCCGAAGCCGGCTATGCGCCCGCGCGTGACCGTAGAGGAGTTGGCGTCGGCGTCCATCTGCAGTGTCGAGCCGATGAAGAGGTCGACCCCGTACTGTCCGGCAAGCTGACAGAGCACGCGATTCGAACGGAGACTCCCGTCGCCGCCGACGAAGAACACGTCCGAGCGCGCGCGCACATAGTCCTCCATGCCGAGCTCGCTGCCGAAGCAGTGTACGCTTTCGACCCAGCCGCTCTCGATCGCCGGGATCAGCGTCGGATGTGGATTGAGCGCCCAGTTGCGGCATATCCTGCCTCTGAGTCCCAGCGAGTCCGCGTAGGTCGGCAGCAGCAGCTCGATCGCCGCGGTGCCAAGCCCGATGCCGTGGTTGAGCGAGGTCACGCCGTGTTGTTCGTAGACACCGCGGATCACCATCATCCCCATCAGCACCTGCAGCTCGGTGATGCGGCGTGGGTCGCGCGTGAACAACGGCTCCAGGGCGAACGGCCGGTCAGCGGGCACGACCAGGTCCACCCAGGAGCCGGGAATGTCGACGCGCGGCAGCCGCTCCGCAACCTCGTTCACCTGCGCCAGGACGATTCCGTGGCGAAAAGCGGTCGCCTCGACGATGGTGGGGGTGTCCTCGGTGTTGGCACCCGTGTAGAGGTTACCGGCAGTATCCGCCTGCTCGGCGCACACCAGGGCCACCTGCGGGGTCAGATCGACGAACATGCGCGCGTACAGTTCGATGTAGGTGTGGATGGCGCCAATCTCGAGCTGGCGCGCCTCCAGCAGCTGCGCCAGGCGCAGGCTCTGCGGGCCCGCATAGGCGAATTCCACCCGACGCGCAATCCCGCGCTCGAACAGCGTCAGATGCTCCGGACGGCTGATCGACGCAATAAGCAGATGCAGATCGTGAAGCCGCCGGGGATCGACTTCCGCTAGCGAGCGCGACAGGAAGTCCGCCTGCTTCTGGTTGTTGCCCTCGAGCGCGACACGATCGCCTGAGCGCAGCAGCGCCTCGAGCACCGGCACGATGTCGGCGCGCCGCACCAGCTTGCCGTCAACGTATTGGGCCACGTCCGCGAGACGGCGCGCCTTGTCCTCGCGGCGCCTCGTCCAGGACAGCGGTCCCGCTTCTTGCCCGAGCGCCTTCGTCATGTGGCTTACTATAGATCCCTAGCGGCTCTGCATCGCGAGATTGCGCGCGAGGAATGTATAAATGTCCGCGTGCAGCCCGATCGCGCGGAAGACGGTCTGGCTGCCACCGTGGCCGGAGTTGAGCTCGACGTCGAGCAGCTCGGGCGCGGGACCCGCCTGCGCCGCCTGCAGCGCCGCCGCGAACTTGAAGGAGTGCATCGGCATCACGCGCGTGTCGTGATCGCCGGTGATGACGAGCGTCGCCGGATAACGTATGCCCGCGCGGACATTGTGCACCGGCGAATAGGCATAGAGCGCTTTGAACTCCTCTGGGTTGTCAGGGGATCCAAAGTCTCCCACCCAGCCCGCGCCCTGCCCGAACTTGTCGAAGCGCAGCATGTCCATGACGCCCACGTCGGCGATCACCGCGCCGTAAAGCTCCGGGCGCTGTGTCATGCAGGCGCCGACCAGCAGGCCGCCGTTGGAGGCGCCGTAAATCGCCAGCCGCGGCACCGAGGTGTAATCGTGGGCGATCAGCCATTCGCCCGCCGCAATGAAATCATCGAACGCCACCTGTCTGTGGATACCGATGGCCTGACGATGCCACGCCTCACCATACTCGCCGCCCCCGCGGATGTTGGCGACCGCATACACCCCGCCCATCTCGAGCCAGGCGATGAGAGCGGCGTCAAACTTCGGCAGATTCGGGATTCCAAAGCCGCCATAGCCATAGAGGAGCAAGGGATTGTCGGCATCGAGCTTCAGCCCCTTGCGGTAGGCGAGCAGCATCGGGACGTGCGTGCCGTCCTTCGCCGGGTAGAACACTTGGCTCTCCTCGAACGCTCCCGGGTCGAACGCAAGGTGCGGCTGACGCCAGCGCGTGCTGCGGCCGGTTTCGAGGTCATAGCGGTAGATCGTCGGCGGCGTGATGAGGTCCCGGAACGAGTAGAAGGTCTCACGTTCGTCGGCGCGGCCGCCGAACCCTACGGCGGTGCCGTGCCCCGGCAGCACGATCTCACCGTGCGGCGCGCCATCGAGGCCGTAGCGCCTCACCCGACTGTGCGCATCGTGCACGCTGCGGACGATGAGCTGATGATCCACCAGCGTGACGCTTTGTGCCGTGAGATCGATGGCATCGGCTCCCTCGGCGATCGCCGTGCGCCAGTTGCCGCGGGCCGGCGCGGCCGGGTCGATCGCGATGACGCGTCCGTTTGGCGCCGCGAGGGTGGTGAGGAAATACAGCCGCCCGGCGTCCGAGCCGACGTAGTTGTAGGCGGCCTCGAATCCCTGCACGACCGGCACAGCCGCCGGTGCGGCCGCATCGAGATCGAGCAGATACACATTCTCGAGCCCCTTGTCGCCGACCTCGCCTTCACCCGAGGTGACCACCAGCCAGCGCCCCTCGTCCGAGAGATGCGGCCGGTACTGCCAGTCCGGGTGACCCGAGTCGTAGAGCAGGCGGCGATCGGCGCTGACCGGTGTGCCGAGCGCATGGTAGTAAACGGCATTGTCGAGGTCGCGCGTGCTGAGCTCCGCTCCCGGCTGCGGCGCGGGGAATGCACTGTAATAAAGGCCCTGTCCGTCACGCGCGAACGCCGGCGGATAGTACTTGGTGAAGCGCAGCACGTCAGGCAGGTCCTGCTGCGTGGTCAGGTCTCGGATGCGCCAGTCGGTCCAGTCAGATCCACCCACCGACACGCCATAGGCGAGCAGCCGGCCATCGCGGCTGGCGACATACCCCGTCACGATGCCCGCGGGCGTCAGCGCGTTAGGGTCCACGCCCACGGAGCCGCGCGCGGTCAGATCGGGCGTCACGTACAGAACGGGCTGGTCCTGGCGACCCGAGCTCAGCGTATAGAGGTAGCGACCACCTTCCTGGAAGGGAATCCCGAACGCCTGGTAGTCGTAGAGCGCCGCGATGCGTTTGCGCAGCTTCTCGCGCAGCCCGGTAGCCGAGAGATATCCGTTGGTGAGCTTCGCCTGCGCCCCGACCCAGTTCCGCGTCGTGGGCGAGTCGAGCTCCTCCAGCCACCGGTAGGGGTCGGCGACCGTCGTGCCGTGATAGTCATCGACTACCGGACCACGCGGCGCGGGCGGGTACACGAGCACCGCCCCGGCAAGCGCGGCGCCGGCGAGCGCGGCGGCGAGACTCCCGCCCACTAAGGCGGCTCGATGTGAACGTTGACGCATGCGCTGCGACTGAAGTGCGAGGGGTGCGCATTGTGCCCTGCCCGTCCCGCCGCTACCACGGTAAGATCGCCCCCATGCCGCAGCACATCGGCATCGTGGCCTGCTCCGCCGAGGGCGCGGCGCTCTGCTACCGCACCGTCTGTCTCGAGGGCGCGCAGTTCCTCGGCGCCCTCGATCACCCCGAGGTGTCGCTCCACAATCACTCACTCGCCCGTTACATGCGCTCGATCGACAGCGGCGACTGGCCGGGTGTGGGTGAGCTCATGCTGTCCTCGGCGAACAAGCTCGCCAAGGCTGGCGCCGATTTCCTCATCTGCCCGGACAACACGCTCCATCAGGCGTTGCCCTGGGTGGTGCGCCGTTCGCCGCTCCCGTGGCTGCACATTGCCGAGGTGGTGGCCGCGCAGGCCGTGGAGCGCGGCTTTCGCACGCTCGGGATCACCGGAACGCGCTACCTGGTCGACAGCGAGGTCTACCCGGAGAAGCTCGCGGCGCGTGGACTGAAGTACCTGAGGCCCGGGAGCCCCGAGCGCGCGGAGATCAACCGCATCATCTTCGAGGAGCTGGTGTGCGGGGTGTTCAAACCCGAGGCGGTCGCGTACTTCCAGGGCGTCATCACCCGCATGAAGGACGCGGGGTGCGACGCCGTGGTGCTCGGCTGCACCGAGATCCCGCTCATCGTCGACGACGGCAACTCGCCGCTGCCGACGCTCGATTCGACGCGGCTGCTGGCGCGCGCGGCGCTGCGCCGCGCGACGCAGCGCCCGCCGTCCTGAGGTCCGCGGGGAGAGCGGGCGCGCGCGCCTCAGCGACCGGGCCGGCCGCCGCGGCCGTCGCGCGGGCCCGGTTTATTTCTCCTTCTTGCTCTCGAACTTGAAGGACACTTTGACCCTGGCGCGATAGGCACGCACCTTGCCGCCGGCCACCTGCATATCGAGCTTCTCGACTTCGACGATGCGCAGGTCCCTGAGGCTCTTGGCGGCCTGACTCACCGCGGCCGCGGCCGCCTTCTCCCAGGACTCGGTGCTGGTGCCCACCAGCTCGACGATCTTGTAGATGCTCTCCGGCATGGCTCGCTCACCTTTCATCCCCGTGGCGGGGACTGCTTCTTTTGCGGGCAGTGTGCGCTTTCGCCGCGCCGGCCGCCACGCGGGGGGCCTTGACCGGCGGCAGCGCTTGCGGCTAGTGTCTTGGTTGATCGTTCAATCAAGTCAGTCGCTATGCCCGCCGCCCCCGACACTCGTGCCCGCCTGGTGCACGCCGCCATGCAGCTCTTCTGGGAGAAGGGCTACGGCTCGACCAGCGTCGCCGACGTGCTAAAAGCGGCGCAGGTCAACAGCGGCAGCCTTTATCACTTTTTCCCCGGCAAGCAGGACCTGCTGCTCGCGGTGCTCGACGCCTACCAGGGCGGCATAGGCCCGATGCTGCTCGAGCCCGCGTGGCGCGGGGTCCAGGATCCCATCGAGCGGATATTCGCCCTGCTCGCGCGCTACCGCCGCTCGCTCACCGATACGGACTGTTTCTACGGCTGCCCGATCGGCAGTCTCGCCCTCGAGCTGCACGAGCCCGACCCGCCGGTGCGCGAGCGGCTGGCCGCGAACTTTGCCGCCTGGGTCGACGCCATCCATGGGTGCCTGATGGACGCCGGCCCGCGGCTGCCGCGCGAGCTCGACCGGCGCGAGCTCGGCCTCTTCGTGCTGACGACCATGGAGGGCGGCGTGATGCTCGCCCGCACCTTCCGCGACATCGGCCGCTTCGATGCCGCCGTTCGGCAGCTGCGCCGTCATTTCGACAGCCTGGCGCGCCAGGCTGCGCCCGGAAAAGGCGTGCGCCCACGCACCGCGAGAAAGTCAAAGGAGCGAAAATAATGCCGAAGAAACTCCACCTGACCGGCGCCATCGCCCTGGCGGCGTTGCTGGCGGCGCCCGCGAGCGGGCCCGCGGCCGAGGCCGCAGCGTCCGCCGACCCGTATCAGCCGCTCGCCTTCCTGATCGGGCATTGCTGGAAAGGCACTTTCGCCAACAGTAGCCAGACCGATGAGCACTGCTTCAGCTGGATCTACGGCGGCAAGTTCGTGCGCGACGAGCACGTCGTGCACCGCGACGGCCGGCCGGACGCGTTCGGCGAGTCGATCTATCTGTGGGACTCAGCGTCCGGGCAGCTGCAGTATCTGTACATCGAGAGCGCCGGCGGCTTCAGCCGCGGCGCTCTCGCGGTCGAGAACGGCGCACTGGTGTTTGCGCCGGCGAGCTACCGCGAAAAGGGCGAGTCCCAGACCTACCGCAGCCGCTGGCAGCGCACGGGCGACGACGCCTACGAGGTGGTGACCGAGTTCCAGGTGAAGGATCGCTGGGTGCCCGGCTTCAGCCTGCATATGCAGCGGGTTCGGAACGCTCCGACCTGAGACGCGGCCACACCGGGCGGCGCACCAGCGTGCTCTTGCCGAACAGCGACTCGATCAAGTCGACGGCGAGCACGGCGGTCTTGTTGTGCTCGTCGAACGCGGGATTGAGCTCGACCACATCGAGCGAAGCGAGACGCCGCGTATCGGCGATCATCTCCATACACAGCTGCGCCTCGCGGTAGGTCGGGCCGCCCGGCACGCGCGTACCGACGCCCGGCGCGATCCCGGGATCCAGGAAGTCGACGTCGAAGCTCACGTGCAGGTGCGTATCGCGGTCGATCCCGGCGAGCGCCTGTTCCATGGTCGCCCGCATGCCCATCTCGTCCACGAAACGCATGTCGAAGACGTCGAGCCCCTGCTCATGCAGGAAGCGCCGCTCGCCGGCGTCAACGCTCCTGATACCGATCTGGCGCACCCATGCCGGCTCGATCGCCGGGGCGTGGGCGCCGATGCCGGTGAGCTCAGGGGGTCCGAAGCCGCACAGCACCGCGACCGGCATGCCGTGGACGTTGCCGCTGGGAGAGAGCTCGCTGGTATTGAAATCGGCGTGCGCATCGAGCCACAACACCCGCAGCTTCTTGCCCTGTTCGCGGCAATGCCGTGCGACCGCGCTGATCGAGCCGACGCCGAGCGAGTGATCGCCGCCGAGGAGAATCGGCAGCCGCCCGGCGCGCAGCTGTCCGTGCACGGCCTCGTGCACCAGCTCGCTCCAGCGCACCACCTGCGGCAGATGGCGGTAGCCGCCGTGCGGCGGCTCCCAGGGATTCCCGGGCCCGCTGAGATTGCCGAGGTCGACGACCTCGAGATCGCGCTGGCGCAGCGCCGCGGCGAGCCCGGCGACGCGCAGCGCCTCCGGTCCCATGGAGGCGCCGCGATCGGCCGCGCCGACGTCGGTCGGCGCACCGATGAGGCTGGCCGTGCGCGAGCCGCTCACGCCGGCACCCCGGAGCGCGCCGCGAGCGTCACGGGCTGCGCACCCAGCAACCCGAACAGGTCCTTCGGATCCTCGAGATCGGGCACCAGGTCGATCTGACGCTGGCCACCGCGCTCCTCCTGATGGATGCGCATGAGGTAGCGAAGCGCCGAGAAGTCCTCGAGCGCAAAACCGACCGAGTCGAAGATGGTGACCTCGCGCTCGCTCGCGCGGCCGGGGGCGCGCCCCGCGAGCACTTGCCAGAGCTCGGTGACCGGGAACGAGGCCGGCAGCTGCTGAATCTCGCCCTCGATGCGCGATTGCGGCTCGAACTCCACCACCACCCGGGCGTCGGGACGCCACAGAATGTCGCCATGGAGCTCGGTCTTTCCGGGGCAGTCGCCGCCCACGGCGTTCAGATGCATCCCCGGGGCGATCATCGCCGGTGTCAGGATGGTGGCGTTACGCTTATCCGCCGTCACGGTCGTCACGATGTCGGCGCCGGCCACCGCGGCGGCCGTCGACCCGCAGCGCAGTACCTCGAGCCCGGGCAGGCGCAGCCTCGCTAAGTTTCGCACCAGCTTCTCGGTGGCGCCGGTGTCCGTGTCGTAGAGGCGCAGCTCGCGGATCCCGAGCAGATGATGGAAGGCGATCGTCTGGAACTCGCTTTGCGCGCCGTTGCCGATCAGCGCCATCACGCGGCTGGCGGGTCGGGCCATGCGCCGCGCCGCGAGCGCCGAAGTGGCGGCGGTACGCAGCGCGGTCGTGAGCGTCAGCTCCGAGAGCAGCAACGGATAGCCCGTCTCGACATCCGCGAGCACGCCGAAAGCCGTCACGGTGAGCAGCCCCACCGCGGTGTTCTTCGGATGGCCGTTCACGTATTTGAAGGCGTACAGCCGCCCGTCCGAGGCCGGCATGAGCTCGATCACGCCGACCGGTGAGTGGCTTGCGTGCCGGGCCGACTTCTCGAAGTCGCTCCAGCGCAGGAAATCGCTCTCGATCTCGCGCGCGAGCTCCTCGATGAAACGCGCCGTGCCCCGGCGGGCGACCAGCTCCCGGATGCGCTCGATACCGATGAAATCCACCATGGCTGCTCCCGAACCCGCGCCCCGGGGGGCTCCCGGGACGTCGGCCGTGCCAGCATGGTCGGGCTGCCCGCAACCAAATAAAAGACAGAAACATGCTCAGAACTTATATGTCTCTGGTTACATCGACAGTCTATATTGGCGTTTTGTGCTAGCATGCGCCTCTCGGCAGCCCCCAGGTCCGCTCGATGGACGACATTGACCGCCAGTTGATCGGTCTCCTGCGTAACGACGCACGCGTCTCGGTCGCCTCCCTCGCCAAAACGCTCGGGGTCGCGCGAGGCACGGTCCAGAACCGCATGGCGCGGCTCACCGCCAACGGCACCATCGTCGGCTACACGGTGCGCCTCAAACCCGACGTGGAGGAGCAGCGCATGCGCGCCTTCATGACCGTCGCCGTCGAGGGCACCCAGGTCGATGCGGTGATCCGGGCGCTGCGCGGCGAGCCGGCGGTGGCCTCGCTCTACAGCACCAACGGCAGGTGGGACATCGTCGCGGAGCTGCGCGCCGACAGCCTCGAGGGCTTCGATCGAGTGCTGGCCCGCATCCGCCTGATCGAGGGGATCTCGCAGACCGAGACGAGTCTGCTGCTCTCGACCTTCAAGTTCTGAGCCCTTTCGTCCTTCAGCGCAGCAGCGCCAGCCAGTCACGCCGCGCGTCGCCGAAGGCGACGAAGAACGGATTCACGAGCTCCTCGCGCGTGTTGTAGCGCAGAGGCTGCCCATCGAGCTCGACGACCGCGCCGCCCGCTGCGACGACCACCGCGTGCGCCGCCGCCGTATCCCACTCGCTGGTCGGCCCGAGGCGCGGGTACACGTCCGCGGCGCCCTCGGCGATCATGCAGAACTTGAGCGAGCTGCCGACGGCCTTGAGCTCGTGCGCTCCGAGGCGGGCGAGAAAACCCGCGAGCGAATCCCCACGATGCGAGCGGCTCCCGACGACGCGCACGGGGTCCGCGGCGTGCGCCGCGACACGCACGGCCTGTGCCGGCGCCGCGCCGATCTGACGCCAGGCGCCCTCCCCCGGAATCCCCCGGTAGGTGGTGTCGCTCACCGGCACGTGCACGACGCCGAGCGCCGGCGCGTGCGCCTCGATGAGCGCGATGTTCACGGTGAACTCGCCGTTGCGCGCCAGAAACTCGCGCGTTCCATCGAGCGGGTCCACGAGCCAGTACTGCGGCCAGCGCGAGCGTTCGGCGTACCGCGGCCGCTGCGCCTCCTCCGACAGCACCGGGACCTCGGGCGTCAGAGCGGCGAGCGAGCTCGCGATGAGCCGGTGCGAGCGCAGGTCCGCGGCCGTGAGCGGCGAATCGTCGGCCTTCAGCGTGCGGGCGGTCTCCGCCGCCTCGTACACCGCGAGGATCTCGCGGCCCGCCGCGCGCGCGATCGCGGCCACGCGCTCGGCGAGCGGCCCGCGCGCCGCGCGGCTCATGCCGGCCCCGTGATTCCCGCGGCCCTGAGCTGTGCCACCACGAGGTCAGCGGCCTCCTCGGCGGTGAGCCGGGTGGTATCGAGGCGGATCTCGGCGTGCTCCGGGGGCTCGTAAGGGGAGTCGATTCCGGTGAAGTTCTTCAGCTCCCCGCGGCGCGCCTTGCGGTACAGACCCTTGGCGTCGCGCCCCTCGGCCACGGCGAGCGGCGTGTCGACGAACACCTCGAAAAACTCCCCCGGCTCGAACAGCGCACGCGCCATGCGCCGCTCGGCGCGGAAAGGCGAGATGAACGACACCAGCA
>Ga0210408_10001301_pt1 | contig 26688 bp, 23 predicted proteins | sample IncBWH4MmetaG_FD_155471 | JGI IMG/M metagenome (GOLD analysis project Ga0210408, IMG submission 155471) | Forest soil microbial communities from Barre Woods Harvard Forest LTER site, Petersham, Massachusetts, United States - Inc-BW-H-4-M | ecosystem: Environmental > Terrestrial > Soil >...
CACTTCAGGCCCGATGCCGTCGCCGGGGATGAGCAAAAGCCGATGAGTCGCCATGGGAATACTCGCTCGATCGTTCACGCGCGCGGATTGCTAAATGTCCGGGTGGGGCTTGGCAAGGGCGCCTTGCGCCCGCCGAGCAATGCTCTTAAAGCCCGCGCGATGAGCAAGAGCAACGCGGGCAACTTCTTCGAAGATTTCCGGCTCGGGCAAGTGATCGAGCACGCGACGCCGCGGACGGTGACGGCCGGCGACGCGGCGCTCTACGTCGCGCTCTACGGCTCACGGTTTGCGGTGCAATCCTCCGACGCCTTCGCGCAGGCGATCGGCTATCCGCGTGCGCCGGTCGACGACTTTCTCGTGTTCCACATCGTGTTGGGCAAGACGGTGCCGGACATTTCGGTCAACGCCATCGCCAACCTCGGTTACGCCGACTGCCGGTTTCTCGCGTCGGTCTATCCGGGCGACACGCTCTCGGCGCGCAGCGAAGTGATCGGGCTCAGAGAAAATTCGAATCGCAAGAGCGGCATCGTCTACGTGCGCTCGACCGGGCTTCGGTCTGACGGAACGGCCGTGCTCGAGTACATCCGCTGGGTCATGGTGCGCAAACGCGACGAAGCGGCACCAACGCCAGGCGATACTGTTCCGCCGCTTCCCGCCGCGGTCGAAGCCGCCGCACTCGGCGCCGCGTGTCCGGCAATCGAGGCGGCCGCCTATGACGTGACGCTCGCAGGCGCGCCGCACCGGTGGGGCGATTACGCGGTTGGCGAGAAGATCGACCACCGCGACGGCATCACGGTGGAAGAGGCGGAGCATCAGCTCGCCACGCGGCTTTACCAGAACACCGCGCGCGTGCATTTCAATCAGTTCGCGGAGAGCAAGGGCCGGTTCGGCCGCCGCCTGATCTACGGCGGGCACGTGATTTCGCTCGCGCGCGCGCTTTCGTTCAACGGTTTTGCGAACGCGTTCCACATCGCCGCCATCAACGGCGGGCGGCACGCGGCGCCGCTGTTTGCCGGCGATACCGTGTTCGCGTGGTCGGAGGTGATCGATAAGGCGGCGCTGCCGGGGCGAACCGACGTCGGCGCGCTGCGGCTGCGCACCGTCGCGACCAAAGACCGGCCCTGCCCCGATTTCCCCTGGCGCGAAGGCGACGGCTACGACCCCGCCGTCGTACTCGACCTCGACTATTGGGTGCTCATCCCACGCTGAGTGAATTCACGCCCCCTTCCGCAAATGCGCGACGAGGTCGCGCGCGTAGGGCGGCAGGTCGTCGAGCCGGCGCACGCAAATAGTCAGCGCGCGCGCCGCCCACGAATCGGTCAACGCGACCGGCACGATCGCCATCATCTGACCGACGCGGCGCGCCGTCGTCTCCGGCACGATGCCGATGCCGACGTTGCATTCGACCAGCCGACACACCGCGTCGAAGCTGCGCAGTTGCACGCGCAGGCGCAGCGGCCGGCCGGCGCGTGCCGCCTTCTCGGCAAGGAAGCGTTGCAACGCGCTGGCGCGGTCGAGGCCGACGATGTCGTGATCGAGCACCTCGGCAAACGCGATCTTGCGGCGCCCGGCGAGCGGATGGTCGCGCCCCACCACCAGCACGAAGCGGTCGTGGCGGAACGGATAGGTCTCGAGCGTGCTCGGATCGACGGTCGCGGCGACGATGCCGATGTCGCCCACGCCTTCGGCGATAAGCCCGACGATTTCGTCGCTCAGCCGCTCCTCCACGTCGACGCTCACCTGCGGGTGGGCGGCAAGGAACGAGCTGAGTGCCTCGGGCAGAAATTCGGTGAGCGCGTTGGTGTTCGAGAGCATGCGCACGTGGCCGGCAAAGCCGCCGGCGTAGCCGCCGAGATCCTCGCGCAGACGCGCGGCCTGCCGCAGAATCGTGCGGGCGTGCTGGAGCAGCGTGCGGCCGGCCTGAGTGGGCGTGACGCCTTGGCGCGAGCGCACCAGCAAGCTCGCCCCGAACGCCTCCTCCATGTGACGGATGCGCGTCGAGGCGGCACCGAGTGCAAGGTGCGCGCGTTCGGCGCCATGGGTGATGCTGCCCGCCTCGGCCACATGGCGGAACAGGTCGAGATCGGCGAGGTCGAACCGCATATGATCCTTCCCGTTCGACGAAGGATGACTACGCTACATACGCATTGTGCGCCGTTTCTACCACGATTATCTTCGCAAAGAGAGAAGCCTGCCCGAAGCTTCGCTACCGAACTGCGCGCATTGCGGCCCGCCACGACATTGGGCTAGGAACGATGGCGGGGCTAAAGCGGCGAGCGGGTTGGAGGAAATAATGGCCGAAACCAGGGCGCCGGCCGCGCGGCCGTTGTCGCCGCATTTGCAGATTTATCGGCTGACCTTGACCATGGTGATGTCGGGCGCGCACCGCATCGCCGGCATCTTCCTCTATTTCGGCGCGGCGATCATGGCCTGGTGGCTCATCGCCGCCGCGACCGGACCGAACGCCTACGCCAACGTGCAGTGGTTCATGGGAACCTGGTTCGGCCGTTTCGTCCTCCTCGGCTACACCTGGACCTTGTTCCATCACACCTTCGGCGGCATCCGCCACCTCATCTGGGACACCGGCCGTGGCTTCGGGCCGAGCGAGCGCGACTGGCTTGCCGCCGCCACGCTGTTCGCCTCGATCACCTGCACGATCGTGCTGTGGGTGGCCGGTTATTTCTTCGTCGGCTGATCCGGAAGGAGGCACACCATGAGCATGCGCACGCCGCTCGGCCGGGTCCGCGGTCTCGGCTCCGCCGGCACCGGAACCGATCATTTCTGGGCACAGCGCGTTACCTCGGTGGCGGGTATTCCGCTCACCGTAGGGTTCATCGTGATCGTCGCCATGCTGGTCGGACGCAATCACGCCGCCACGGTGCAGATCCTCGGGTCGCCCATCGTGGCGCTCACGATGATTCTGTTCATCGCGACGACCGTCTATCACATGTGGCTCGGCATGCAGGTGATCATCGAAGACTATGTGAACGACCCTTTGCTCAAGGCGATCATCGCCATGGTCAACACGTTCTTCTCCTGCGTCGTGGGGCTCGCCTCGATCTTCGCCGTCCTCAAGCTTTCGTTCGGAGTGTGAGCCCATGGCCAACGGTTCTTCCGGCAACGGCGGCGCACCCAGCGTGAACGGGCGCGCCTATCCGATCGAAGATCACACGTACGACGTCGTGGTGGTCGGGGCGGGCGGCTCGGGCTTGCGCGCCGTCGTCGGCTGCAGCGAGGCCGGGCTCAAGACCGCCTGCATCACCAAGGTGTTTCCCACCCGCTCGCACACCGTCGCTGCCCAGGGCGGCATCTCGGCCGCGCTCGGCAACATGGGCGAGGACGACTGGCGCTGGCACATGTACGACACCGTGAAGGGGTCGGACTGGCTCGGCGACCAGGACGCGATCGAATATTTGTGCCGCCACGCGCCGGCCGCGGTCTATGAGCTCGAGCACTGGGGCGTGCCGTTCTCACGCACCCCAGACGGCAAGATTTATCAGCGGCCGTTCGGCGGCATGACCACTCACTTCGGCCAGGGCACCGCGCAACGCACCTGCGCGGCCGCCGACCGCACCGGCCATGCCATGCTGCACACCATGTACGGCCAGTCGCTGCGGCATGCGGCGGAATTTTTCATCGAATTCTTCGCCATCGACCTGATCATGGACGACGAGGGCCGCTGCCGCGGCGTCGTGGCGCTCAAGCTCGACGACGGCTCGATCCACCGCTTCCAGGCGCATACGACCATTCTCGCGACCGGCGGCTACGGCCGCAGTTATTTCTCCTGCACGTCCGCCCACACCTGCACGGGCGACGGAAACGCCATGGTGCTGCGCGCCGGTCTGCCGCTCGAGGACATGGAGTTCGTGCAATTCCACCCGACCGGCGTCTACGGCGCCGGCGTTCTGATCACCGAAGGCGCGCGCGGCGAAGGCGCCTACCTCGTCAACGCCGAGGGCGAGCGCTTCATGGAGCGCTACGCGCCATCCGCCAAGGATCTCGCCTCGCGCGACGTGGTCTCGCGCGCGATGACCATCGAAATCCGCGAGGGGCGCGGCGTCGGCCGCAAGAAGGACCACATGCACCTGCACCTCGATCATCTCGATCCCGAGGTGCTGCATGAGCGGCTGCCGGGCATTTCCGAATCGGCGCGAATTTTCGCCGGCGTCGACGTCACGCGCGAGCCGATCCCGGTGCTGCCCACGGTGCACTACAACATGGGCGGCATCCCGACGAATTATCACGGCGAGGCCCTCACCAAGAAAAACGGCAACGACGATTCGGCCGTGCCCGGGCTCATGGCGCTGGGCGAAGCGGCTTGCGTTTCCGTGCACGGCGCCAACCGGCTCGGCTCGAACTCGCTCATCGATCTCGTGGTGTTCGGCCGCGCGGCCGCGCTGCGCTGCGCCGAAACGGTGACGCCCGGCGACCGGCACCCCGACCTGCCGAAGGATTCCGCCGAGCGCTCGCTCTCGCGTCTCGACCGGTTCCGCCATGCCAACGGCGGGACTCCGACGGCCGACCTACGGCTCAAGATGCAGCGCGTGATGCAGACGAACTGCGCGGTGTTCCGCACCGGCGAAATTCTCGAGGAAGGCCACAAACTCATCCACGACGTCCGCGCGGGCGTCGCCGACGTGCGCGTCACCGACCGCTCGTTGATCTGGAACTCCGACCTGGTCGAGACTCTCGAACTCGACAATCTGATCGCCCAGTCGGTCGTGACGATGGATTCGGCACGCAACCGCACGGAAAGCCGGGGGGCGCACGCGCGCGAGGATTTCCCCGACCGCGACGACAAGAACTGGATGAAGCACACGCTCGCCTGGTTCGACGAGGCGACCGGAAGGGTGACGATCGACTATCGGCCGGTGCACACCTACACGCTGACCAACGACGTGGCTTACATCGAACCCAAGGCAAGAGTGTACTGATATGGTCGAGTTCACGCTGCCGAAGAATTCGCGCGTCGGCGAAGGCAAGACTTGGCCGGAGCCCGAGAACGCGCGCAACACCCGCGAATTCCGCGTCTACCGCTGGAACCCGGACGACGGACAGAATCCTCGCGTCGACACTTATCTGGTCGATCTCGACGATTGCGGCCCGATGGTGCTCGACGCGCTGATCTGGATCAAAAGCCACATCGATCCGACCCTGACCTTCCGCCGCTCGTGCCGCGAGGGCGTGTGCGGAAGCTGTTCCATGAACATCGACGGAATCAACACGCTGGCGTGCACGCGCGGCATGGACGAGATCAAGGGCACGGTGCGGATCTATCCCCTGCCGCACCTGCCGGTGGTCAAGGATCTCGTGCCCGATCTCACTCTCTTCTACGCCCACCACGCCTCGATCGAGCCATGGCTGCAGACCAAAACTCCGCCGCCCGACCGGGAGTGGAAGCAGAGCCACGACGACCGGGCCAAACTCGACGGGCTCTACGAGTGCATTCTCTGTGCCTGCTGTTCGACCTCATGCCCGAGCTACTGGTGGCAGCCGGAACGCTACCTTGGTCCGGCGGCGCTGCTGCAGGCCTACCGCTGGATCGTCGACAGCCGCGATGAGGCAACCGGCGAGCGGCTCGATTATCTGGAAGACCCGTTCAAGCTCTACCGCTGCCACACGATCATGAATTGCGCGAAGGCCTGCCCGAAGAACCTTAATCCGGCGAAAGCGATTGCCGAGATCAAGAAGCTGATGGTCGAACGGCAGGTGTGACGGCAGCGTCATTGCGAGGAGCGAAGCGACGAAGCAATCCAGGGTGAGGAAGCACCGCGCGAGTTGCCCTGGATTGCTTCGCTTCGCTCGCAATGACGGAGATTTCACGCCGTCCGCAGCAGCCGCGACTGCACCTCGAGCATGGCGGTCGCGAATCCATGGCCGTCGGCCACCATCTCGCGCATCAGCGATAATGGCGTCGGCTGCGGCGGCTGCACCTCGCCGACGACGCTGCCGAAATCAAACGTGAGTTCCGCATCGAACTTGCGCGCGAGCTGCTGCATGCGCCGGTTCTCGGCGAGGCAGGCCATGTGCAGGTGACGGAATCCACGGTTGCGCGCGGCCAGCAACGTACGCTGGAGCAGCGCGGTCCCGACCCCGTGGCTCTGCCAGGGTTTTTCGATGCTGAAGGCGGCCTCCGCCTCGCCGGCCAAAGCCGTACCGAGCGAGCGCAGCTCGCCGGCGCCGCGCAAAGCGCCATCGACGAAGAAGCCGTGGATCACGGCGTCGAGGCCGGTCGAGAGGTCGACGTAGCTGCGGATGAAATCGTCCGATACGCCACCGCCGAATCGATTGCGCCGGCTTTCGCCGTCGAGACGCAACAAATGGTCACGGTATAGGTCGGTCTCACTGATCCATAGCTTGCGGATCACACCGCCGTCGATCAGGGGGTCGTGCATAGACTTGTCTCCTGGTGGTTGACAGTCCCCACGGACCCTCCGGTCGCTTCCTCCGGGCAGCAAGTCGGGAAGTCCGAATCGCCGCCGTGCAGAAACTCTAATGTTGCAATGCAGCAGAAGCGTGACAAGGCCCACGGCCCAAACACCGCACCGAGCAAATTTCCTCTTGGTACAATGACTTAAAGCGAAGCAGCCGGCCCGAGGGCCGGCTGCTCTTCACGCGGGCCGCAAGGGCCCGATGCCGCGGACGCGTCAATTGAAGGCGCCGCCCGAGTTCGAGGCGCGATCCATCCAGCTCTGCTCGGCAGCCGGAATCTGGGCCTGGTGAGCATTGTGGCGGGGAGCCGCAAATACTGCCGAAGATGAGCTCAGGACGAGCGCGATGGCGAGAGCGAGTTTGGTCTTGATCGACATGGGATAGTCTCCTTCTTACTTAAATCAGCCGGCGTTCTATTGCGAACTCTCCGGCTTGTTCTCTGTCCGCCCACGATTTTGCGATGCGGCGAACGATGCCCAAGTACGACCTTCCCCGAACACCTGCCACTCACAAGACCTTGCTTGCGTTCACGAATCCCGTGAACTCATTGTGATCGCAGGGTTTGGCCTGCCCGCATCCGCGCCCCGGTCGGACCAAATTACTTTCGGTCATTCAGTTGGTTACTGCCAAGCGAGTCGGATCGTGCCGTGCGGAAACGAGGGTAGGAAGGTCGCGCGATTGCCTTGCGGGCGGCGGCGCAGGGCGGCTATGCGTGCCGCACAGATCGTTTCCGCGCCAACCTTCCTCAATGCCCGGCAGCATCAGCGAGCGTTACGCCGCCCTTGTGGCAGCCGGCGAGGTCGAGCACGACCGCGCACAGGCGGCCGTGGTCGAGATGCTGTCGCGGCTGGAAACCCGCCTCGCGCATCACCGCTTGGCGCGCAAGTCGTCCTCGCTCGGCTGGATGTTCGCCAGCCGCGCCCAGGACGCTGGCCCACTCAAGGGACTCTACGTTTACGGCGAGGTCGGCCGCGGCAAGACCATGCTGATGGACTTGTTCTTCGCGGCGAGCCCGGTCATTCGCAAGCGCCGCGTGCATTTTCACGAGTTCATGGTCGACGTGCACGAGCGCATCCACGATTGGCGCGAGCGACGCCGCCGTGGCGAGATTTCCGGGGAAGACCCGATCGCGCCGGTCGCCGGCGCGCTCGCCGCCGAAGCCTGGCTCCTGTGTTTCGACGAATTTCACGTCACCGACATCGCCGACGCCATGATCCTCGGACGCCTGTTCCGGCGGCTGTTCGAAAACGGCGTCGTAGTGGTGGCGACCTCCAACGTGGCGCCCGACGAGCTTTACCGCGACGGCCTCAATCGCTCCCTGTTCGTCCCGTTCATCGCGATGATCGAGGAGCACATGGACGTGGTGCGGCTTGCCGCGCGCGCGGACTTCCGGCTGGAAAAGCTCGGCGATGCGCCGGTGTGGTACGTGCCGGCCGACGCGGCGGCAAAGAGCGCACTCGATGCGGCCTGGCGCAGCCTGACGGCAGGAAACGCCGCGGCCCCGCGCGAACTCCTGGTCAAAGGCCATGCCCTGCACGTGCCGTGCGCCGCCAGGGGGGCGGCGCGTTTCGCCTTCCCCGAGCTCTGCGCACGCCCGTTGGGCGCCGAGGACTATTTGAAACTCGCCCATGAATTCCACACCATCGTGCTCGACGCCATTCCGGTGATGGAATACGCGCAGCGCAACGAGGCCAAGCGCTTCATCGCGCTCATCGACACGCTCTACGACCATACGGTGAAGCTCGTCGCCTCCGCCGAGGCGGCGCCGATGGAACTTTATCGCGCCGGCGACGGTTTCGAGGCGCAGGAGTTCAAGCGGACCGCCTCACGCCTCATCGAGATGGGCTCGCGCGCGTATCTGGCGCTCCCGCACGGCCGCAAGGATTCGGCCGCGACCGGCTCGACCGAGGGCATCGTCGAGACTTAGTCTAAGCTCGCACGCCCGCTTGAACGGGTGGGCGGAACCGGTTAATCCGACGCTCGGTTATCCCTTCGACCGCCGATCGCCCCGCAACAATTCCGAGGTTTTCCCATGGCGCGACACAGGATTGCTTTGATCGGCGCCGGTCAAATCGGCGGCACGCTCGCCCACCTCATCGGCCTCAAGGAATTGGGCGATGTCGTGCTGTTCGACATCATGGAAGGCATTCCGCACGGCAAGGCGCTCGACCTCGTCGAATCCTCCCCGATCGAAGGATTCGACGTGAGGGTCTCCGGCACCAATTCCTACGAGGCGATCCAGGGCGCCGACGTTTGCATCGTCACCGCCGGAGTGCCGCGCAAGCCCGGCATGAGCCGCGACGATCTGCTCAGCATCAATCTCAAGGTGATGGAACAGGTCGGCGCGGGCATTCGCAAATATGCGCCGGAAGCGTTCGTCATCTGCATCACCAACCCGCTCGACGCCATGGTGTGGGCGCTGCAGAAGGCATGCGGGCTGCCCAGGAACATGGTGGTCGGCATGGCGGGCGTGCTCGATTCCGCGCGCTTCCGTTACTTCCTCGCCGACGAGTTCAACGTCTCGGTGGAGGACGTGACCGCGTTCGTGCTGGGCGGCCATGGCGACACCATGGTTCCGCTGGTGCGCTATTCCGCGGTCGCCGGCATTCCGGTTCCCGACCTGATCAAAATCGGCTGGACTTCGCAGGCGCGCGTCGACGCCATCGTTCAGCGCACTCGCGACGGCGGCGCCGAAATCGTCAATCTGCTCAAGAGCGGTTCGGCCTTCTACGCGCCCGCATCGTCCGCGGTTGCGATGGCGGAGAGCTATCTGCGCGACAAGAAACGGGTGCTGCCGGCGGCCGCATATCTTTTCGGCGAATACGGCCTGCGCGATCTCTACGTTGGCGTGCCGGTGGTGATCGGCGCCAAAGGCGTCGAGCGCGTGGTCGAGATCGAGCTCAACGGCGCCGAGCGCGAAATGTTCGACAAATCGGTAAACTCGGTGCGCACTTTGATCGACGCCTGCCGGAAGATCGCGCCCGACCTCGGCCGCTGACCCACGATCGACGCGGTTTCGGAACGCGCAAATGAACATTCACGAGTACCAGGCAAAGGCGGTCCTGCGCGAGTTCGGCGTTCCGGTGCCGCGCGGCGTTCCTGCTTTCACCGTCGCGGAGGCGGTGAGGGCGGCACACTCGCTCGGCGGTCCCGTCTGGGTGGTCAAAGCGCAGATCCACGCCGGCGGGCGCGGCAAGGCGGGCGGCGTCAAGGTAGTGCGCTCGATCGAGGACGTGGAGCGCGAGGCGAACCGTCTGATCGGCTCGACGCTCGTCACGCACCAGACCGGCCCGCACGGGAAAGTCGTCAACCGGCTCTACGTCGAAGAGGGCTCGGCGATCGAGCGCGAGTTTTATCTCTCCGCGCTGGTCGACCGCGAGACCTCCCGCGTCGCCTTCGTCGTCTCTACCGAAGGCGGCATGGACATCGAAGTGGTGGCGCGCACGCAACCTGAGAAGATTCTCACCTTCTCGGTCGATCCCGCCACCGGCCTGCTGCCGCATCACGGGCGGCGCACCGCCCAGGTGCTCGGCCTCTCCGGAGAGCTTGCCAAACAAGCGGGCAGCGTGCTCGCCAACCTCTATGAAGCATTCCTCGCCAAGGACATGAGTCTGCTCGAGATCAATCCGCTCGTCGTCACCAAGACGGGTCAGCTCATCTGCCTCGACGCCAAGATCAGCTTCGACGACAACGCGCTCTACCGCCACGCCGACATTTCCGCATTGCGCGACCTCACCGAAGAGGATGAGAAGGAGATCGAGGCGTCCAAATACGATCTCAACTACATCACGCTCGAAGGCACGATCGGCTGCATGGTCAACGGCGCCGGTCTCGCCATGGCGACCATGGACATCATCAAGCTCTATGGCGCCGCGCCGGCGAATTTCCTCGACGTGGGCGGCGGCGCCAGCAAGGAGAAGGTCGCGGCCGCCTTCAAAATCATCACCGCCGATCCGAACGTCAAAGGCATCCTGGTGAATATCTTCGGCGGCATCATGCGCTGCGACATCATCGCCGAGGGCATCGTGGCGGCCGTCAAGGAGGTCGGACTGAAGGTGCCGCTGGTGGTGCGGCTCGAAGGCACCAACGTCGATCCCGGCAAACAAATCATCGCCGCATCCGGACTCAACGTGGTCTCCGCCGATGATCTCGACGACGCGGCACAGAAGATCGTCAAAGCGATCGGGGCGGCGTGAGATGGGCATCCTGGTCGACAAGAACACCAAGGTCATCTGCCAGGGCTTCACCGGCCGCAACGGCACGTTCCATTCGGAAGCCGCCATCGCCTACGGCACGAAAATGGTCGGCGGAACGTCGCCCGGCAAAGGCGGCAGCATGCATCTGGGGCTGCCGGTGTTCGATACGGTCGAGGAAGCGCGCGAGAAGACCGGCTGCGACGCGAGCGTGATCTACGTGCCGCCCGCCGGCGCCGGCGACGCCATTTGCGAGGCGATCCAGGCGGAGATCCCGCTCATCATTTGCATCACCGAAGGTATCCCGGTCGTCGACATGGTGCGGGTCAAGCGCGCGCTGTCCGGCTCGAAGTCGCGCCTGATCGGCCCCAACTGCCCCGGCGTGATGACCGCTGGCGCCTGCAAGATCGGCATCATGCCGGGCAATATCTTCAAGCCCGGCAACGTCGGCATCGTCTCGCGCTCCGGCACGCTCACCTATGAGGCGGTCTACCAGACGAGCCGCGAGGGGCTCGGGCAGACCACCGCCGTCGGCATTGGTGGCGATCCGGTCAAGGGCACCGAGTTCATCGAAATGCTCGAGATGTTTCTCGCCGACCCGGCGACCCACTCGATCGTCATGATCGGGGAGATCGGCGGAAGTGGCGAGGAGGACGCCGCCGCGTTCCTCAAGGACGAGGCGCGGCGCGGGCGCAAGAAGCCCATGGTGGGCTTTATCGCCGGACGCACCGCACCGCCGGGCCGGCGCATGGGGCATGCGGGCGCCATCATCTCCGGCGGCAAGGGTGACGCGGAATCGAAGATCGCCGCGATGGAATCGGCCGGCATCAATGTCTCGCCCTCGCCGGCGCGCATCGGGAAAACGCTCGCGGAACTACTTAAAGCGTGATTCAGTTCTTGGACCTTTTGTTGCGTCCGCGTCGCACTAAATAGGCTACAAGGGGCCAATCCGCCGGGACCAGGTTTAATTCGGTGCGCGCCGCCCCGCGGCGCGGCCGAAATCAGGATGCGGCACATGTCTCGCCAGGACGCGAACGCAGCTTTCGCCCGCACGTCGTTTCTCTACGGCGGCAATGCTCGCTACCTCGAGGACCTCTACGACCGCTACGAGGCCGACCCGGCCACGGTCGACGACGAGTGGCGCCGGTTCTTTGCCAGCCTGGGCGATGGCGCGGAGCGCGCGAACGGCGGCCACGCACCGTCGTGGGCGCGGGCGGACTGGCCGCCGCGTCCGCGCGACGAATTGACCGCGGCGCTCGACGGCGATTGGGCCGAGGTCGCCAAGACCGTCGGCGACAAGATCAGCGCCAAAGCCCAGGCCGCGGGCTCAGAGGTCTCGGCCGCAATCGTCCAGCAGGCAACCCGCGACTCCGTGCGCGCGCTGATGCTGATCCGCGCCTATCGCGTACGCGGTCACCTGCACGCCAATCTCGATCCGCTCGGGCTCGAACCTCCCAAGGACAGCACCGAATTCGATCCGCGCTCCTACGGCTTCACCGACGCCGATCTCAACCGCAAGATCTTCATCGACCGCGTGCTCGGGCTCGAGTTCGCCACGATCAATGAAATCGTCGCCATCCTGCAGCGTACCTACTGCCAGACGCTCGGCGTCGAGTTCATGCACATCTCGGACCCGGCACAGAAAGGCTGGATTCAGGAGCGCATCGAAGGTCCCGACAAGGAGATCAGCTTCACCCGAGAGGGCAAGCGCGCGATCCTCACCAAGCTGATCGAAGCCGAAGGCTTCGAGAAGTTCTGCGACCTGCGCTTCACCGGGACCAAGCGCTTCGGCCTCGATGGCGGCGAGTCGATGATCCCGGCGCTCGAGCAGATCATCAAGCGCGGCGGCGCGCTCGGCGTGAAGGAAATCGTCGTCGGCATGGCCCACCGCGGCCGGCTCAACGTGCTGGCGCAGGTGATGGCGAAGCCGCATCGCGCGATTTTCCACGAGTTCAAGGGCGGCTCATATACGCCGGACGAGATCGAGGGCTCGGGCGACGTCAAATATCACCTCGGCGCCTCATCCGACCGCGAGTTCGACGGCAATCAAGTCCACCTATCGCTCACCGCCAACCCGTCGCACCTCGAAATCGTCAACCCGGTGGTGCTCGGCAAGGTGCGCGCGAAGCAGGACCAGCACGGCGCGACGCCGGAAGACCGCACCATGGTGATGCCGCTACTCATTTCGGGCGACGCCGCATTTGCCGGGCAAGGAGTGATCGCCGAATGCTTCGGCCTCTCCGGCCTGCGCGGCCACCGCACCGGCGGGTCGGTGCATTTCATCATCAACAATCAGATCGGCTTCACAACCTATCCGCGTTTCGCCCGCTCTTCACCCTATCCCTCGGACGTGGCGAAAATGATCGAGGCGCCGATCTTTCATGCCAACGGCGACGATCCGGAGGCGGTGGTGTTCGCGGCGAAAATCGCCACCGAATTCCGCCAGAAGTTCCAGAAGCCGGTCGTGATCGACATGTTCTGCTATCGGCGGCACGGCCACAACGAGGGCGACGAGCCGGCCTTCACCCAGCCGCTGATGTACAAGGCGATCAACGCCCATCCGAGCGCGGTCGATATTTACGGCAAGAAGCTTGCGGCCGACGGCGTCGTCACCGACGGCGAGGTCGAGAAGATGAAGGCGGACTGGCGCGCCCGGCTCGACGTCGAGCTGGAGGCGAGCCAGAGCTACAAGCCCAACAGCGCCGATTGGCTCGACGGCCGCTGGTCCGGCTTTAAGTTCGCGCGCGACGCCGACGACCCGCGTCGCGGCAACACCGGCGTCGAAATCGAGACCCTGCACGACATCGGCCGCAAGATCACCGCGGTGCCGGAGAATTTCCACGTCCACCGCACGCTCCAGCGCATCCTGGAAAACCGCCGCAAGGCGATCGAGACCGGCCAGGGCATCGACTGGTCGACCGGCGAGGCCTTGGCGTTCTGCTCGCTGCTGCTCGATGGCACCCCCGTACGGTTGTCCGGCCAGGACAGCGAGCGCGGCACGTTCTCGCAGCGCCACTCCGTGCTGATCGATCAGGAGAGCGAGAACCGCTACATCCCGTTCAATAACCTCTCCGAGCGCCAGGCGCGTTACGAGGTGATCAACTCGATGCTCTCGGAAGAGGCGGTGCTCGGCTTCGAGTACGGCTATTCGCTTGCCGAGCCCAATGCGCTCACCCTGTGGGAAGCGCAATTCGGCGACTTCGCCAACGGCGCCCAGGTGATCTTCGATCAGTTCATCTCGTCGGGCGAGCGCAAGTGGCTGCGGATGTCCGGCCTCGTATGTTTGTTGCCGCATGGCTACGAAGGGCAAGGCCCAGAACATTCCTCGGCGCGGCTCGAGCGCTACCTGCAAATGTGCGCCGAGGACAACATGCAGGTCGCCAACTGCACCACGCCGGCGAACTATTTCCACATCCTGCGCCGGCAGCTCAAGCGCGAGATCCGCAAGCCACTGATCCTGATGACGCCGAAATCGCTGCTGCGCCACAAGCGGGCCGTGTCGCGGCTCGAGGAGATGGCGGCGGGCACGACCTTCCACCGGCTGCTGTGGGACGACGCGCAGATGCTGCTGGGCGAGAAGATCACGCTCCTGCCCGACGACAAGATCCGCCGCGTCGTGCTGTGCACCGGCAAGGTCTACTACGATCTCTATGAGGAACGCGAGAAGCGCGGGATCGAAGACGTCTATCTGCTGCGCGTCGAGCAGCTCTATCCTTTTCCGAGCAAAGCGCTGGTGCAGGAACTCTCGCGCTTCAAGCAAGCGGAAGTCGTGTGGTGCCAGGAGGAGCCGCGCAACATGGGCGCGTGGTTCTTCGTCGACACCTTCATCGAGTGGGTGCTCAATCAGGTCGGCGCCAAGCAGCGCCGCGCCCGCTACGCCGGGCGGCCGGCGGCGGCCGCGACCGCCACCGGCCTGATGTCGAAACACCTCGCCCAGATCAAGCAACTGCTCGACGACGCATTGGCGTGAGCGCGGAGGAAGAAGGTCATGACGGAAATCCGCGTTCCGACGCTCGGCGAATCGGTCACCGAGGCCACCATCGGCCGCTGGTTCAAACACGCGGGCGATAGCGTCACGGTCGACGAGCCGCTGGTCGAGCTCGAGACCGACAAGGTGACGATCGAGGTGCCGGCGCCAGCCGCCGGCGTGCTCGCGGAAATCCTCGTCAAGGACGGCGAGACGGTCGCGCCCGGCGCGCTGCTCGGGCAGATCAAGGAAGGCGCAGGCGCCCCCGCGAAGCCCGCCGCGACGCTGGCCGCCGCCTCACCGCCGGCCGCGAAACCGGCACCGCCGCCGCCGCAACCGGCGCCCGCGCCGGCTGCGGCGAAAGCCGCCCCCGCCGACGCGCCGCTCGCGCCGTCCGTGCGCAAGCTCGCGGCCGAGAGCGGCATCAGCGCGTCGACCGTGCCGGGCAGCGGCAAGGACGGCCGCGTCACCAAGGGCGATATGCTCGACGCGATCGCGCGCGCGGTGCAGACGCCGACGCCCGTGGCGCAACCGGCCGCCGCCGTGCAGGCGCGCGCGCCCTCGCCGCCGGACGACGCGGCGCGCGAAGAGCGCGTGCGCATGAGCCGCCTGCGCCAGACCATCGCGCGCCGGCTCAAGGAGGCGCAGAACACCGCCGCCATGCTGACGACCTTCAACGAGGTCGACATGGCGAGCGTGATGGCGCTGCGCGCCGAGTACAAGGATTTGTTCGAGAAGAAGCACGGCGTGAAGCTCGGCTTCATGGGCTTCTTCGTGCGCGCCTGCGTGCAGGCGCTCAAAGACATTCCCGCCGTCAACGCCGAAATCGACGGCAGCGACATCGTCTATAAGAATTATTACCACGTCGGCGTCGCGGTCGGGACCGAGAAGGGCCTGGTGGTGCCGGTGGTGCGCGACGTCGACCGGCTGTCGCTCGGCGAGACCGAAAAGAAGATCGCCGACTTCGGCCGGCGCGCGCGCGACGGCACGCTCACCCTCGAAGAGATGCAGGGCGGCACCTTCACGATTTCCAACGGCGGCGTCTACGGGTCGCTCATGTCGACGCCGATCCTCAACGCGCCGCAGTCGGGCATCCTCGGCATGCACAAAATCCAGGAGCGTCCGATGATCGTCGAGGGCGCGATCAAGCCGCGGCCGATGATGTATCTCGCGCTCTCCTACGATCACCGCATCGTCGACGGCCGCGAGGCGGTGACCTTCCTGGTGCGGGTGAAGGAGCTGCTGGAGGAGCCGGCACGGCTGGTGCTGGATTTATGATGATGAAACAGTACCGTATCAAGAGTGTTGAAGTTGTACGCTATCCCGTGCTGCTGGTGACGTACGATGATGGCTTCAGCGGCGAATACGATCTCAGCGACTTTGTCGGGCGCGGACCGATTAGCGAACCGCTGAAAGATCCCGAGTACTTCAATCAAGTTGCCGTCGGCGAGTACGGTCACACATTTGGCTGGAACCTCGATGTATTAGGAGAGGAGATCGATTTCTGCATCGATTCGGTCCACAAAGATATTGAAGCTAAGCGCCGCTCCAGGAACAGCTAGGCTCGCACGCGAGAGACCATGCCCTACGACCTCGTTGTCATCGGCTCCGGCCCGGGCGGGTATGTGTGCGCCATCCGGGCGGCGCAGCTCGGCATGAAGGTCGCGGTGGTCGAGAAGGAGAAGACCTTCGGCGGCACCTGCCTCAACATCGGCTGCATTCCCTCGAAAGCGCTGCTGCACGCGTCCGAGCGTTACGAGGAAGCGGGCCACATGCTCGCCCGCATGGGCATCAAGGTCGGTGCGCCGCAGCTCGACCTCCCCGCGATGATGACATTCAAGGACGAAGGCGTCGACGGCAACGTCAAAGGCGTCGCCTTCCTGTTCAAGAAAAACAAAATCGACAGTTACATCGGCGCCGGCAGCATCCTCGGCCCCGGCAAGGTGGAGGTCGCCGCGAACGGCAAGCAGCAGACGCTCGACACCAAGGCGATCGTGATCGCCACCGGTTCCGACGTGGCGCCGCTCAAGGGCGTCGACATCGACGAGAAGCGCATCGTCTCCTCGACCGGCGCGCTCGTGCTCGACAAGGTGCCGGAGCGGCTGCTCGTCGTCGGGGCCGGCGTCATCGGGCTCGAGTTGGGCTCGGTGTGGCGGCGGCTCGGATCGGAAGTGATCGTGGTCGAATTCCTCGACCGCATCCTGCCCGGCATGGATGCGGACGTGTGCCGGCAGTTCCACCGCATCCTGCAGAAACAGGGGATGACGTTTCGTCTCTCCTCGAAAGTCACCGGCGTCGACGGCTCGGGCAACCGGCTCAAGGCGCAGGTCGAGCCGACCGCCGGCGGCGCGGGCGAGGCGATCGAGGCAGACGTGGTGCTGGTGGCGATCGGCCGCGTGCCTTTCACCGCCGGGCTCGGCCTCGAGGCGGCCGGCGTCGCCGTCGACGAGCGCGGCCGCGTCGTGGTGAACCATAACTACGAGACCAGCGTGCACGACATATTCGCGATCGGCGACGTGATCGCGGGCCCGATGCTGGCGCATAAGGCCGAGGAAGAGGGCGTCGCGGTCGCGGAGTTTCTCGACGGGCAGGCGGGCCACGTGAACTACGACGTGATTCCGAACGTCGTCTATACGTTTCCCGAATTGGCGTCGGTGGGAAAAACAGAAGAGGAATTGCAGGCCGCTGGCGTCTCTTACAAAGCCGGCAAATTCCCGTTCACCGCCAACGGCCGCGCCAAGGTCAACCACACGACCGACGGCTTGGTGAAAGTCCTCGCGGAGGCGAAAACCGACCGCGTGCTCGGCGTGCATATTCTCGGCGCCGATGCCGGCAACATGATCGCGGAAGCCGCGGTCGCCATGGAGTTCGGCGCCGCCGCCGAGGACATCGCGCGCACCTGCCACGCGCATCCGACCCTGCCGGAAGCCGTGAAGGAAGCGGCGCTCGCCGTCGCCAACCGTGCAATCAATATGTGAGCCTGGTCGTGCCCGGCCTTGTGCCGCGCATCCACGTCTTGAATACGAACTAACAATAAGCCGTGGATGGCCGGGACGAGCCCGGCCATGACGCGCCGCGCTCAATGCCCGGCTGCGTGGCCGGCGGCCTCACCATGTTCGAACAAGCCCATCACCAACTCGGGCGCAAAATACCCGAACAGCATGAAGACGAACCCGAAGATGCCGAGTACTCCGCTTATCCAGGCGAGGATCGGCATCGAGGTGATGATCGCCGCGGACGCCAGCACGATCCCGATCTGCAGGACCGCCGAGGCGATCTCATAATTGTGATATTGCTCAAGCTGGTGGTCGCGCTTCTTTTCCAGCGCGGTCGCCTTGTCGCGCAGCTCCTTCATTCCTTCGCCGCGTTCCGGATCGGATTCCCACCGTTTGATGCGCTTGTCCCAGTCTTCGATTTTCTTGGTCGCCGCGGCTTTCGCGGCCGGGTCGGTCAAAGTCGCGAGATCGAGCTCCAATCTCTCCTTGGCGGTCTGCACGGTGGTCTGCCGCACGTTGCGCGCCTGGTAGAACGCCCAGGTGTCGGACGCCCGGACCGTGTCGGAGAGCGCCGCGGTTTGCGCGCTCTTGCCGAGCGTCTCGGAGAACGCCAGGAACAGCGCCAGCACCGCGATCAGCAGCGCGATGCCCTTGTTGTGATGGCCAGCCTCTTCGGCCTGTTCGGCATGTTCGTGGGCTTCGTGCGCGCTCATGATCCCCTCGCGGTTGTTGCTCCCGCGCGACGATTGACCGAAGCGGCCGCCCTACGCAAGAGGCCGGGATGGCGGCGGCTGGAGTCACGCGCGCGGATGGGCGCTGCGGTAGACCTCAAGCAGGTGTTGGGCGTCGACGGCGGTGTAGATCTGCGTGGTCGAAAGCGAGGCGTGGCCGAGCAATTCCTGGATGGCGCGCAGGTCGCCGCCGCGCGCGAGGAGGTGGGTGGCGAACGAATGGCGCAACGCATGCGGCGTCGCGCTGTCCGGCAGCGAAAGCGCGCCGCGCAGCCGCTCCATCGTGAGCTGCACGATGCGCGGCGACAGGGGACCGCCACGCGCACCGCGGAACAGCGTTCCTTCCGGCGGCAACGTGCCGGGAAACAGCGCGACGTATTCTGCGATCAGATCAAGCACCTGGGGCAACACCGGCACCATGCGGGTCTTGTTGCCCTTGCCGGTCACGATGATCGTGTCGCCCTTGCCGGGCCCCGGCACGTCGTTTCGCTTGAGGCCGAGCGCCTCGGAAATGCGCAGGCCGGAACCGTAGAGCAGCGCCAGCACCGCGGCGTCACGGGCCAGCACCCACGGCTCGCGATTTTCGCCCGCGCGCACGTCGGCGTCGGTGACACGCTTGGCGGCGGCCACGCCGAGCGGCTTCGGCAGGGTGCGCGGGATCTTCGGGCTGCGCACCGCCGCGAGCGCGCCGACCTTGCCCTTGCCGTTGCGTTCCAGGAATCGGGCGAACGAGCGGGCGGCGGCGAGCGCTCGCATCAGCGACCGGCTGGTGATTCCCTCCGCCCGGCGCGCCGCCATGAAGGCGCGCACGTCGCGCACCTCGAGGCGCGCGAGGGCGGCAAGCGACGGCGGGCTGCCCAGGTGCTCGGCCAGGAAGGCGAGGAACCGCGAGACGTCCCCACGGTAGGCTTCGACCGTGAGCGCCGACATGCGGCGCTCGGCGCCCAAGTGGGTGAGCCAGCGCACCAGTTGCGCCGCGACATCCGCCGCCGCGAAAGCAAATTCCGGCTCCTGCTCGGCTTTGGCCATCGGTCGCATCCGCCCCGCGCTTGACATGCCAGTTATCCCACCCCTTTCGTTCACCTTTCGTTAACCGCCGCTTACGTGGGCCGACATGGCAAGGCGCATCGTCGACGTGCTCGTGCCGGTCGCGCTCGACCAGCCCTATTCGTATCGCGTTCCGGCCGGGCTTGCGGTCGCGCCCGGCGACGTGGTCCGCGTCCCGCTCGGCGCGCGCAAAGCGACCGGCGCGGTGTGGGCGGAAGGCGTGATGCGTCCCGGCCTCGACAACCGGCTCAAGGACATCGAGGACAAAGTGGACGTGCCGGCGCTGCGCCTGGAGCTGCGCCGCTTCGTCGATTGGGTCGCCAACTACACCCTCAGCCCGCGCGGCATGATTCTCCGCATGGCGCTGCGCCTGGGCGAGCATCTCGGGACCGAGCGTATGCGCGTCGGCGTGCGCCTAGCGGGCCGCGTGCCGGAGCGCATGACCGCCGCCCGCGCGCGCGTGCTCGCGCTGTTGGGCGACGGCCTGGTGCGTTCGAAACGCGAAGCGGCCGAGGAGGCGGGCGTGTCACCCGGCGTGATCGACGGGCTTGTCGACGCAGGCACCCTCGAGGCGATCGCCATGGCGCCCGAGCCGGTGGCCGCGCCGCCCGATCCGGATCATCACGCGCCCGATCTCTCGCCCGCCCAGCGCAGCGCCGCCGACGCGTTGCGCGCCACCGTGGCGAGCGGCGGTTATTCGGTGACCCTGATCGACGGCGTCACCGGCTCGGGCAAGACCGAAGTTTATTTCGAAGCGGTCGACGAAATTTTGCGGCGCGGACGCCAGGCGTTGATCCTGATGCCGGAAATCGCCCTCACCGCGCAGTTTCTCGATCGCTTCGCCGCGCGCTTCGGCGTGCGCCCGGCGGAATGGCACTCGGAGCTTTCGCCGCGCCGGCGCGCTCGCACCTGGGCGGCGGTCGCGGCCGGCGACGTCAAGGCGATCGTCGGCGCCCGCTCGGCGCTGTTTCTTCCCTTCGCCGACCTCGGCCTCATCGTCGTCGATGAGGAGCATGACCCCGCTTACAAACAGGAAGACGGCGTGCGCTACCACGCGCGCGACATGGCGGTGGTGCGCGCCCATATCGCGGCAATCCCGATCGTGCTCGCCTCGGCGACGCCGTCGGTCGAGACCGAAGTCAACGCGCGGCGCGGACGCTACCGAAAACTCTCGCTGCCGGAACGTTTCGGCGGCCAGCACCTGCCGGCGATCGAGGCGATCGATTTACGACGCGAAGGCCCACCGCGCGGGCGTTTCATCGCGCCGCGGCTGATGGAGGCGGTCGGCAACACCGTCGCGCGCGGCGAGCAGGCGCTGCTGTTTCTCAATCGCCGCGGCTACGCGCCGCTCACCTTGTGCCGCGCCTGCGGCTTCCGGCTGCAATGCCCGACCTGCGACAGCTGGCTGGTCGAGCATCGCTTCAAGCGGCGGCTCGTGTGTCACCAATGCGGGTTCGAGACGCCGCCACCCGTCGCGTGCCCGAAATGCCAGGCGACGGAGTCGTTCGTCGCCTGCGGCCCCGGCGTCGAACGGCTGGAGGAGGAGGTCGCCGCGCTGTTTCCCGAGCGCCGCATCCTGGTGCTCTCGAGCGATCTCGTCGCCACGGTCGAGCGCCTGCGCGAGGAACTCGCCGAAGTCGAAGCCGGGAAAATCGATATCGTCATCGGCACGCAGCTCATCGCCAAGGGGCATCATTTCCCCAAGCTCAACCTTGTCGGCGTCGTCGACGGCGACCTCGGGCTCGGCCACGGCGACCCGCGCGCGGCCGAGCGCACCTTCCAGCTGCTCCATCAGGTGGTCGGCCGCGCCGGCCGCGAGGCAGGCCGCGGCCTCGGGCTCATTCAGACGCACCAGCCCGATCACCCGGTCATGCGCGCGCTGATCGCATCCGACCGCGACGCGTTCTACACGGCGGAAATCGAGCTGCGCGAGAAGACCTCCTATCCCCCGTTCGGCCGGCTCGCGAGCCTGCTCGTCTCGGGACCGGAAAAGCCGGCGGCCGAAGCCTTCGCGCGTCGAATTGCAGCGCTCGCGCCACGCGATGAAAGCGTGCGCGTGCTCGGGCCAGCGGAAGCGCCGATCGCCATGGTGCGCGGTCGCCATCGTTTGCGGCTGCTGGTGAAATCGCCGCGCGGGTTCGATCTCTCAGCTTATCTGCGCGAATGGCTTGCCGACGCGCCGACCGCGAAGGCGGGCATCCGGCTCGAAGTCGACATCGATCCGCAGAGTTTTTACTAGAGAAGTGGAATCCGGTTTCGTAAGAGATCATGCTGCAAGAGGAAATTAGAGCGTGATGATCATTCGAAGAAAGTCATCACGTTCCGAGCAACACGACGGCCCACGGCATCCATGCCAATATGGTCGACTTGAAAACGATGCCGGTCTTGTTCGTGCGCACCGGCGGAACTTTTCCTTTCTCGACCGCAACCGTGCACCCCATCGTGCGGATTAAACCTCGCGCGTTGTGGTCGCCGCTGGGAGGCAGCGCGCCCGGACGAGGTTGAGCAGCGGGAAGTATTTTTTCCGCGGTCGCCAAACCGGATTCCAGCGGACGGCTCGGTTCGAGCAGGCGAGCCACCATCGCGGCGCGCGAACTCACGCCGAGCTTGGCGAAGATGCGGCGTAGATGAGTGCACACGGTCCACGAGCTGATATTGAGAACGACTGCAATGATCTTGTTTGGATGGCCTTGCGCGACCATGCGCACGATTTCCATTTCTCGTGGGCTGAGCGAGGACGTTTTTCGCTCGCCGGCCGCTATTTGAACCAGAAGATATCTGCTGCCGTCGATTTCCACATCGGCGACGATGTGTTCCAGGCCGTGCGCCCCCGGGCGCGCGGGCATCCCCGACTCGTCCACGTTCGAGAGTGCGACGACGGCGCGGATCAATTCGTGCAAACGGTCGGTATCGGATCGACGACTTCTCTGTGGATTTTTGTCGCTTGTGCTCATGGGGGTTGCCATGGCCCATCCTCCCAGCAGTCCCGTCAAAATTCGCTGCGCAGCAATCGGCCCCCTTGGGTTACGGCACCCACCGCATGGGCCATCATTCGAGATGCAAACCTGCCGGACCACCCCGGCGCGAGTGTACACTGAGCATAAGGCATAGGTAGAAACGAAAGCGAGTCCCTCTTTCAAGCTAAATTGCCAACCTAAGCCGGCCCTATTCCAGTCGATTTGTGAGCTTCTTCACACAAGTCTCGGTCATTTTCGCGTTCGCTCGTTGAAGGGACGCCCGTTCGAGCGAGCTTCGACGCGCTTCCAATAATGTGCGACTAGCGCGCGCCGTCGCTGCTCGCGTTAAATCGCCTCCGTGAGCGTCTTGCCGCCCTGAGGAGGCCATCACCATGTCCACGATGCAAGAGACCGAACTTCAGTCCGAATTCGAACAGGAGCTGCACGAGCAAGAACTGCACGAGCAGGAACTCCATGAGCTCGAGGCCGAGCAGGAGGGGCTTCTCGGCGGCATCGGAAATATTCTCGGTGGATTGCTAGGCGAGGGTGAATCGACCGGAGAGATGGAAGCCGAACTCGAAGGCGTCCACGAACTCGAGCTGGAAGCCGAGTTCGAAGGCGAAGGCGAGGGCGAACTCGAGTTGGAAAGCGGCGAACAGTTCTTCGGCGGGATCGGCCGTTTTCTCAAACGTGCAGCGCCGCTCCTCAAACAAGTCGCCAGGGTTGCCGCGCCGATCGTCGGCACCGCCATTGGCGGTCCCGCCGGCACCGCGCTGGGGGGTCTCGCGTCAAAGCTGCTGAGCGAAACCGAGATGGAGCTCGAAGGCGAGGGCGAGCTGGAATTGGAAGGCGAGCTGGAAGGCGAACTGGAAGCCGAAACCGAGTCCCTGCACGAAGTCGCTCACGAAATCTCGTCGCATGAGACCACCATGCACGAGGCGCTCGCCGAGATGATGGCGGAAGCTGCCTCCCATGAGATGCACGAAGGTCAGGCCGAAGCGCTGGTGGGGGCTGCAACCGTCACGGTCTTGTCGCCCCGCGACCGCCGGGCGCTGCGGCGGCTGCTGCCGCATCTGGTGCGTGGCGCGGCCGTGCTCACGCGCATTCTCCGCCGGCGCGCAGCCACCCGTCCGGCCGTACGCGCGGTTCCGACCATCATGCGGCGCACTGTAAGTACGCTCAAGAAACAGGCTGCGGCCGGCCGTCCGATCACCCGCCGCACTGCGGCGCGTGCGGCTGCGCGCCAGGTCCGGCGCGTGCTCGCAAATCCGCGCGCGGTCGGTGCCGCGGTCGCCTGCAACATGCGCGCCGGGCGCGCCATGCGGCGGCCGCAACGCCGTTTCGCGCCGGTCCGCGGGTAGCCGCACCGCCCCCGCGTCATTTCCCCCTAGGGAGACACCGTCATGGCGACCGCACTTGCACTCGAGCACGAAGGCCTCGGCGAACTCGAAGCGGAACTGGAATCCGAATTGGAGTTCGAAGCACACGAGATGACCCGGGGAGGTACCGCATCCCGGTCATGGCAACAGGCGGTGCGCGCCGCCGACCGAGCAATCCTCAACGGCAGGGCCGACGATTCGGACCTGCTGTCCGAGCATGAACTGGAATCCGAGCTGGAGTCTGAATTCGAGGGCGAAATGGCCGGATTCGGGGAAATCAGTCCGGTCAGCAAAGTCTACCCCGATGCCATGATGGAACACCTTGCCCATGCGGCGATGGAAGCCGAAAGCGAGCATGAGGCGGCGGAGGGCTTTCTCCCGCTCATTCCACTCATCGCCAGCAAGCTGCTCCCGCTGGCCGCGAAGGCCCTGCCCAAGCTTGCCGGTCGGGCGTTGCCGCAGGTGGCCCGCGCAATCCACCGCGTGACACCTCAGCTCACTCGCAGCGTCGGCAATCTCGCGCGAACGCTGCATCGCAACCCGCAGACCCGGCCGCTGTTGCGCGTTGTCCCGAGCATCGCGCGCCGCGCGGTAACGACGATTGCGCGGCAAGCGGCCGCCGGCCGCCCGATCACTCCGCAAAGCGCCGTGCGCGTTCTGGCGCGGCAAAACCATCGGGTGCTCAGCAATCCGCGCATCGTCGGTCGGGTGCTCCGTCAATCCCGGCAAATGGACGGCCGGTACCACCGCGTGTCGGGCCTCCCGGCTGTCATCAAACGCAATGGCGTTTCACGGCCGGGCGCCACCGCAGTCGCAGCTCCAGGCGGCGTCGGTCCGCGAGTTGCCCGTGCCGGTCTCGCGGCCGGCCGATTCTGCCCCCACTGCGGAACGCGGACGATCGTTACACGCGCTGGCCATCCGCAAGGCTGCAGCACGGTCGTCGTCGTGAGGTAGCGCAATGGACGCCGCAGTCAGCGCGATCGATGGCGCCGGTGTGCGCGTCGCCCCCGGGGCGCGCGTCCGCCGCAGCGTGCCGGGTTCGCGCCGTTCTCCCCCGGTGATGCTGCCCTGGCTGCGGGCTCAATCGATCAACGTCACGCGCCATGCCGCGGCTCTGCGGCCGTTCAAACGCGAGGAGTTCGGAACGTCCGCCGCTGCTCCCTCCGAGGGACACGTTCAAGCCGTCAATGCGCTGATGCAAACGCTGCGCGGCGACTTGCTCGAACTTGCCGGCCGCGTGACAAAGGCCGTGCGCGCTGCCATCGCCGATCCGAGCCCACCGCTCCTCGGCCAAGTGATGCGGCGCAAGGACCACGCGCATCAGTGGGTCCAGAGTATCGAGAAGATCTGGGATTTTTATTTCGAACTGTTCGGCCAGCGCCAGTCCAACTACGCCGATTGGCTGCTCAGCTGCGATCGCGTCGCGCTCGATTGTTATCAGGTCGCTTACACCGGGCTTGGCAAAGCGCGAACGATTCCGGCGCCGCCACCACTTTGTTACATGCGCACTGGTTTTGCGCCTGCAACCTTCCGCCGAGGGATCCCGCTGACCCGGCTCGGCCAGCAGCTCAATCCCTTCCCCCTGGTGCAGTTGCCGTATCACCGGCTGATCAATCCGTGGACGCTGGGGGCGATGCTGCACGAGACCAGTCATAACCTGCAGAGCGACCTCGGTCTGAGCCGCGATGTTCCCCGCGCCATGGCGCGCCGGTTGCTCGGCGCCAACCTACCGCGTCCCGTCGCCCTGCAATGGACCCGCTGGAATCGCGAAATGTTCGCCGACATGTCGGCGCTGCTGCTTGGCGGGCCGTGTATGGTCGCCTCGTTGATGGACGTGGTCGGTCGCGCTCCCCAGGTGGTGTTCGCCTATAGTCCGCGCGTACCGCATCCGACGCCGTACCTGCGGACGCTGATCAGCGTCGAACTGCTGCGCCGGATGGGGTTCACCGAGCAAGCCGAGAAATACCGACGTACGTGGACCCGGATTTTTCCCAATCCGCAGGCCGGCGCGATTCCGCGTGCGATCCTCGAGACGTTTCCTCGCGCCTGCGCACTCGCGGTGGATGCAATGTGCTTTCAGCCATATCCGTCGCTGGGCGGAAAGAGCTTGGCGCAGGTGATCCGGTTCGGCGCCAAGGAACAGCAAATGATTGAGGAGGCGGCGCGCCGCCTCGCCGCGGGAACCGACCCGGGGATCATCCCGGCGCGGTTCCTGATCGGGGCGGCGCGCGTCGCAATCGACGAGCGCCTGGCTCGTCCGGGCATCATCGCCGAGAACTTTTACAAAGAATTGGCCAGGAGATAATGTCGTGCCGATCGAAGCGACATTTCAGGCTCTGACCGCGAACATCGAAGCGCTCCGCGAAGCCGTGGCGAGTTTGCGCCTCACCGTGGTCGAGGATCGCCCGCCGCGCAACGAGGTGCTGCTGGTGGAGCGTCTTGGTGATGATGTCGAGAACCTGCGGGGATTGCTCGAAGAGGCAACGGCTGCCGCCGCGGCTGCGCTCAGGGCGGTCGCGCATCCGCTCGATGGTCACCGCGCGCGGCATGCGCTCGCGCGCGCCAACGAGCGGTTCATTGACGTCGAATACAAACTCTCATTCGAACTCATATCGGCCGACCGGCTGGAGGAACTGGCGCGCTTCGGACGCCGGCGCGGCGACGAATGGCTCGGTTGGACCGGCAGCGTCATTCAGGCGCTCGAACAGTGCTGCGCTTCGCTGCGCGCAGTCGATGTGGGGCTGCTGCTTTCCTGGCAGGAGCTATCGGAGCGGCTCGGCACGGGATCGGTCTCGGTGCAAACCACGAATATCGGCCAGCAGATCTCCTCGGAGGCGCTGGAGCAGCGCAACGGCACGGACCGCAAACGCCGGGACGTTTCGCAGGATGCGATGACTTGACTGGCGGCGGGGCTCGGAATGGCGGCAGCACAAGGAGCCGTCGCTGATGCCGCCGAATCCGCCGCGAGCAAGACGGGAAGACAGGA
>Ga0210408_10001305_pt1 | contig 26642 bp, 26 predicted proteins | sample IncBWH4MmetaG_FD_155471 | JGI IMG/M metagenome (GOLD analysis project Ga0210408, IMG submission 155471) | Forest soil microbial communities from Barre Woods Harvard Forest LTER site, Petersham, Massachusetts, United States - Inc-BW-H-4-M | ecosystem: Environmental > Terrestrial > Soil >...
TCTAATTCAGGTTTTCCTTCAAGCAGCCGCGATTATCATTATCGGATGTCCAGACGTTGAAATGGCGCGGCCTCGTATTGACCCGCCTGATCCCACCGTACTCAGGTAGGCGTACTCAGGAAAGGATGAGTAGATGTCGAACGTCCGGTGGTTGGCGTTGGCCATGCTCCTGCTCACGCCGCTGTAGGCACAGGAACTCGGTTACACCGCAACAGGGCTGACAAGTGATGCATTGGCGAATCGAGCCCTTCATCTTGCCGCTGCTTGTGGCAATGCTGCTGCTGATAGCGGCTATGCAGGCACATTCATGAAGCAACGGGCCGCTCTGCAGGAGCATTGAACTCGTGCGGTCAGGTGACTCCCGCACGATGACGCGGCTGGGTTGGAAAAAGCTTGTGGGCAGACCCAGCCGCGTCCCCTGTTATATTTCGCGCTTTCGCGCTCGCCACGGTCCACGGGTGGGCGACAAGCCGTCGAACTTGGACCCTGCTGATCAGATGAAGCCGCGCGCGTTTATCGTGATTTTTGCCGGAATCGGATGGCTACCCCCGGCAGCCGCCGACGAAGCGCTGACAATCGTAACCGCGCAGCTCAATTGCGATTCCTTGCCTGCCGGCCCGGCCCGGACCGACTGCTATATCGCCCTCAGCAGAATAAATCGTCAGGAACTTGATATTGCTGCGAGCGCGGCCAGCCGCGGCAAGCACATCGCTCGGTACCACAAGGTGACGGGCCAGCATCGCAACCCAAATCCCCGCGCAGAAAAGGAAAAGTGGTAGACTCGACTTTGCTTTGGAAAGACTTGGTGGCGTTCTCTGCGAGAGCTGTGCACAAACGAAGTGTTGCCACGCACGGGCCACGAACTTGCCGCAAGGTTATTTGATATTATTATTGCTCGGTTGACTTGAGCATTCCCACCCCGACTGCTGCGGCCCCGATCGGCGTCAGGGGGCAACTTGACGCTGGTCGGGGCCGAAAAACGGTTGTCACCATTATCGAGCCGTCTCTTGCGTCACGCCAGCCGCTCCAAACGGTCAGCGGACGGTGTTTCTTTTCTCAGCGATGGGGAAGAACGGGCGGCATCGTGCATTCGTTGGTCAGCGGCACCTCTTCGACGAGGCGTTCGACGGCGGCATTGCCGACGGTCAAATCGCGGCCACGACTGACCAACGCGATGAACGGCCGCCACTCTTTTGGAAACGCATCCTCTGCGGCGGACCAGGTCCACAGCGTCGGCGACCACTGGCGAAACTTTTGCGTTAGTTCGGCCGTGGAAGCGGCGGGTATCGCTTCGAAATACTTCTGGCGGATAGTACGAAATAAGTTCGCGTCGAAATAACCTTCGACGGTGGGCAGTCCGAGGCCCTGCGCAACATCGGTGTAGGCGGATTGATCGTCGGCGGACCGGGCGTCGACACGCGTGCCGAGAGCCCAGACATCGAGGCCCATTTCGACGGCAAGTTGCCGGACCGCGGCGTTGACGATGCGATGTTGCACATGACCGTATTCGCCCCAGTTGTTGTGCGTGACGACGCGCCTGACATCGGGAGTGAAATAGGGCCGCAGGTGCGCCGTTATCGATTCGAGGGTGACGATCGGCGCGCGTTTGCACCAATCCGTGAAAGTTTCAGCAAATACGTCATCGTCAATCGTGCCCCAAGCCGGACTCCATCGATCCGCGTAGTTCAATTCGGGTGGAAAGCTCCGGACCAGGCGTTCAAACACCGGAGAAGCCGGATAGCCGGCCAGCACGAACTTGGCGGATGACGGCCAAAACGGCATCATCCAGACCAAATCGTCGTCCTGGTGGGCGAACACGAGAAGTGTGCGCCCGTCGCGAAAGCCATCGACAAAAATTCGGCTTTCGCCGCTGCCGCGAAGAGTTGACGACAACTCTTCCGGCTCGACGTGCGAGCCGGAGAGAAGCAAGATGAAGACGATGACGGACCGAAGAAGACGCATGACGATCGGCGTTATATCTCGAATCCGAAAAGTGCCATACGCTGGCATCGACCGAGCCGGACGGCAGTCATATACCGCCGACGTTGGCTCACTGTGGGGATGGTTTCGGCGCCTTTCTCGGGCGGGGTAACTCCGATATCTTCGAACTTCACGCGGAGGGAAGTTGCAAGATGAAAAAGAACTTGATCTTCGGAGCGTTGGCAGTCGTCGTGCCGGTCGTCTGCGTTGCCGTGGCACAAACCGGACAAGCACAAGTTGACGCCAATAACGGACGCGCATTTGTCTTTGCGGTAGAGAACCAAGGACAGCTTCTCGCCCAGGCTCCTCAATCCGGGCAGCAGCAACAGCCACCGGCTTACACGAAGGAACAACTAGACGAGCTCAAGAAGCAAAACGAAAGAGCCCAGAGCCAGAACGCCCTGATCAAGCAGGCGATGGAGGCGATGACCGCCAAAAACTGGCAGGCCGCGCTCGCTCCGTTGCAGCAATTGATCGCCGAAGACCCGAACAACTGGCAATATTATTCGGCCTTGGGCGATGTGCAATTTAACCTCGGATCGTACGATCAGGCGCTTGTCGCCTACGAAAAAGGAATTCGGCTCGCGCAGAGCGCCCCTGACGGTGCCAAGAACCCTATTGACGACCTGAATAAGAAAGCCGCCATCGGCAAGATGCTCACGCAACAAGGCAACGCCTATCTCAAGCTCCGCAAGAACAAGGAAGCGGTCGCGGTCTTCACCAAAGCGGCGAGCTTGGATCCCAATCCCGCGACGGCTTACTTCAATCTCTGCGCCACGCAATACAACGCCGGCAATGTGGGTGGCGCACTGACTGCTTGCGACAAGGCCATCGCGGCCGATCCCAGCAAAGCCGACGCCTACTTTATCAAGGGCTCGTTGCTGATCGGCGAGAGCAAGACCGATTCCAGCGGCAAGGTTATTGCGCCTGCCGGCGCCGCCGAAGCCCTCAAGCGATACCTGGAGCTCGCTCCGAACGGCCCCCATGCCAGCGACGTAAAGCAACTGCTGAGCTTTATCGGCTCCAACGTCGAAACCACCTATAAGAAAGGCAAAAGCAAGTAGGGTACAGGCGGGTAGGGAAGTCTCTCAGGCGTTCACGCCGATGCACCTCCGGCGAACTCTCCCGGGACCTGCGCGTTTGCCATGGGGGTGTTCGGGAGCGGGCGCCGGAAGCGCATGGCGCAAGTGACGTGTCGTCATTGCGACCGCCGCGCAGGCGGCGGGAAGCAATCCAGGGGCGTCACGCATGGGCTCCTGGATTGCTTCGTCGCCCTGCGGGCTCGCCCGCGGCGAGCACGTGCTTCACATCATGCCGGATGGCCGCCTGACGCCGGCGCAACTGACCCCCGGCGCGCGTCTGGGCTCGGACGGGCCGGTGGTCTATCCTGCGAGCGGGCGTCGTAGGGTGGGCTAAGGCAGAGGCGCGCTTGCGCCGATGCCGTGCCCACCGACCGATGGGCCTCGCGAAAAATGGTGGGCACGGCGTGGCGTTCGCTCCGCCTTAGCCCACCCTACGAACTGATTTTGTCGCGCAAGGCGATCAGCCGCCGGAGCTCCTGTTCCTGCTGCGCGATTCGGTCGGCCGCGCGGCTTTCGTCTCCCGCGCCCGAGTAGGCCGCCGCCTGCTCCACCAGGTCGCGGATGTTCTGGCGGATGGCGGCGATGCGCCGGTCGAGTTCGGCGAGCGTCAGGTCGGCCATTGCTTGTTCTCCCCGGGGTGAACACAATCCGTTGTATTGGCGAAGATCGCATATCTTCCAAAGAGATGCCACGGCGGTTGAGTTGATCTGACGCACCTCCTCGACGAGCCGGCGAAAATTCGCCAGGCTTCCGAAACGCAGCCTGCGCGGACCAGGAATCGCGTGATCGGTAATCAGTAACATAGTTGGTAATCAGGCATGCCGGACTACATCTTCTTCATGCATGGCGATTCGGTGGCCGAGGAACCGTCGTGGGAACCTTATCTGCGCCGGCTCAATGAGAGCGGCGCGTTTCAAGGCGGCAGCGCCATCGGCGAGGGCGTTTGCGCGCGCAAAGCCGGCACGCCGCCGCCGTTGACCGCGCATCTCGTCGGGTTCATCCGCGTCAGCGCCGACAACCTCGATGCCGCGAGATCGCTGCTGCCGGGCAATCCGGTGTTCGAGGCCGGCGGAACGGTCGAAATTCGCGAATTGCCGCGCACCGGCGAATAATTATAACGATCAGTGGTCGATTATCACAATCGATGATCGGGTTTTTACAAAACGTTGTTTTTTCGACATTGCCGGCGCGTAGAGAGAATGGACGACCTGGTAAATATTTGATGGTGCATTATTTTTCATTTTCTTCTGACAAAGTGACGAATCCCGATTGACGAACGCGCGAAAATGTGAGAGCTTCCGAAATACAGGCTGCGGGATTCGCGTCTGCGGCCCCTCCCCCCCTCTTCAAACAAACCGGCGTGACGCGCCATCGCTCCCGGCGAGCGGCGGGCCGTTGTCCGTCGAGCGGCAGGTGCGCCCATGCAATCGATCGAGGAAGCAGTCCAACCGCTGCTCAAGCGTGAGGATGGTCCCGCCGAAGCCGCGCGCCCCGATGCCGGCGATGCCCGGGCGGACCAGATCGACCGGATCATGCGCGAGCTGGCGGCGTGCGAGAAGCTCGGCGATCCCGAGCTGGCCCGGCGCACCGGCCGCATTTTGCTCGCCGTCCTCGCCTGCGCCGCCGATGCGTTGCTCGCCGACGGCGGGAAGGCGCTGCAAGCCGCGCCCGACAAGTTCGGCGCCTTCTTCGACAAGGCGGCCGCCGGCTACGTGCAGGCCATCGACGGCCTCGCCAAGCGCGCCGCGCTCGCCGAGGTCGGGAACGGCCTTGCAGCGGGGCGGCAGCACCTCGATTTCCTTGCGCCGTCGATTGCGGCCTGGGGAGCCCAAGCGCGTGAATGACCCGTCAGTTCCGCGGCGAGCGTTATCTCCCCGATGACGGCGGTTGGCTGCGGCAACAGCTGAGCGAGGAGCTGCCCTCTCTCGATTACGCAGCCACCTGCGCGTGGTATCGGCTGCATGCGCCGCGGTTCACGGTTCACCAATGCGCCTTCCTCGCCTGCAACGACCGCTATTTTCTGCTCACCGGGCCGCTCAACCGCCGCGACGCGCTGCACCCCTGGCTGTTTGCGCGCTGCCGCGAGGTCGAGCGCGCGCCGGACGGCCATTTGGACCTGTGGAGCCGCTATCATTATAAAGCTGTTTCCATGGACGAACTCGTCCCAACACCAAGCGGCTGGCGCAAGCATGGCGACTTGCGGCCAGGGGATCAGGTGTTTGGGCCGGACGGAAAGCCATGTCGCGTTTTGGCAAGGACGCAAATTTTCCGCGATGCTGACTGCTATCGAGTAACATTTGATAAGGGCTACTCCGTTATCGTTAGTGGCGATCATCTCTGGACTGTCGATGTACATTCCCGCTCCCGTGTAGCTGGAAACAGGCGCCAAAAGCGCAGACGAGTGACAGTCAATACCCGAGCGATGATGGCAGAGCTTGAAAAAGCCAATCATGTCCGCTCCAGGATCCTTCCTTCTGTGCCCGCTTGTGGGCCACTGGAATACCCAGCGGCGGAGCTCCCAGTTCCACCTTATGCACTCGGTGTATGGCTTGGCGATGGATCGTTGGGAAGCTCTAGGGTCACAGCCGGACTGACGGATGCTGACGAATTGCAGGCAGCGCTTGCTTCGACCGGCCTCAAAGTTCAGCGGACGTCTCATTCGAATGCAGTGACGCTTGCCATTGGCAGCGGCAGACGAGGTAATAGAACATCGTCAGACTTCACAAACGCCCTGCGCGAAATCGGGGCGTACCACCGCAAGCACATTCCGGAATCATACTTGCGCGGGCCCATTACCCAGCGGTTTGCGCTGTTGCAGGGCTTGATGGATACGGATGGTCATTGTGACACTCGCGGCACCGCGACGTTCGTTAACACCAATGATCAACTCGCTCGCGACGTATTCGAATTGGCTGCTGGCCTAGGCCTTAAGCCATCGCTGCGCGCGCACCAAGGCAGTTATAAAGGAAGCACTTTTCAATTCTGGCACATCAGCTTTCAGGTGAAGGTCGACGCGCCGCCGATTTTTCGCCTATCTCGGAAGCAAAAACGAGCGAACAGTGCCCCACGCACGCGATCAGGCCGCCATGCAATCGTGCGGGTGGAGCCAGTCGAAAAGACGCCGTGCTCGTGCATTCAAGTAGATAGACCAGATGGTCTATACCTTATTGGCAGACATTGCATCGCGACACATAACTCGACCATCATCACCTTTGCCGGCGTGATCCAGGAAATCCTGTGCGATCCCGATCTCACCGTCGCGATTTTTTCCCACACCCGCCCGATCGCCAAGGCCTTCCTGGTGCAGATCAAGCGCGAGCTGGAGGGAAACGACGGCCTGAAGAAATTGTTTCCCGACGTGCTGTGGGCCGAGCCCGCGCGCGAAGCGCCCAAGTGGTCGGAGAACGAGGGCATCGTCGTCAAGCGTGCCTCCAACCCCAAGGAGGCGACCGTCGAGGCGCACGGCCTCGTCGACGGCCAGCCCACCTCGCGCCACTACGGGCTGCTCGTTTATGACGACGTGGTCACCGTCGAGAGCGTCGGCTCGCCCGAGCAGATCAAGAAGACCACCGATCGCTGGGAGCTCTCCGACAACCTCGGCTCGACCACGGGCGTGCGCAAGTGGCACGCCGGCACGCGCTATCACTTTGGCGACACCTACGGCATCATCCTCGAGCGCGGGGTGCTCAAGCCGCGCATTCATCCCGCCACCGACGACGGCACGCTTGGCGGCACGCCGGTGCTGCTTTCGCCGGAGCGCTGGGAGGAGATCAAGTCGGCGCAGCGCTCGACCGTGTCGGCGCAGATGCTGCTCGACCCGCGCGCCGGCAACGTCGCCGTGTTCCGCGCCGAGTGGCTCAAGGCCTACGAGGTCCGGCCCACGCTACTGAACATTTATATCGTATGCGATCCGTCGAAAGGATCGGGCGCGCGCTCCGACCGCACCGCCATCGCGGTGATCGGGCTCGACAACGCCGGCAACAAATATCTGCTCGACGGCGCGCGCCACCGCATGAAGCTTTCCGAGCGCTACGACCTGCTCAAGCGCTTCTACGGCCGCTGGTCGAATGAGCCGGGCGTGCAGTCGTGCCAGGTCGGCTACGAACGCTACGGCGCCATGGTCGACCTCGAGGTGATCACGGAATATCAGCAGCGCGACAACGCCTTCTTCGCCATCGAGGAATTGAACTTCCCGCGCGACGGCTCCGCCCATTCCAAGCCCGACCGCATCGAGCGGCTCGAGCCGGATCTGCGCGCCGGCAAGTTCCTGCTGCCGGCGGTGGTGCACCATCCCGACTTCGGCGCGCGCGACGGCAAGGCCACCTGGCGGGTGTGGACGGAGGCGGATGTAGCGAAGGCCGAGGCCGGGACCTACGAGAAGACGGTCAAGCCCGGCAACATCATCTATCGCCCGCTCATCGGCCCGCCCCGGGCGCAGCGGCGGCTGGAGGCATCGGGCGAACGCTACCGCATCGTCGACCCGATCACCCGGCTGGACGAAGACCGCAACGGCTACGACCTGACGCGCGCCTTCATTGAGGAGGCTTTATTCTTCCCGTTCGCCCCGCACGACGACCTGATCGACGCCTGCGCCCGGGTTTACGACATGAAGCCGGTGGCGCCGAGCGCGTGGGAGCGGGCGGAGTGGGAGGCGCCGGTGTACGAGGATGCGTGAGGAGCAAGGATTTCGCGATGGTGCCTCGCTCACTGGTCAAGCGCGTGCCAACTGACCGTTTACCATTTTCGACTGGAGCATACAAAGCTAGCAATATTCAACGAAGCAACGTATTATATCGGCCGGAGACGGTTGATCGGCGCGCACTCAATTTTCGAGAATACGAGCTCTCGTCATTCCATGGATGGATATAAACACCATATTTTCCTGAGCTATCGCCGTTCGAATCAGGATTGGGTCAAGTGGACTCGCGAAAATCTTGCTCGAGCACTAGATTCCCTTCTTCGCATCAGGCTCGGCAATGTCAGCCTCTATAGAGATGAGCTCGTCGAGACGGGTGCGTCATGGCCGCACGATGTGGCGCTAAATCTGGCGCGTTCGCGGCTAATGATAGCCGTTCTCAGCCGTGACTACTTTAACAGCGACTGGTGTCGTTTGGAGCTCGCTTTAATGCGGAATCGGGAGAAAACCCATTCCTTTCGCACACCCAAAAACCCCTTCGGCCTTATCATCCCGCTCGTCATCGACGACGGCGAGAGCTTCCCGCCCGAAATCCGAGCCATACAGGGGGAGCAGTTGCACGATTATGCCAATCCGTTCATTCGGCTCGACAGTCCAAAACAAGAAGCCTTAGCAGAAATCCTCAGAAAGAACGTTTGTCCAACCATTGAGAATGCGTTGAGCAGAGTACCGAACTTTAGTTCTGCTTGGGAAACTATTGCTCACAAACAGTTTGAGCACATGTACAAGATACGCGCCAAGGCGCAGAAGGTCGTTCCATCGCTTAGACTTCCCAGGCTGAAGTGACATGGGTCGTATTGTCACATTTTACTCGTATAAGGGCGGCGTCGGCCGAACGTCGGCGCTTGCCAACGTGGCGGTCTTACTTGCGAAGTACCGCAAAAACGTATTGTTAATGGATTGGGACCTTGAGGCTCCCGGCCTAGACCGTTATTTCTCAGCGTACATAAATTCAGCGACTGAAAAGTCAAAAGGTTTAATTCATTTGCTAACTCAGGCGGGAATAGAACCCCACATTGGATGGAGTTCATTCGTAACGCCCATAGAGATCGAAGGTTGCTCTCCTATCTCGATAATCATGAGTGGCGATCACGACAGAGATTACGTTGAACGCATTAGATCCTTTTCGTGGGCTGATTTTTTTGAGAATCATCAGGGAGCATCGATCTTAGATAGGTGGAGAATCGAGTGGAAATCGAAGTACGATTTCGTGCTCATTGACAGCCGTACTGGAATAACCGATGTAGGTGGTGTTTGCACTGTCTTTCTACCAGATATTCTCGTTCTGGTATTTTCTGCCAATGAACAGAGCTTCGAGGGTGGTCTGCAAGTTGCGATGGGTATTCAAGAGTCTCGGCGTAATCTTGAAGTTCCGCGCGCGCCATTGGCCATTCTGCCCTTGCCGGGGAGGTTCGATGGGCGCGACGAGATCGATGAAGCGAGTTTGTGGCTTGACCGTTTCAGCAGGGAGCTTAAGCCATTCTATGATGACTGGCTACCAAACCAATTCGGGCCGCGAAGAATGTTAGAATTAACAAAGATTCCGTATATTACGAAGTTTAGTTTTGGCGAACCATTGCCGGTACTTATGCCGGGTATTAGCGATCCTGAACTGCCTGGGTTCTACCTAAACAACGTTGCGCGCCTGATAGCTAGTGACTTCGCAGATGCGCATCAAATCTTGTCTCCTGATGTTAGCATAATTCAAACTGTCACGGCGGACCTTCGCGGGAAGCTAGCTGAAACCCCCGCTGACGAGGCGTCAATAGAGCGCTTGTTGGCAACAGCCGAAAGCCAATTCGGCGATAGCGTCGAATTTTGTGAATTGCTGCTCGAGGTGGGGCTTTCGGTCGCGCGGCAGGGATCACATCTTGCTGAGGCATGTTTTAGGCGTGCGGTTGCGACAGCTTCAACCATTTTTCCGCCAGACCATCCCCTCCTCCTTTCCAGTATGAACAACCTTGCTAATTTTCTTTATGAGACTGATGAGCTAGGTGAGGCGGAGGAGTTGTACCGCGAAGTTCTCAACCGACTGCGGCAAAAGGCAGAGGGACGCGAATCTGCCGTGACCGCAGCCTGTATTAGTCTCGCAAATGTGCTGCACGCAAAAGGGAGTCTGAGAGAAGCAGAGGAACTCTATCGTGAGGCCATAGGGTTGCTGCGAACAATTTCTCGACCTGGCGATCCAGTCTTGATCCGAACCTACAGTTCGTTCGCCGGATTGCTTCGCGAAGAAGGGAATCTAGGGGAAGCCGAAGAAAACTATCGAGAGATTTTGAGGGTCATGCAACAAAGCGCGCGACCTGACAATGCGGCATTGGGGCGAGCCTACAGGGACCTCGCCGAGGTCCTTCACGAAAAAGGAAACCTTTCAGAGGCTGAGGATTCTTATCGATCGGCCCTGGAGCTGCTGCGACAAAGCTCTCGACCAAACGATCCGGCCTTGGCTCGAGCCTATAGGGACCTTGCGCTGGTGAACCGCGAAAAGGGTAACTTAGTAGAAGCACAGGGCCTCTATCGGGAGGCGCTACGGCTGGTGCGAGAAACTTCGAGACCAGGCGATCCGGCTCTTGCTCGAGCCTATCGAGATCTAGCAGGCGTGCTCCGGATAATGGGGAATGAGGAAGAGGCTGAGCATCTATATCGAGAGGCCCTGCAGTTGCTACAACTAACGTCTCGACCGGGCAATTCGCTTTTGGCTCGAGCGTATAGCGATCTGGCGCGACTTCTTCGTGTTCAGGGTAGGCTCTCGGAGGCCGAGGAAATCTATCGAAGTACCGTAGAAACCTATCGCCAGAGCTCTCGCCCGGGCGATTTGGCTTTGTTAGGCGCTTATAGCGAGCTTGCCGGCTTCCTAGATGAAGTCGGGAATCATGCAGAAGCTGAAAGCCTCACAGGGAAGCAAGAGATCGCATTCGTAGCGCTAGTCGAGCGAATGAACCTGCGTTAATCAGAGCAAATAATCTTCTAGCGCGCTCACTCCTTAATAAGGGAGATTTTCTGGGAGCCGAGGTCCTATACCGAGAGACACTGGATTCATTGGAAAAGGCACAAAGACGCAATTCTAACCAGTATGGTGAGACGCTAAGTCAGCTGGCTGATATCCATGCGGCAAGAGGTGATTTGAAAGAAAGCCGCTCGTTACTGACGCAGGCCTTGGCAACACTAGAACGTGCTCCAAATCGGGATGACCGCACTATCGCGGCGGTAATTAACAAATTGGAAGCCTACCAGTAGACGCCGACAAATCGCCGACTACTGCTCCTGGAGTTAGTTGCTTTTCGGTCTCAATCGTCTGTCATGCCCAACGTCCGGCCGTTGGTCGATTATCCCTGAATCTTGGTCCGGCTGCGCTGCGACATGTGCAAGCAGGTAGGGTCCTATCGGGTCGGGCGCCTGGCGGTGAAATCCTGCTCGACGGCCTGCTCGTGCGGCTTTTCTCGGACTGCCCGTGGCGCGATGAGCCGCGCGGCACCTGCGGCGCCCGTTTTTCGACCTGCCGCCGCGCCGGCCACCCGACATGCCGGCCAGCGCCACCCGCGTGATCGCCGGCGGCATGAGGTGAGGGCTGAACCCTCGGCGGCACGGCCTCACACGAGCGAATAGCAATTCCTCTTCACACCTTGCTGCAGCGTGGCAGGAGCGGCGAGCGGGGCACGGGCGCGCACCTTCATAACTTGTCGAGGCGCCCGACGAAGCTCGCCGCTCCTTACCGCAGCCGCCTGTTCGCCTGAAGCGATCCGGCCACGCGCCGAATCATTCGAAGGAAACAACCCATGTCGCTCGCGCCCGAATCCCTGCCGCCCTACTACATGCAGGGCAACGCCATCAACAATCGCGTGGTGTCGACGGCACGGCCGTGGCTCGTGCTGGTGACCCAGGCCGACCCGAACTTCGCGCGCGATAAGCATCACGAGATCGAATACGAGTTCGCCGGCCGCCGGTTCTTTGCCGACCGCAGCAAACGCGGCGCGTATGAGTGAACCGTAGATCGTAGGGCGGGTTAGGCGCGCAGCGCCGTAACCCGCCGTCAACCGGCGGATTACGCGGCTGTGCCGCTAATCCGCCCTACAGGACTGTCCCATGCCAACCGCAGCCCCCGGCGCCGGTCCGCAGATCGGCCACGTCGTCGTTTATCGCCAGAACGCCACGACCGCCTATCCGGCGATCATCACGCAGGTCAACGCCAACGGCACGGTGTCGCTCACCACGTTTCCGCCGGGCAGCGCGCCGGCGACGCAGTCGAACGTGGCACACGATTATTCCGAGAAGAAATCCGGCGCCTGGTATTTCGCGCCGTATTTATGATGCCGATCGCGCGCACCACGGTCATAGGCCGTAGGGTGGGCTAAGGCGGAACTCCCGCGAAAGCGGGAGGACGCCGTGCCCACCGCGAACGTTCAACAAACACCCATCGTTGGTGGGAACGCCGTCGTCGCGTTGCTCCTCCGGCTTAGCCCACCCTACGGCGCCATTGGAAATCCTCTCATGTCCGATCTTCCCATTCTCCTGCGCAGCGAGACCGCGCGGGCGCCCGGGCGTTCGCTGGTGCGCGTCGAGGCCCGGTTCGTGCCATCGGGCGAGGGTTCGCACGCGCGCGCCGCGGCCGACCTTGCCGCGGCCGGAAGCGTGCGGCGCATCCTCGATGCGGCCTATCCCGGCCACGACTGGGAAGTGGTCGCCGACAGCGGCCAGGGCTACGTCGCCTTCCGCATTCCGGCGCTGATGGGCGCGAACTGGGCCTACAAGATCAATGGCAAGGATTTGACGCCCGAGGCGGTGCTCAAAGGCGGCGGCGAGCTGCTCGAGCGCTACCGCCTGCCGCGCGGCAAATTCGATCTCGATCGCTTCCTCGAGACGCGCGACAAGCATTCCATCCTGCTTGATCGCTCACGCAAGGTGCCGGCGTAACGGCACGACGCCGTAGAGCCTGCCCCGGGCTTGACCCGGGGGTGGGCTAAGGCGGACCCTCGCGAAAGCGAGGGGACGCCGTGCCCACCGCAGTCCAGCAATAAATACTGTTCATCGTTGGTGGCACCGCTGCTTCGCGCGATGCGCTTCGCAGCGTTAGCCCACCCTACGACGCCACGGAATCACGCATGCTCCGCAACTATCCACCAGGCGAAGATCCGGTCGGCGGCAATCGCGTGGGCCAGGTCGGTTTCTTCGAACAGGGGTCGCCCCCGGGCGAAGACGGGGTCAACGATCTTTATCACCACGCTCTTGCGGCCGCGACGCCGCCCGGCGCGGCCGAGGAGAGCGCGCCTGCGCGGCCCCCGGGCACTTCGTCCCGGGGGGAAACCGATTATCTCCATCTCATCTCGATCGCCGAGCAGCAGGCCAATCTTTACGTCCAGCAGGTCAACCGCCGCGCCTGGTCGCGCTCGTACCGCGCGTTCCACAACGAGCATTTCGTCGGCTCGAAATACGGCCACCGCGACTGGGCGAACCGCTCGAAAATTTTCCGTCCCAAGACGCGGTCGGCGGTGCGCAAGGACGGCGCCGCGGTCGCGGCGTCGCTGTTCGGCACTGTTGACGCCATCACATGTTCTGCGGGTGATGAGGCCGACCCGAAGCAACGCGCCGCCGCCGCGCTGATGCAGGAATTGATCAACTACCGCACCGACCGCACCTCCGGCCGCGCGGCGATCCCGTGGTTCCTCGTCGCCATGGGCGCGCGCCAGGACGCGCAGATCGCGGGGATCTGCGCGAGCAAGCAGTATTGGCGGCTGGAGCTGCGCAAGTCGGAGGACGCGCTCGGCCCGCTCTACGTGCCCGACATCGACCGTCCCGACATCCGCCTGTTCCCGCCGGAGAACGTGATCATCGATCCGGCCGCCGACTGGACCAATCCGGCGCAGTCCGCCGCCTATCTGCTGCTCAAATATCCGATGCGGCTCCACGAGGTGGAGAAGAAGACGCGCGACCCGCTCAATCCGTGGAAAACGCCGCCGCCCGATCTGCTCAAGGGCACCGCGGAAGCAAGCAAATTCGACGCGGCGGCGATCAGGCGCGCGCGCGAGTTCGGCCTTGACCGCTTCGACGAGACGCAGAACTCGGCCGAGTTCGACATCATCTGGGTCTACGAGGCGTTCATCCGCATCGACGGCGAGGACAAGTGTTTCTTCGCGCTCGGCGACAAGGCCTTCCTCACCGATCCGCGCCCGACGCGCGACGTCTACCCCGAGCAGGCGGGCGACCGGCCGGTGACGATCGGCTACGGCGCGCTCGAGGCGCACCGGATTTATCCCATGGCGCCGGTCGAAAGCTGGCAGCAGACGCAGCAGGAGATCAACGACGTAGCGAACCTCTACCTCGACACGATGAAGCAGAACGTCGCGCCGGTCACCAAGGTGGTGCGCGGGAGGAGCGTCGATCTCGAAGCGCTGCACCGGCGCGGGCCCAACAGCCATATCCTGGTGACGCGGCTCGACGACATCGACTTCGCCCGCCCGGTCGACATCCCGCAGTCGGTGATCGTCGGCATGGAGAAGCTCGACGTCGACATGGACGACCTCGCCGGCCAGTTCAACGCCGGCTCGGTGCAAACGAACCGCACGCTCAACGACACGGTCGGCGGCCTCAAACTCATCGCCGGCGCCTCGAACGCGGTGCAGGAGTTCGACATCCGCCTGTGGATCGAGACCTGGGCGGAGCCGGCGTTGGCGCAGGTTGTGCGGCTCGAGCAGTATTACGAGTCGGACGAGATCGTGCTCGGCATCTGCGGTCAGCGCGCCGGGTTGTGGCAGAAGCACGGGGTCGACCGCATCACCGACGACCTGATGGACCATCAGGTGACGATCCGCATCAACGCCGGCCTCGGCGTCGGCGATCCGCAGCAGCGGCTCGCGAAATTCCGCGACGCCACCGCGGTGGCGGCGCCGCTTCTTGCTCAATCGAAGGAATTTCAGAGCGGCCAGGTCTCGCTCAACGTCGAAGAGGTGATGAACGAGGTGTTCGGCGCGGTCGGCTATCGCGACGGCGGCAAGCGCTTCATCAGCATCACACCGCCCAACCCGCAAGCGGCGCAACAGCAACAGATGCAGCAGGGCCTCGCGCTGCAGAACATGCTCGCCGAAATCGCCAAGAAGCGCGCCCAGGCCGCGCATGCCCAGGCGCAGGCCGGCCACGCCCAGGTTCTCGGCACCGCGGCGATCGCCAACGTCGGGCTCGACCGCGCGCGGCTCGCCCGCGAACAGCGCATGGATGCCTTCGACCACGCGCATCAGTTCCACGACCGGCTATTGGCGGCGCACGACCAGGGCCACCGCCACGGCATGGCGATCGCGGACGCACATCACCGCGAGCGCGAAGCGCTTACCTCTCCCCGCAACGGGGTCCCCGCGACGCAGGCGTCGCGGGGTGCCCCTCGGGGAGAGGTCGACGCGCGCAGCGCGGCGGGTGAGGGGGGCTTTCCAAATGCTCAGCCGGACGGAGCGGGGCTCGATCAGTTGCTCGGCCACATCGCCGACTTGGTTGTCCAACGGCTGATGGGGCAGGCCGCGTAACAAACAATCATCGTTGGTGGGCACGGCGTCGTCGCTACGCTCCTCCGCCTTAGCCCACCCTACGGCACCTGATTACTGATCCCTGATCACTGGTAACTGATATGGCCGCCCGGGTCTCGCTTGCCGGACCGCAGAGCGACGTGCAGGGCCGGATGGCGACCGCGACGGCCGGCACCGGCACGCTCACGCTCGGCGCGGCATCAGCCGACGCCACGACGTTTTCCGGCATGCCGGTGCCGATCGCCGACGGCGACACGCTCACCTACGAGCTCGTCGATCTCGGCGTCTCCCCGCCGGGCAAAGAGAAAGGCCGCGGCACCTATCATTCGGCCGGCCCGACGCTCTCGCGCGATGCGATCATCTGGTCGACCAACGGCAACGCCAGGCTCAATCTTTCCGGCAACGCCTTCGTCTTCGTCACCGCCGACGACAGCGACGTCGTGCTCGCGAGCCAGGCGCGCACGCTGCTCACCGCGGCAACGACCTTCTACATCGCCACCAACGGCAGCGACGCCAACCCAGGAACCTCCGCCGGCGCGCCCTGGGCGACCTTCGTGCACGCCGCAGCGGTGCTCGGCGGCCAACTCGACTTCGGCGGCCAGACCGTGACCTTGCAGGCGGTGGCAGGGCATGCCGCGTTCACGTCGCAATTGCTCGTTCCTGCCTGGGTCGGCGGTGGCGCGCTCGTGTTCGACGGTGGCGGCGGATCGATCACCACCAACAATGGCTCGCCCATCAGGGTCGCTCTCGGCACCGTCCTGCCGGGGCCGTTCACCTATCAGAATGTTTCGTTGTCGCACGGCGGTGCCGGGACGGAAGCGACGCCGGGAAATATCAGCCACAGCGGAATCGGCGGTGTCTTCCAGGGCGTGGGCGTCACACACAAAACGGCGATTAGTTCCCACTTCACGGTGAAGGGCGGCGCCACTTTCACCATCACGGCGCCCTACACCGTGGATTTCACCGGCGGCGGGGCCGGCCAGCACTTCAATCTGGGCGTCGGCCTCATCGTCGGCGACCAGTTTCCGGCGACGGTGACGTTTACGGGAAGCCCGTTTTTCTCCGATGCCTTCGCCGATGTGTCGGTCGGTCAAGCCTTCCTCGAAGGACTCACGTTGCCGTCGGGCGGCTCTTTCAAGTCAGGAAACGTCGCCTTGAACGGCATTTTGCTCCGCAACGGGCGCGGCTTGCCGGGCAACGGCACAGTCACGACCTCGAATGGGGGCCAGTACATCAGATGGCTATTGTTCCGGTCGCACCTCCGCTCACCAACTATTACACCGTCAACGATTCCTCGCCCGGTTCGCAGGTTTGGGACTTGGCGGCGGGCGCGTTCGTGGCGCTATCGGACGCCACGTTCAACTCCTGGCTCTCGCAGCTCACCAACGCGCCGGTCGGGCAGCCCTATTGGCCATTCTACTTGCAGATTCAGGCGGCCACCTCGTCGGACGCCGGGACCACCACCACGTTCCAGGTGGACAACACCTCCATCATGACGACGGGGGCGAAGTACAACATTTCGGCAACCGGGGTTTACGACGGCAACCAGACGATCACCGTCGTCGACGGCACGCATTTGAAGATCGCCACAGCCTTCGCCGGAAATGCCACTGGGAACTTGGCGGGCGCGGCGATCATCGACACGATGGCGCACTTGCTGGCGATTATCGACGCGCGAAATCAGACGATTGTGCCGCCGACGTATCTGTCGGTCACCTCCGGCGTGAATTATCAGATGGCAAACACGCCGCCGCTCGTGTTCAATTTTAATCCGACGACAAATGGAATCGCCCTCCAGCTGCCGCAGATGAATATTCCCGGCGCTCTGCCGAAGGGGCGGCGACTGCTGGTATTTAATACCGGTATCAGCTGCTCCGTTCAGGATTTTAGCGGAGCTACTATCATTACTTTGCTTGAGGGTCCCGGCGGCGTCATCGAGTTTGAGCTTATAGATAACACAACTCAAGTAGGGCAATTAAAGATCGTTCGCATCCTGCAAAACTTTCACAATTCTTTTGGGGACACGAATGCCACATTGATCGATGGTTGGGCACCTATTTCCGTAAGCAGCACCAGCGCCAATTTAACCGCGCCGAGAACGTGGACTTTGCCGGCTGCCAGCGCTTTTTTACCAGGAACATTTCAGCTCATAGTGGATGGTGCCGGCGGAGTGTCTTCGACCAACACGTTGATGATTGCGGTTCCCGGTGGCAGTGGCGGTTCATCCACAGTATTAAACCGCGCACATGATTTCGTTCTCTACGAGCGCGATACCAGCAGTAACAGATGGAACATTGTCGGCGGTAAGGGCGCGCTGGCCTCGACCGATCTCTCCGACTTCCCGATTCCGCCCTCAAGCGGCGGCAGCGGCCTGACTGTCGCTCTACCTGGATTTCTCGGCGGCTTAGGACTGTCGAATGACGGGGTGTCGCCAAACACCGTGCTTGATATTGCTTCCGGCGCGGCGACGGCTGACGATGGTTCCATCTTTATCCGGCTTCCCTCCGCCTATACCAAGACGACAGGTGCGTGGGCGGTCGGCAGCGGCAACGGCGCGCTCGATACCGGTTCGATCGCCAATTCGACCTGGTACCACGTCTTCGTCATTGAGCGCACCGATACCGGCATCGTGGACGTTCTCTTCTCGACATCCGCCAGCTTGCCGACGATGCCGGCGAACTACACAAAGAAACGGCGAGTAGGGTCATTCCTGACGGACGGGTCAGCACACATCATCGCCTTCGTGCAGGACGGCGACGTGCTCCGCTGGTCGGTCCCGGTCAACGATGTCAACGTGAACAATCCCGGCACATCCGCCGTGTTGCGAACGCTGACGGTTCCCGTCGGCGTGAACGTATTTGCTGATGTGGTGGTGGGGGGCGAGAATACGGTCGGAGGCGCCACACCGGGCGCCATCTATCTCTCCGACCCGGCAGTCGCGGATTCCGCTCCGAACGGCCTGTTGGATACCGTGTTTTCCCTCATCATCACCGGACACGACACCCTGTTCGCGGCACCTGCACAAATTCGCACCAACACATCGGCGCAAATCCGCAGCCGCGTGCAAATATCGGATGCCAACACCAACCTTTACATCAACACGATGGGTTGGACCGATCGGCGTGGAGCACGGTGACGGCCGGAGCTATTTCGCTTCGGGTGAAATCGTAGAAGTGGCCGAAGCAGAGAGTTCCTCTATAAACATCCGGGATACACTAACGCCGTCCGCATGCCATTTGATGTGCATTCGCAGCTCGACTGTCGTATCGGGCGGGAAGTTGCGATGTCGTAGCTCTTCAATGAGCGCGGGCGCGAAGGCTGCAAAGCCGTTGGCTAGCTGCTGGCGATTCTTCACTCGGACAGTCCCAGATCGAGTGTCCGGGCCGCCCCACTCGACATTCGGAACTGCTTCTTTTTCGTCCGCCATTTTGGCCTCCGCTCGGCCCGGGAACGCTAGCCCCGCCGCACGATCCCCGCAACCGCCTGGGCGGAGCCCTTGCATGACCCGCGACCCCGTCTCTTCCCTCGCGCTCGGACCCGCCGCCATCCTCTCGGCAACATCGAGGAGCAGCTAACGGCGGGTCCATGTAAGGCCGTAACCCCTAAAACCCGAGTTTCTGCCTTGCCTCTTCGCACGCTTTCTGCAGTCCGACCGTCGCATTATAACTGATAATCAGACCTATTTCGCGGCCGTCCGTCGTTCCGATCTTTAACCGGAGAACGTTGTTTCTGTTCGGCATGGTGGAGAACGTGAACGTAGCGACCGTGCCGTCTCCGGCATAGCCCCAATCGATATTCGGCACCGCTTCTTCTTCAGCCATGACGCAGCTCCGCGAAAACAACAGGACGCTACGCCACGCCCTTCGCTTCGCGCAACGGCCCTCGTGGCGTCGACGCAGTGAGGGAGGAACGGCAGCTGACCCGCGCTATGCCGGTTCGTCCGCGCCGGCCTGGGCGATGAGCGCGGCGCCGATGCGCTCGCAGCTTTGCGCGGTTTCCTTGATCAGCAGGACGTTGTGCGGCGTCGTGAGATCGATCGGCGCCTTGCACACGGCGCAGGTCATCGAGTTGCGGCGCAGCAGCAGCGTGACCAGTCTTTCCGAGTATTGCTTGCAGGCGTCGCAGCGGATGCGCAGGAGCGTCAGGTCCGCGGTGGAAAAGCCCATGGCGAATCGCTCCGAATGTGCCGCGGAGCCTACGCGCTTAGCGCAAGAATGGCACGTCCGAAGGACGTGGCTACGCCGCGCGGCGTTCCCAGTCGGCGAGCAGCTGCCGGAGCGACTGCTCGACGTCCGGCGCCGGCTCGACCCCCGGGCTCTTCGACCCGGGGGGTTCGGGCGGTATCTCCTCGATCGCCGGCTGCAGGGTCGCCGCCGCGATGTCCGGCATGTTCGCGGCGCGCGGCGGCACCAGCAGGGGCTCCTCGTCGGCCGCCGTGCGCACGCCGTTCTCGTCCAGCCCGCGTCCCAGGCGCTCGAAAAAACTCGTGGCCGCGTCGGCACGATTGGGTTCGCCCCGCTCCGCCTGGGCGAGGATGTCGCTTAGCGTCCGCCGCGTCCGTCGGGAGCTTGGCGCCGCGTGTTGCACCCTGATCATGCGGCGCCGCGCACGAACCAGCATCGTGCCGACTGATGCGAGCAACAGCGCGACTCCGAACAGCGCCGCCGGCAGCGCGCCGTGCGCTTCGTTGGCCGGCGCGGGAACCGTCGCGGCCGCGGCGGGCTGCGCCGTCTCCGGCGGCTTCGCCGGCGCGGGCGGGCGCACGCGTTCCGTCGTCGTTGCTACCGCGCGCGGCGCAACCCGCTCGGGCGGCGGCGATGCCGTTGGCGCGGCCGAGGCCGACGCAGGGGAGTCTGGCGCGGCGTCCGCGCTCGCCCGCGGCGGCTTCTCGACCCAGCGCGGGCCGAAGCCGGGATCCGGCGGCGCCGCGACTATTCCCTCCTCCCGCTTTTGCGGGGGAGGGGCAGAAGAGACAGCGGCCGACGGCACCTCGCCCGCGGGCGCGTCTTCATCGCGTGCGGCCGGCGTGCTTTCGCCGCGCGCCGCCGTGCGGCGATGCTGCGCGTGCTGTGCGCCGAGGTACCAGCATTTGCGGTGCGTTGCGCGATCGATGCGATAATACCAATGGCTGCCTTGCGGCGACTGCGCGTTGGGGCCGGCGAGGCAGTCTTCGGCGCGCGTCGCGCGGCTTGCGCTCGTCGCCGCGAGCGCGAGCAGCGTAAGCAGCGCCGGCATGGTCCGGATGCGCGGCATTCGTCCCTCCGTTCGCGCATGTTCCGGCGAAGTGGGTACCGGTTCGCCGAAAAGAACATGCGCCAAAATTGACGCCGAACGCGCGCTCCTTCTTGGAGCATGATCTTTTCCGAAAACCGGTTTCCACTTTTCGGGATCATGCTCTAAACAGCGCGGGCGTTCGCTCCACCCGGGCAAAGATGTCGCGCTCGATTCGGGCCTGAGTGAGTCGCAAAGCCGGCAGGCATGGCACTTTTATTAGAAACACTTGTCGCCGCATGCGTGGTGCAAATGGGGCAACTATGGCCGCAACCGGACTTCAAACGTTTTTACCGATGGGCTTAAGCCTCACTGAGCAAATGAACTGCTAGACCATCGTTGCTGAAAAGCCTGCCCCGCAGTTTCATGCGGGTAGAATATGTAGAATACGCTATTCGAAAAGGATCATGCTAGTGCCGCGAACCCGAAGTTCGCCCAACATTGCCGCAAGTCCGGTTGCGAACTTCGGGTTCAAAGCGGCACTAGAATCATAACGTTGCTAGTGTCCTTCGATTCCGAAGTTCGCTTCCGAGCGTGCGGCAAGATTGAGCGAACTTCGGAATCGGGACACTAGATCGATAACCGCTTGCAGGGGGCAAGCGCGAAAGGGGTGGGACCGTGCAACGGTCGCTCGTGTATTTTCTCGCCGACACAACGTCGAGCGCGACGAACGAATTTGCTCTTCTCGCTTTCGGCGTCGCGCTCGCGATCGTGCTTGGCCTCATGCAGCTCGGCGGCGAGGGCCGCGCCGCCGCGCGCACGTTACTCAGATGGAGGAATTGGTGATAGCGCGCCGTGCCCACGCGCCTTGAATTTGCTGATACGGTTAATCCGCGTGGGCACGGCCGCCATAGCGCGTCGAAGACGCGCGTAAACGCGCTTATGGCGGCCTTAGCCCACCCTACGGTTTCTTGCGCGGCCGCACCGTGATGCGGACGCCGGGGTAGCGCCAATAGTCCCAATAAGGCCAACCGGAAACGGGCGAATGGACGTGCACTGCGTAGGGTGAGCATTCGCCGTTCGGCGCGCAAAGCGGGAAGGCGTAGCGTCCCGGCCGCTTCCAGCTCAGGTCGTAGGGACCGTAGTCGTGGGTGTAGTCGCAGTAGGGCGCGCACTCGATCGCGAAGGCGGTCGCCGGGAAGGCGAGCAAGAAGGCAAAGGCGAATAGCGAGTAGCGAATAGCGAATAGCGAAGCCACGCACTTACTATTCGCCATTCGCCATTCGCTATTCGCCATTACATCCCTCACTGCAGCTGCTCCTTCACCTTCTCCATGCCGGCCATCACGCATTCGCTGTCGACCCCGGGCGAGCCGGACATGCCGATGCCGCCGACCACCTCGTTGCCGGCCTTGATCGGCACGCCGCCGTCGATGGCGATCACGTTGGGCAGCGTCGTCTGCTCGCGCCGCACCGGCTCGGTCGCCATGCGCTTGATGAACTCGGCCGTGGTCATCTTGAAGGTCATGGCCGTGTAGGCCTTGCGCCGCGCGTTCTCCATGGTGTGCGGGCTCGCGCCGTCGGCGCGCAGCGACACCACCGTGAGCCCGCCGCGGTCGACCACCACGACCGACACCGGGTAGCCGCGCGCCTTGCACGCCTCGAGCGCGTTCTCGGCCGCCGCCTTGGCGGCGGCGTAGGACAATTCCTTGCGCTCGATGAATTGCGCGTTGGCGGGCGAAACGGCCATCGCCCCAGCAAACAGCGATAGCGCGAATAGCGAGTGGCGAATAGCGAAGGGCAAACTAGCCTCCTCTATTCGCCATTCGCTACTCGCTATTCGCGGTAACTTGATGACTGAAACCTGCTACGTCGGGCTGATCGGGCTGATGGCTATCGCCCGGGCGGCGGCCTGGTACCAGCTCATCGACTTGAACAGGCTGGTGCGCCGGGCGGGCTTGCGCTTCTTGCCGGCGGCTTTTCGGGTGGGGGTGGTGCGTTTCCTGCTTTTGCTCGACATTCTACTCCTCGCCTCGAACTCCCCCCGCGGACTTCGCCCCGCTCACGAAGTCTCACAACCGCCACAATAACGCGGGACCGCCGGACGATGCAAACCCCGCACCGGGTGTCCCGATTCCGAAGTTCGCCCACCCTTGCAGCACGTTTCTCTGCGAACTTCGGAATCGAAGGACACCCGCAAGTCTATGATTGTATTGCCGCTTTGAACCCGAAGTTCGCAGCCGAGCTAGCGGCAATTGCAATGCGAACTTCGGGTTCGCGGCAATAATGCATAGCTGACCTGCGGGTATTGCGCCGAAAGCCCAGCACGATCATGAGCTTACGCGCGCGGCCTCGCAAACGTCTTTGTGCACCGCAGCATGCTTTACCTCCCGAGAAAACAATGCCGATATGCCGGAATCTCCAGCTGGCGCGCTCGTCTCGCCGGGCCGTCGATCTGATGAGGGGATAAACTCATGACCGGCACGGGCACGTCCGGCGTACACGACTCCGGCGAACCAGCGGCGGGGACAGCGGTGGCCTCGTTGTTGGGACCGCGGCCGGTCGTCATCGTCCCGCTGCCGACCGGCGACCCGGCCCGCGACCAAGCCAACATCGAGGCGGCGCTGGCGGAGGGCTCCGCGCGCAAGGAGGAAGTGTTCTTTCCAGCCTCGCGCACGTGGCAGCTCATCCGGCCGCTGCTGATCGGCCAGGGCTCGGTGTGCCCGCCGAAGATTTCCGGTCTCGCCTCGCGGCTCGTCGCCACCTCCGTCATGGGGGGCGCCAAGCCGATGACCGGTGTCATCACTGTGTGGAACCCGCAGGCGCTCGTCGACCGCTTTGAGCTGTCCGGCCTGATCCTCGACGCGGCCAATTTTACGTTCCGCTGCCTAACCATCCACGGCATGCAGGACGGCTACATCCACGACCTGAGCTTGCTCAACGCCGCCTCGATCGGGCTTGCGCTCGACGGCGGCGATGGTCACGGCATCTACACGAGCGAGATCGGGCGCATCAAAATTCTCAAGTGTGGCTATGTCGGCGCGCAGTTCCTTTCGGAGAATTTCGCCACCGACCCGGGCGGCTCGCGCATTCAGGCGAACGACATTCACGGACTGAAAATCATGCAGTGCGGCGGCCAGCCGGGCGGCGGGGGCGGCGGTATTATGTGCGACGGGTTCCAGGGCAAGATCCGGAATACGGACTGCGAACAGAATACGGGCTTCGGCTGTTTTATCAGGAATACGCGAGAGATCGTGCTCGACGAGATGTATTTCGAGGCGAACATGCTCAACGGCGTCGACACCTGCGTGGTGATCGATAACGCGAACATACCGGCGCCCAGTTCCGATCCCGCAAATCCAATCGAGGGCGTCAAGCGCATCGGTGGCCACTGGATCGGGCAGATTCAGGGACGCTTCGCCGGCGTCTGATCGCGCCACTCATTCGAGCACCATGACTTTTCTTCGAATCCGCCGGCGCAACCATGATTCGCGACCCCGTCGCCTCCCTCGCGCTCGAACGCGCGGCCCTGCTCTCGGCCGATATCGAGGAGCAGCTCACCGCGCGCGCTAAAGACGGCACGCGTCCGCTCATCGTGGTGCTGGCGAAAGCCCGGCGGGAAGCCGCCCAGGCCATCGCGGCCCTCGTGGACACGCCGCCGTCCGACGCCGCGGCGATCGCGCGGCTGCAGAACGAGATCAAGCGCTTCGCCGATCTGGTGCGCTTTCTGCGCGAGATCGTCATGGACGGCCTGGACGAGGGCTACGAAGTCGCCGACGCCGAGCGCGATGAACTCGAGCGCCTGGTGGCGCCGCCCGACGACACGCTCGATGCCGGAGCGCGGCGCGAACGCGAAGCGCTGGGAATCTGATCGTAGCCCGGATGAGGCGCGCAGCGCCGAAATCCGGGGTCGCCCCTCCCGCATGTCGCGGCTTCGCCGCTCATGCGGGCTGCAAGGAGAAAATCATGACCGACACCACGACCGTGGCCGAAGAGGCACGCGTTATCTCCGAAACCGAAGCTTCCCGCGGTGTGATGGCGAGCGCCGCGCCGGATAATCCCGACCCGGAGGCGCCGGCTGCGAGCGGCCCCCTCCCTGACGCTTCCTCGCAAGCGGCGGAGGGAACCCGTGACGAGAGTGCGGAGCGCTCGCCGCTCGATCGGATCACCACGGCGGATCGATCGCGTGCCGACATCGCGGCTCGCTTCAAGGAGAAGCGCGCGGCCGCGGGCGGGCAGGTCGAGTTCCACGGCGACATGCGGGATCCGTCGCAGACCTACGCCGGCTTCGCGCCGCAGGCGGATGATGGCACGGCCTCTCCTCTTACCTCTCCCCGCTTGCGGGGAGAGGTCGACGCGCGCAGCGCGTCGGGTGAGGGGGACTCTCAGCAGCTCGCCGCCGGTAGGGAGTCCCCCTCACCCGGATCGCTGACGCGATCCGACCTCTCCCCGCAAGCGGGGAGAGGTGAAGTTGCGCCACCCATCGCTACTGCTGCGGCGGATCAGCCGCGCCTCGTCAAAGTAAAGGTGTATGGGCGCGAAGCGTGGCTGCCCGAGGACGAGGTGGTCGCCGAAGCGCAGAAATCGCTCGCCGCCGGCAACCTGCTGGAATCCGCGAAGGAAGTGCTCGCGGGGGCCAGAGGCCAGACGACAGACGACGGAGGACAGAGGACGGATGAAACGAGTGATCCGTCGTCCGTCGTCCGACCTCCATCGTCCGATCCCTACCTCGCGCTGGCGCAGACGCTCCAGCTCGAGGACGCGGCGGCGGCCGGCAACCGGCTCAAACATACAATCGAGAGCGAGACCGCGCGGGCGCGTCAGGAAGCCTCGCGCGAAGCCGCGCGCCAGGTGCGCATCGAGAACGAGCTGGCCGTCTCGCAAAAAGCGCTGGCGGCGTTCGAACAAACCCATCCCCAACTCGCCGCCGACGATTTCGCGCGCGACGCCATCACCACCCAGGTGCAGCGCGAGATCAACGCCGACCTGCAGGCCGCCGTAAACCAGGGCATCCTGAAGGAACTGCCGCGCACCCAGGACGAACGCAACGGGCTGCACACTCAGCTGCGCGCGTTCGGCGCAGAGGCCGCGCGGCCGATCGGCGATCTCTTTGCAGCGGCGGGAACGAAGTATCAGGCGTGGCGGGGCGGCACACCGGCGCCCGTTGCGCAGCCGCAGATTATCACTCAACCAACCGCGCCGGGCGCGCCCCGCGTCGAGCTGACCACGGCTCGGCAGGAGCGCCGCGCGCAAATCGTCACCCAACCGACCAACGGCAGCGCGCCGCCGCGCGGCCCAAGCGCGACACCCGAGCTCACCACGGCTCAGCGCCGCAGCGCGGCCGTGATGGCGATGCGCAAGGCCAGGGGCCAGATCGTCGCGTGAGGCGGCCTGCGGCCGCCGCGAATGGTGAGTAGCGAATAGCGAATAGTAAGGAAGCCGCCACGCTTCACTATTCGCCACTCGCTATTCGCTATTCGCCTTCTGCGCGACCCACCATCAGAAAGGAACCACCGTCATGGCAGGCCAACTCTGGTCTGTCTCCGCGGAAGGCGGATTCATGTATTCGGACGAACTGTCCGACGTGCTCCGCCAGCAGGTCCAGCCGCTCACCAAATTCCGTCAGCTGTGCGACGCGAAGGACGGCAGCGAGAAGGGCCTCAACCGCGGCGACAAATATCACTGGAACGTCTATTCGAACGTGGCGACGCAAGGTCGCCAGCTGCTCGAAACCGACCCGATCCCGGAGAGTAACTTCACCGTCAGCCAGAAGACGCTGACCGTAAACGAGGCCGGGAATAGTATTCCGTACACCGGCAAGCTCTCGGATCTCGCCAAGCACGACGTCGTCTCGATCCTCGACAAGACGCTCAAGGACGACGCGCGCAAATATTTCGACATCGCCGCCATGCTGCAGTTTAACAACTGCCAGCTGCGCGCCTCGACCGCGACGTCGACCACCTCGATCACCCTCGACACCGCCGGCACGGCGAGCCAGACCAACAACGTCGCGCTCGGCACCGGTCACGTGAAGGCGATCGTCGACACGATGAAAGAAAGGAACGTCCCGCCGTATATCGCCGACGATTATGTGGTGATCAGTCACCCCACGACGTACCGGAACTTCAAAAATCAGCTGGAGACAATTCACCAATATACGGAGACT
>Ga0210408_10001306_pt1 | contig 26638 bp, 29 predicted proteins | sample IncBWH4MmetaG_FD_155471 | JGI IMG/M metagenome (GOLD analysis project Ga0210408, IMG submission 155471) | Forest soil microbial communities from Barre Woods Harvard Forest LTER site, Petersham, Massachusetts, United States - Inc-BW-H-4-M | ecosystem: Environmental > Terrestrial > Soil >...
CGATAGTTGAAGACGTAGCGGTCCGGCGGGTCGTTGCGCAGGATGTTCGAGCCGGTGAATGCACCGAAGAACAAGGTCCGCCGTTCCAGCGCATAGGGAATGCCGACAGCCGCCGTCGGGGTGCCGACATTGCCGATGAAGCCGAACACCTGGTCCTTCTCGTAGAGCTGCTTCATGGCATCCAGCGTCCGCGACGGCTCATAGCCGTCGTCGGCCGCGACCAGCTTCAGCATGCGGCCTTCGACGCCGCCGGCATCGTTGGCCCGGCCGAAGGCGGTATCGATGCCGAGCTTCATCTGGCGGCCGAGTTCCTTCGCGGCGCCCGAGAACGGCGCCGCAATGCCGAAGCGGATTTCCCGATCGGTCACGCCGCGCACATTGCTGACGCTCGCAGCCGGCTGCTGCTGCAGCTGTTGGATCGGTGCGGTCGGCGCGGTCGCCGCGGCGGCGGACGATGGCGCCAGCGCGCCCGACAGCGAAGGACCGGCAATCGACTGCTCGAGATCCGAAAGCTGCCGCTCCGCCACGCGGCAGTCGATCCGGCCGCTGGAGACGGCGGTTCGGCCGTCGGCGACATAGCGGTCAAGAAGCCGGGTCAGGTCGTCGCGTTCGGCTTCGTTGGAGGACGCTTCCCTGATGACGGCCTGGAATTTGTCGGCGATGAGCTGCACGCGAGGGCGTGCGATGTCGCGACACGCCAGCGCGGAGCCGATGATCGGTCCGACGCGCCCGGCCAGATCGCGGACGATGGTGATGTTGTCGCCGGGGGCCGCGCTTGCAGTCGAGATGAACGCGGCGCCGAGGAGAAACGCAGCCCAGCGAAGGGCGGAACGCGAACTCCGTACCAAGGTCAAATGGGACCAGTGATCAGACATTATCGTTCCTCTCATATGAGGTTTTTGCATCGGTGTTATTGCGGGGGATCGTTCGGACCGGCCTTTTCTCGCCAGCTTCTGAACTGTTGAAGCAGTTGTTCTGACTGCTGTTGATTGGCGAGTTGGCCGCTCGGTTCCGGAGGTTGGGCCAGGAGGCCCTTGAACTCCGCGAGCGCCGGCTTGGCGCCGTCATCCGCCTGGCTCGGCCGAGCGACCGCCGCGGTCAGATTCTCCAGCGTCGTTGCCAGCGAGGAACCGGCGTCGGGTTGCCGCGATGCTGGCGTCATGATCACGAAGAACAGTGCCACGATCGCCGACACGCCGATCGCAACGGCGACCCGGCTTGCAAAGCTGGAAAACCGCTTGCGTTCCTGGCCGCGCCCGAACCCGGGAGGCTCGGGCATCACTTCCGGATCGAGTGAATGACGCAGCGATTCATAGACCGCGCTCTCGAGCTGACGGTCCAGCGTCGAGGTCCGTTGCACGGCCCGTCCGACCGATTCGAGTTTCGGCTCGCGTTCGGCGCGCAGTTCACTGCTTGGCGCGGGCCTCTGTTCCGGCTTTTCGCGCAGCCAGCGTGGCGCGTAATTCAACGGATCCTGCGAAGCCACCTGATCCTGTTCACCCATTTCACTCATACGCCACTCCTTCGACGCTGAAATGCTACACGCATTCTTCCCTTTGCTCCCAAAGGTATAAAAGGGAAAAACTCGACAAGCGGTATTATATGCAGTCTTTCTAATATTCTTAGGGAAATGGTAACCTGGATACCGGATGATGATCGTGCTGTGTGCAACATATCACCATCGGATCGCGCGCAGTGTGACGCGATCATGGCATCCGGGCCAGACCCCCATTGCCCGTCCCCCGGCAAATCGTCCGCTCCTCGATCTCGGCGTGAGTTCCCGCTCTTTAAAGCTCTCCCCACGCCTGTGTGGTGGAACTAAGGGGCGACATTATTAAGTCCGAATCACGGCAGAACTGCGCTGAACCTTTGGCAAGCGGTGCCTGATTAAGCTTATGCTAATGTAGCAACAACGTGGGAACCGCGATTCCACCGACATTAACCAGCCGTTAACCATGACCGCCGATTGTTTACCGTTCGCTAACCAAGGCGAGTCGAACAGTCATGGATGTCAACGCCGAACCGACCCGTCAGCCCATCCGCTTTCGCGGCCGCTCCTATGTCGCATTTGTTTTTTCTCCCGCTGCACCGATCGTCAACTGGCTCGAGCTGCTCGACACCACGCTTGCGCGCTCACCGGGCTTCTTCGTCGGCAAGCCAGTGGTGCTCGACCTCTCCGCGCTCGACCTGAGCACGTCGGCGATCGCGCATCTCGTCAAGAGCATCGAGGCGCGCGATATCCGGATTCTCGGGATTGAGGGCGTCGATACCGAGCGGCTCTCGCCGCAATTGCCGCCGCTGGTGACCGGGGGCCGCAACCTCGCGCTTTCGCAGGTCGAACCGAAAAAGCCCGCGCCCAAGCCGGCGCAGACCTCGCTCTTGCTGGAGAACGTCCGCTCGGGGCAGTCGATCGTCTTCCCGGACGGCGATGTCACGGTGCTGGGCTCGGTGAGCTCCGGCGCCGAGATCGTCGCGGGCGGCTCGATCCATGTCTACGGCACGCTGCGCGGCCGTGCGATGGCCGGTGTCAACGGCAATTCGGCGGCGCGGATCTACTGCCAGAGGATCGAGGCGGAGCTGCTCGCCATCGACGGCTACTACCAGACCGCAGAGGAATTGGACGCCAGCCTGCGCAGCCGGCCGGTGCAGGCCTGGCTCGAGGGCGAGATCATGCGGGTTACGCCGCTGAATTGAATTGGTGCTGTTGTAAAACAAGGAGGTTTGAGAATGGCCAAGGTGCTTGTTGTGACGTCTGGGAAGGGCGGAGTCGGCAAGACGACGACCACCGCTGCGATGGGAGCGGCGCTTGCGCAGGCCGGAAAAAAGGTCGTTGTCGTCGATTTCGACGTCGGCCTGCGAAACCTCGATCTCGTCATGGGCGCGGAACGGCGGGTGGTGTTCGACCTGATCAATGTGGTGCAGGGCATCGCCAAGCTGCCGCAGGCGCTGATCCGCGACAAGCGGCTCGACAATCTGTCGCTGCTGCCGGCCTCGCAGACCAAGGACAAGGACGCCCTGACCGAGGAGGGCGTCGGCCGCATCATCGGTGAACTGCGCGCGAGCTTCGACTGGGTGCTGTGCGACAGTCCGGCCGGCATCGAGCGCGGCGCGACGCTTGCGATGCGCTTCGCCGAAGCCGCCATCATCGTCACCAATCCGGAAGTGTCGTCGGTGCGCGATTCCGACCGTATCATCGGCATGCTCGACTCCAAGACGGTGAAGGCCGAGAGGGGCGAGCGGGTCGAGAAGCATATCCTGCTCACCCGCTATGACCCCGCGCGCGCGGCGCGCGGCGACATGCTCGGCATCGAGGACGTGCTGGAGATCCTGGCAACCCCGCTGCTCGGCATCATCCCGGAAAGCCAGGACGTGCTGCGTGCCTCCAATGTCGGCTCACCGGTGACGCTCAACAGCCCGGCGAGCACGCCGGCGCGCGCCTATGTCGATGCGACCAGGCGGCTGATGGGTGAAACCGTGCCGATGACCGTGCCCTCGGAGCGCAAGGGGTTGATGGGCCTGCTGCGCGGACGGAGGGCGGCATGAGCTTGCTACGGCTGTTTTCCAGCCGTCCCGCCTCGGCGCCGGTCGCGCGGGAGCGGCTGCAGATCCTGCTGGCACACGAACGTGGCTCACGGGGCCAGCCCGACCTGTTGATGCAGTTGCGGGAGGAAATCCTCGCGGCGGTTTCGCGTCACGTCACGCTCGATCCGGACAAGGTGATCGTGCGGATGGAGCGGGGCAAGGACATTTCCACGCTCGAGGTCGACATCGAACTGCCGAACAATTTCGAGCGTGGGCGCGCGAGCGCGTGACGGGTGCGACATGCTGCGTTACGTCTCCCCGCTTGCGGGGGGAATCGCAGCAGGCACCGCGCGGTTTCCCGGGCGGACGGCAAAGCCGCATCAACACGACCTGCATGCGGCCGATCAGGTCGCGTCGAAACAAGTGAGAGAGTCGCCCCGCCAGCTGAAGGCCACGCGCGACGGATAGCGTGCGCTCGCAGGGTCTGCTCGCCGACGTCAGGACCTGCGAAAGGAAATGCGCAGAGCGGATTGCTCATGTGCCGATGTCCTTTGGTTCCCTGCTGTCTTTCGCTTTTGCCGCGCAAGGCTTGTTCCAACGCTATGACCGCGGCTCGGGTCGCCGGAACATCGCTCTCACCGGCGCGTTGCCCGGCAGACAAGGAGCCAGACCATGCGCACGTCGATTGCCTATTTCGCGGGGGCGGGAACCGTGGTCATTGCGATCGCCGCCGGTCTTGGCGGCGGCATGCTGATCGCCGACACCATGAATCCGAAAACGCCGTCCCTGCAGGCGACGAAGCTCGAACGGCGTACCGCGTCGACACCGTCGCCCGCGCCGAGCCCATCGCCGTCGCCCTTACTCGCAGCGACGCAGCCGGCGGCGACGCCGGTCGTCAAGGACGCGCCTGCACAGCCGGGTCAGGATGGCGCGAAGGCGCAGTCTGCCGCCACCGCCGCGACGAATGCGCCGGCGGCAAAGCCTGAGGCAGGTGAATCGTCGGCCCCGCCTTCGCCATCCTCCTCGCCCGCGCAGCGCGAGGCGCATGACAGGTCCGGCGCGCCCGATGCGGCCTTCGCCAAGGCGCGGGACCCAGACCTGAAGACTGCCGACGCGGATACCAAGCATGGTGCCGAAAGGCGGCAGACCCGGCGTCACCAGCAATGGGTGGAACGGCGGGGTATGCAGCGTCAGTCCGAGCCGAGCCCGCGTGACGTCGAGCAGGCGTGGCGCGACGACGGCGGTGCGCGCAGCTATCGCGATGACAGCAGTGCGCGTGCTTACCGCGACGACCGCGGTGCGCGCGGCTATGCCGACGACAGCAATGCTCGCGCCTATCCGGACGGCTACATGCGCGGTGATGTTGCCCAACCCGTCGAAATGGAGCTGCCGCGCGTCAGGCTGTTCGATGGATTTTGATCAGCCGTTCCGGTTCTGACATTCGCATACGTGCATCCGAGAATGCCAACGGCCGACCTCTCGCATTGCTGCGCGCCGGCCTATGATCCTGATCTCAGTCCTGAGGAACTCGACCTCTGGCTGACGGAGATCGAATGCCGCTTGCGCGGTGAGGCCGAGCGAAATCGGCAAGAACATCGATGTCGGCGCGCGTGAAAATCGCCCCGCGCGCTGGCGCGACATCTGGCGTGCGGGGCATTCCGGCCTCAGGCGTTACCGATGTGCTTGATGTCGAGGACCTCGTTGCACGCACGCTTGCGGAGTACGCCGCGGCGGGTGATTTGTGAAGCGCGGCCTTAACGCGGCGTTAACCATGCCGTCCCCAAAATCCCGTCCGAAGGTGCCCATGGGCGCCCGGGCTTGGAGGGATGCGCGATGGATCTCGACAAATTTTTTGCAAAGACGCCGGCAACGCTCAACGAGATCAAGATCCGGGTTGGTCACGCGCTGCAGCGGCATCCGTTGTGCCGGAACGTCCAATTCGAAATCCTCTGCGTGCCCCGCACCGCGAGGGGGCGCAACTGGACCGTCAGCCTCCACGCGGTTGAGCCGGCGGCGCTTTTTGAGGCATCTGATATCGTCGCCGATATCCAGGATGCCTATGTATTGACCGCCGCTGCCTGATTTTTGCCTTTTCCCCGCTGTTTTCACTCAGCTATGCATTAAGGGGTCGTCACGGCGGCGTTATTAGGCCTTAATTAGCGCTAGTTTTGTTGGAAAAGTATGACTTTCTGGAGACGATCAGTGAGTCGTCGAGGTGTGCGGAGTAGGATTTGACACGGACGATCACACTTATCGCACTGATCTGCTGCCTCATCGGCGGCGCCGCGATCGTCAGCATTCTCGGCCGCGACAGCGTACCGATGGCAGCCGCTGAGATGGTCCCGGCGAAGGCCATTGCGCCCATCCCGAACCGGGATAGCAAGCACGACAAGCTCGCGGTCGCGTTGCAGCCGGACACCGCCGCCCAGTCCGCGCCTGCGATGAGCCTGAGCGAGCCGCTGCGTCAGGCCTATGCCTCTTCCAATCCGTCGGACACCGAGGCGGAGAATGCGGTCGCCGCAGCCATGCCCGCCGTCACCGGTGCGGTGCCGCCGGCCACAGCGAAGCCGACGAAGGTCGCGACCAGACCGCAACTGCAGCCGCAGAAGTCCTATGCGCTGCTCAGCGACGCACAGATCGCCGGCATCAAGGAACGGCTGCATCTGACCTCCGACCAGGAATCTTATTGGCCCGGGATCGAGAGCGCGCTCCGCGCAGTGGCCCGCAAGATCCATGTGGCGCGCCAGACCAATCCGAACGCCAATGCGTCGTCGATCGATCCGGATTCGGAGGAAGTCCAGCAGCTCAAATCGGCCGCAATGCCGCTCTTGTTCCAGCTCCGCGACGATCAGAAGGAAGAGGTCCGCCGGCTCGCCCGCATCATCGGGTTGGACAAGGTCGCGGCCGCGATCTGAAGCCGGACCGCCTGCGATCCGATCCTGTGACAATGGTGATCGACCACGCATAAAAGCCCGCGCGATGATTTGCGCGGGCTTTTGCATATTGGTTCGCAGGATGCGCGCGGCGAGGTATCGCACCGACATTAGCCACCATGGGCTTCCACAACCTTGCGGCAGGGCTCCGAAAGCCTGGCCTTGTTGGCGGCGAGGCATGCATTCATCTCGCTCGGCTTGCCGATATGTTCGGCGCAGAGGCTCTGGGCATCGCCGCGGCAGGCCATCTTCTCCTGCGGCGTGGCCGCCGATTGCGCGAAGGCCGAAGCGCCGCTCAGCGCGAGAAGCGTGATCGAGATCAGCACGGTCTTGTTCATGGGAGTTTCCTTATCAAACGAGGGGGTTCGAGAACGCGTTGCGTCAACGCGGGCGCAAACTCGTCGATAGGGCAGGGATGGTCCATGCCATGTTCATGGCACTGCCGCAGGGTGTCGCGACGGCGCGGCACCATCTTCATGGGATATTAAAGCGCGGCGCAATCGCCGACATCCGCGTCACGTCGGCTGCGAACACCGATCGGCGCTCTCGCAAGCCCGCACGATGAAGACAGGAGAGAAGAGATGTTCAAGAAGACAGCATGGGCCAGTGTCATTATCAGCTTGGTTGCGATCCCGACGCTGGGAGCGATCTCCTTCGGTGCCGCGCCGGCCGAGGCCGCGGTGGTCTATTGCAAGGCCGCGGGCGTGCCGCAGGGCTGTGTGGTTCGTGCGGGCGCGCCGGTCGGCGTCGCGCGGGTCGGTTATGGCGCCGCAGGCGTCGCCCATGTCGGCTACACCCATGTCGGACCGGTGACCGGCGTCACCCATATCGGCGCGACCCGCGTCCGCTGGTAACGGCAAGTGGAGCGGGCCTGACATTCGCCACCGTGCCCGCCGCAAAGTCGTGATGCGAACGTCGCATCCAATGCTCCACCAGCAAGAATTAACTTGGCCATAGTGGTCCTTCGGCGGCAACATTCGCAAACGTACCTCCCGGACGGGATGCGAATGTTGGCGTCAGACCACTAGCTTGCCGATGCATCGCCGTCGGGAAAGCGATAAGGCAGTTTCAGCCGCACCCGCGTCCCGGCGGCGCCGGAGACAAGCTCGAGTTCGGCGCCGCAGCGCGCGGCGCGGTTTTTCATGTTGCGCAGGCCGCGCCCGCTGCGCTGTCCGGCCGCCGTTCCGTCGTCGGCGAGGCTGAATCCCCTGCCGTCGTCTTCCACACTGATGCAGCCGCAGGGGTGACCGGCGCCATCCGTCACCGTCTCGATGCTGACCAGGATGCGCATCGCGCCGGCATGTTTGGCCGCATTGGTCAGCGCCTCATCCAACAGTCGCAAAATCTGGATGACGTGCCAGGGCCGCAGTTCGGGGTGCACCGGCAGGCCCTGCGCGCTCGTCGTCCGCCAGTCCAGCAGGATATGGTGCGGACGCAGTTGCGCCACGGCGCGCTCGCGCCAGGAGCCCAGCGCCAGCATCAGGTCGCCCCCGATATCGTCCATCGAATCGATCACCAGGCGCAGATCCTTCAGCGCGGCCCGCGCGGCCTCGCCGATCGGCGCGCTCGACTCGCCGCGCTCGGAGAGCGCCACGATGGAGACGAGCTGGCCGCCGAGCCCGTCATGCAGGTCGCGCATCAGCCGCGCGCGCTCGCGGGCGAGCGCGGCTGCCCGCTCCCGCTCCTGTTCGCGTGCAAAACTCTCCTTCAGCTTCTCCTCCGCCTCGCGCACGCGCACGACCAGCCGTCCGGCAAAGCCGTCGATCTGGTTCAGCGCACGCGCGAACCGCCAGGTCAGCGCGCCGCCGATCGCGATCAGCATGGAGGAATAGGACAGCCGGGAAAAAAAGAGGCGCCGGTCCGGCACGATCTCCAGCACCGACAGGAGATCGTGGATCCAGCAGGTCAGCACGATGGTGACCGCGCAGCCGAAGATCACGGTGGCGAAGTTCTGCCGCCGGATCGCAACCTGCATGACGGCGAGCGCCAGCAGCAGGACATAGAGCCCGACCGTCGGCGTGCCGACGAACAGAAAAATTTCACGAAGCTGTGCGCGGTCTCCGAACAGGCCGACGGCCGCGACGATGAGTCCGGGGAGGAAGATGAGCCAGCCGGCGCGCGACCATTTCCAGCCGAAGAACAGTAGCGCGAAGATCAGCACGAGGCCCGCCTCGATCGGCGCAGAGGCAAGCAGGATCCCGGCCAGGTGCCCCGATTGCGGCGGCCCCAGTGTCGGGACGAACGCCTGAACGGTGCCGAGCGCCATCGCCGCGGCGAGCACGCTATAGGCCGGTTCATGGCGCCGCATGGCCCACATGATCGAAAGGATCACGGCGAGGATGGCCTGCCATGCCGCGAGCACCACCGGCATGGTCACGAAGATCAGCGTCCGCAGATCGTAATAGGGGCGCAGGGCGTCATCCGGCCCGACATAGACGCGATCCAGGAAGCCGGTGATCGGACCCCATACGAACAGGCGGATGGTGATGTCGTTCGCGCCGTTGTGCAGGAGCGATGCCGGGATCACCACGAGTTCGGGCGTTGCGCGGTCGGGACGGTTGGCCGCGGCATCGCGCCGGCTGTCGAGCAGCGCGATGCCGTTGACCGCGACCGCGGCACCGTTGGTGAAGCGCGGCAGGAACACCGACCACGCCTCTTTCGCGTCGTCCTCGGACCATCTGAACTGGCCGGAATAGAGCGGCGGATCGTTCATCGAAAAGCGGGACGAGGTGAAGTGGGGCAGCGTGACCGCGTGGGTCGCGCCATTTTCCTTCAGGCTGAACTCGGTCAGCGCGTATCGCGTGGGCGGTTCGGGCGGCGGCTGGCGCAGCAGGAAGACGCAGGCGATGGCGATCAAAAGCTGCAGCACGACATAGCGCACGGTGCGGAACGTCGACACCCGCAACCGCCACCGCCTGGGCGGCCCGACCGGGATCACCGCGAAGCCACTCACAGTTGTATCAAGCCCTGCTGTACCGCCTCGAATACTGCCTCCCCCCGGGTGTGGACTTCAAGCTTGCGATAGATGCTCTTGATGTGGCCGGGCACGGTCTGGCGCGACAACCCGAGATGGCCCGCGATCTCGGCATAGCTGAAACCCTTGGCGATGCCCCAGAGGATGTCGATCTCGCGCGGCGTCAGCTTGGCGGTGTTGAGCGCGGGGCCCGATGGAAGTCCGGCTGCGGGCTCACTTGCCATCTGCGTTCGGCGCACGATGAAGCGCGCGATCGAAGCCGAAATCGGCGAGTGTCCGGCGACCAGTTCATGGACGGTTGCGGCAATGTCGGTCGGGAAGGCGTCCTTCAGGAGATAGCCTGTCGCGCCGACCGTGATGGCGGAGATGACGCTCTCCTCGTCGCCGAGGTTCGAGATCACCATGATCTCCGTCTCCGGAAAACGCGCGCGCGTCTCGCGGATCAGGTCATTGCCGTGGCCGTCAGGCAGTTGCAGATCGGTGAGCAGCACCCGTGGCGCGCCCTGGGCGAGGCTGTCCCGCGCCTCGGCGAGGTTGGCCGCGGCCTTCACCTCGAAGCCGGCCTTGGTCAGGGCTTCGCGCAGCCGCCACAGGGTCGGCGCATCGTCCTCGACCAGCAGTATCGTGATGGCCTGCGAAGGCTGTCTCTCAACCGTCATGCTCAAAACTCCGGTTGCCGGTGGCCGCCGCCTGGTGCGCACAAGCTTAGCTCCGTCCGATGCCGGGCGACACCCATAATCATGGGGGGCGGGAACATTGGCGTCTGCCCCTAGGAGCCATTTTGCGCGCGGTTCGACCCTGCGACGCCGGGGCGTCCGATCGGCCGGTGCAGCGGACCGGATTTCGGATTTGCGGAGCCGCTCGCGAGCGACGGATCGGGCGCGTCGCAAAGTCTGAAAAGGTGAATTTGCGCAAGTATCAAAATCGACGCGCGGCGATGATGGAGCGCGTCGAATGAGCTTGGTCCGCGTGCAATACCGCACGTAGAACTACGGGAGGTTGCGTTCAAAACGCGGAATTTATCGCTTCATTAATCAAGCCAAACATCAAACATAATGGCTCTAGAGAGTTCTGTTTCTGGGTGGGCGGCACCCGCGCGGTTCCTGCGACATCGTTTTCAAGCCGTCGTCTCCTTTTCCGTTGCGTGTCGTGGCGTTTCGATCAAAGCGGCAGCAAGGTCATCGGATTCGAAGGAGTGAGCGCTCGTGATGACGTCAACGGACGCGTTTGCATTGCCCGCAATCCTCGACATCACCAAGGCGCAGGAGCTGCGCGGCCACATGGTCGACCGCCTCAATGGCGGCGCGGTCCTCGTGGATGCGAGCGCGGTCGACCGCGTCTCCACGCCCTGCATCCAGGTGCTTCTCGCGGCCGCGCGAAGCGCCGAACTTGCGGGGACGTCGTTCAGAATTGCCAACGCGTCCGCGGCGCTCTGCACTGCGTTGGCCGATCTTGGTCTTCAAGCGGAATTCAAGAACCGGATGGTTTGAGATGAGCAAGCGCGTCCTGGCAGTCGACGATTCGAAGACCATGCGTGACATGGTCTGCTTCACGTTGCGCAACGCCGGCTTTCAGGTCGACGAGGCGGAGGACGGCAAGGCCGCGCTCGGCAAACTGGGCACGGCGAAGTTCGACCTCATCATCACCGACCTCAACATGCCGAACATGGACGGCATTTCCCTGATCAAGAATGTCCGCGCCGGCTCGCAACACCGCGCCGTGCCGATCCTGATCCTGACCACCGAAAGTGACGGGGCCAAGAAGGCGGATGGCAAGGCGGCCGGCGCGACCGGTTGGCTGGTCAAGCCGTTCAGCCCCGAAAAGCTGATCGAGCTGGTCCAGCGGGTATGTCCGTGAGTGACAACAAGGCCTATCCGCTTGCGGTCTTCCGCAAGATCGTCGCCGACGCGGTCAAGGAGGCGACATGATCTCCGACGACGTCGCCGCAATGGTGACGGGCTTCCAGTTCCAGGACCGCACCACACAGCAGCTGAGGCATATTTCGGACGCGCTCTCGGCGATCGACGAGGCGATCGAGGAGATCAAGGCGGATACCAGAGCCGGCGCGGACGGGCTCGATGCCGCGACGGAGCCTTATTCCGCAAACGTCAAGCGGCTGCTCGATCGCTTCACGATGAGCGAGGTGCGCGATCGCTTCGCGACCCGGCTGAACGGCGGCGGGCCGGTGGCCGAAGAGCAGCCGTCCACCGATGCGACCGAGGCCGGATCGATCGTACTGTTCTGAGGAGGCCGGCCATGCGAATAGAATTTAACGACAGCGACTCCCAGGTCGTCATGATCGGTGAGCTCACCTTCAACGATCACGCCGCGTTCCGCGAGATGCTGACGCGGGCGATGCGGAGCACCGGCGCGAAGATCGTCCTCGACCTGTCGCGGCTCGACTTCGTGGATTCGGCGGGGCTCGGCATGCTGCTGATCGCGAGAGACGAGGCGGGCAAGGGCAGCCGCAGCCTCTCGCTGGTCCGTCCGCAGAAGCAGGTCGAGCGTGTTTTCGCTGTGACGAAGTTCGAGACCCTGTTCACTGTGACCCGCATGGATGGTTCCGGCGCCGGCAGGCATCCCGGCATTTCGCTGTGGGATGGCGCCTCGGAACAATCGCTGGCGCGTGCGCTGCGGCCGCCGGTCGTCTATTGCGTCGAGCAGGGTCTGCGAGAGGCCTTGCTGGAGCTCGGAGGGCTGTTTCACTCCCTTGGGCTTGCGGTCACGACCCGTGCGGCGTTCCGGCTGCCGGTCGCGAACGCATTCGTCGAGGCCGTCGACCAGCGGCTGCAGCTGGACGACGACCTGCGCGTGCGCATGCTGACCGTGCTGCACGAGGCCGTCATCAACGCGGTCCTGCACGGCAATCTCGGCCTGGGCTCGAGCCTGCGCGACAATCTCGCGCAGATGGCGCGGCTGCAGCGCATCATCGAGCGGCGTCTCGCCGACACCGAGTTCGGCGGGCGCATGGTGTTCGTCGAGGCGAGCTGGACCCCGGCCATGCTCCATCTTCTGGTCCGCGATTGCGGCGAGGGATTTGCGAGGGATGTCGCTTTCGGCATCCCGGAGGCGGACGGCCGCGGGCCGCGACGCTGCGGACGCGGTCTGTGCATCATCGAGCAGCTTTCCCACAGCGTGGAGTACCTCAACAACGGATCGGCGATCAGGATCGGGCTGATGCGGTGAGCGCGGTCCCCGCAGCATCGCACCTGCCGCTGATCGAGGCGTTCGGGCAGTCGATCGCGCGATCGATCAGGTCCCGGACTATCCTGGCCTGGTCATCGGCGATGCGCCGCTGGCCAATGGTCTGATCGTGCGCATCCTGGGCCGCGCCGGCTTTACGGACATCCGCACGGTCGGAGGATCGCGGGCGGTGAAGCAGATCGACGCCGTCAAGCCGGACCTCGTGCTGATCGACTCGGAACTGCTCGAGCTCGACCGGACGGAGTTGTGCAGCGAGATCCGCTCCGATCCTCGATTTGCCAATCTGCCGATCATCGAGTTGCTCGCCGGGCGCAGCACCGGAGGCGGTCGTGACGCGCCTGCGGGAGGCCGCGGGGATCGCTGCCGATCGCCGGCTGCCGGACGACACCATGATCATCTGCATCGATCGGACCGTCGATGACGCGCTGTGCGGCAATTGCCTGTTCACGCCGGGCTGCGCCGCGCACTGTCCGCTCGCCGACCGGACCGACACATGACCGGCCGCGCGCGAAATAATCCGCAGTTCGACCGGGCGCAGCTTGCGATGCTTGGCGAAGCGCTCGGCCGCGACGAATTGCGGTCGGTGTTGTCGGGCCTGCTGGCGGAGATTGCCGCGATCATGCGGCGGATCGAGACTTCGCTCGGACAGGACGACCGCGATGCCGCGAGCCGCGCCTGCCTCGTGCTCAGGAGTACCGCGAGCAATTTCGGAGCAGCGCGTCTCGCAGCCGCCTGCCGCGATTTTGCAGGCGGCATCGTGCGGGAGACTTCGGTGCCGGCGCGCCTGGCCGAACTGTCGGACACCATCGACAAGACCCTGGTTGCGCTTGACCTGGAGCTCGGCGACGCGCTGCACAAAGACGAATTCGCGCTGCTCTATCAGCCGTGGCTCGACGTCGGAACGAGGCGGATTGCGGGCTGCGAGGCGCTGGTCCGCTGGCGGCATCCGACCCGCGGCCTGCTGTCTGCGATGCAGTTCATCCCGATGGCGGAGGAAAGCGGCATGATCGCGCAATTGAGCGGCTGGGTCTTGCGTCGCGCCTGCGCCGATGCGACGAACTGGCCCGCGGGCGTGAGACTGTCCATCAATCTCTCGCCCGAGCAATATGCCAGCGACTTTCTTTGCGGCGCGGTTGTCGATGCGCTGGATTTCACCGGCTTTGCCGCGGAGCGGCTGGAGTTCGAAATCGTCGATCCGCTGACGACCGGCGATCTGCGCAAGCTGAAGCTCAATCTCGATGAACTGGCGGGGTGCGGCATCGGCATTACGCTCGACCGGTTCGGCGGCAGCCAGTGGTCGCTGAACGACATCCGCGAGCTTCCCTGCACGCGGATCAAGATCGACAAATCGCTGGTCGCCGCCGTCACCACGAGCGCACGTGACGCCCGGATCGTCGCAACCCTTGTCGCGCTTGCACTGGGCATCGGGCTCGCCGTCACGGCGGAAGGCGTGGAGACCGCGGAGCAGGCCGAGGTGCTGCGCGGACTGGGCTGTACCGAGATGCAGGGCTTCTTGTTCAGCCGGCCGCGCACGGCCGTGGAGGTGGAGGCCGACACGCGATCCAAGGAATCCCGTCAAGCCGGGCGTGTCGGAGAGCCGGCGACACACGAAAATTGACGCGTGCGCCTCCGCAGGTTGTCCGGCGCCATCATTTTGGCGCGATTTCCGAACCAAATAGTTGGCAGTGTGACGCAGTGGAGGCCGGGTCGTGCCGAGATCGGGGCTTGCGTTGGGTTTGATCCTACTGCTCGGGGGCTGCATGCAGGCGACGCTGCAGCCGTCATCGACGGCCAGCATGACGCCGCGGGACCGGCAATTGCTGGCTCATCCCCCTTACGCGCAGGCGAGCATTCCGGAAGCCTTCCAGCGCCATCTCGTCGACTATCAGCGCCGCGAGGCGCCGGGTACCATCCTGGTCGATACCGACGCACGCTATCTTTATTACGTGTTGCCGCAGGGCAAGGCGATCCGCTACGGCGTGGCGGTGGGCGAAGAGGCGATGGCGTGGTCCGGCGTCGCGACCATCGGCAAGATGTCCGAATGGCCGGACTGGATTCCGACCCCGGAGATCCAGGAACGGCTCGGGCCCTATCCGTCGCGCGTCGCCGGCGGGCCGCGCAATCCGCTGGGCGCCCGTGCGCTCTATCTGTACGAGGGCGGCAAGGACACGCTGTACCGCATCCACGGCACCAACCAGCCGGAATATATCGGCCAGGCCATCTCGTCCGGCTGCATCCGCATGACCAATGAGGATGTCATCGATCTCTACGATCGGGTGAAGCAGGGCGCAACCGTCGTGGTGCTGCCGCCCGGCGGCGAGAGCCCGTTCACGCGGCGCGCAAGCTGAGTTCGCCCTGTCTGATTGAACGGTTTGTCAGTCCATGGCATCGGCGATGGCGTCGCCGAGTGCTTCGGCGATGCAGTTGTAGCTCCAATCATTCTGGTGAAGCCAGTTGCCGTCGAAATTGCTGATCATCTGGTCGAACGGCACGCCGCCCTGCTGGTGCCAGTAACGCATGATCTCGAAGCGGCGGAACAGACCACTGTTCGAGGTCTCCGCGATCGACGCAATGATGTCCAGCATCTCCTGCGTTGCCGGCTTGGGCCGTTCCTGGTCGCGCAGCGCCGGCGCATACTGCAGATTCATCAGGACGGCATCGGCCGGATAGCCCTTCAATTGATCGAGACCCCTGAGAATGGCGGTCCTGACGTCGGCGAGGACATAGTTCTTCCAGGCGGCATTGGTCCAACCTGCCATATCACGAGCGACGGGTTGTTCGGAAAAACGTCGGTCTTGAATCGTGCCGCTTCATCCGGTGCCTCCTCACCACCCTTGCCCTTGTTGAACACCTTGATTGTCTTTCCGGGAAATCGCGCGCCGAGGGCGACCTCCAATCGTTTTGGATATGAACCTTCCGGGCTCGCGCCGTCACCTTCGGTTGCCGACGAGCCGATCGCCACGATGTTGATCGTCTGCCGTTTGCCAAGCGCGTCGGCCAAATTCGGAAACGGCTGGCCCAAAGCGCGCAATTCACGCGGCGTATCGCAGGCGGGGAGCGGCGGGGTCATGGCAAGGCGTCCTTGTTCGAGCTTGATCTTGTCCCTCTCATACGTCGCGCGCGACCTATGTCCGGTCCGCATCCGGATGGACAGCCAATCCGCTCGCGCGCTGTACCTCGACGAAGTGGAATCGATGGTCGTGCAACGCGAAACCTTGCGCGATATCAGCAGCTTAATCGTGCAGCGTCATCCCGTGGCTCGGCGTGTCGATTGCGGCAGCCCTGAATGTGCTGAGGCGCTGCTCCGCCGCTCATCCGGCCGGGGCTTGTGCCGGCTGGCCAGCAGACCTGCGACCGATACGATGACGAGAACCGAGCCCAGCGCCATTCCCCCGTTCATTCGCTCGCCGAGCACCAGCCAGCCCAGCAGGACGGCGATGATTGGATTGACGAAAGTGTAGGTCGCAACCAGCGTCGGTGAAACCCGTTTCAGGAGCCAGATGTAGGTTGCGAACCCGATCACGGTCCCAGCGATGGTCAGGTAAGCCCAGCCGCCGAGAGCTGCCGCAGAGACGGCCTGAGGGTTGAACGACGTCAGCTCGCCAAAGGCGGCACTGATGATGATCAGCACCATCCCTCCCGCCATCAACTCCATCCCCGAGAACGCCACGGCACAGTCTGGCGGTGACCAGCGCTCGGACAGGACGGTGCCGGCGGCCCAGGAGAGGGCGGCCGCGAGCAGCAAGACAAGGTCCGCGTGCCCTGCAGCTCTGACGCCGTCAGTTTGCCCGAGCACGATGAGCGCCACGCCGACGAGGCCCGGAACGAGCAGACCGAGTTGCCTCAGGCTTGGCCTTTCTCGACCAGGCAAGACCACGCCGATGAGCACGATCCAGAACGGAATGGTCGCGAGAAGTATGGCAGCCAGCGCGCTTGGGACATGCTGCTGGGCATAGGCGAGTGTTCCGTGACAGCCGACGAAGAAGAGAACGCCACATGCAGCGGCGCGCATCGATGACGAGACGCCGATCCATTGCCTGCTTGCCCATGCTGCAGCGAGCAAAAGACAGCCGCCGGCGATCGACCGGCTGCCCATGAGGAGAAATGGTGGTATCGCATGCAGTGCGACGGCGACGGCCAGATAGGTCGACCCCCAGATCACATAGATCACAGCGAATGCGGCGATGATGGCCGGTCTCGTTTTCGCGTACATCATGTGAAACCTCTTAAGGGGTTACATCGTTGTCAACAAGGCCCGGCGTGGATTGGTTCCGTCAAAAGGCAGTCCCAACGATGACGCCAAAGCTCCCTTTGCCGACCGAGGAACTCGCGATCGGATTCGTCAACACGGTGGCCTGGCGCTTGCGATCTCCGACCGAGGAGCGCCTGGATTCACCGGAAACGCTGCTCGTCTGGCTGGAGCAGAACGATCTGCTTTCGGGCGGCGAAAGGCGGCGAATGGCGCGCGGCTGGACAACGCGACCTCGGGACGCGACCGCCGTCTACGAAACCGCCCTGCGTTTGAGGGAAGCGATCTACGAACTCTTGCTAAGCCTGACGAAGAGGAAACGACCGGCCGCGGCTGCGCTTAAGTATTTTGGCGATTTCGTTTCGCATCCTCCATCCACATCCCGCCTTCAGTGGCAGCACGGTCGGCTGACGTGGTGCGGCAAGACCGCACCCAGGAATGCTCACGATCTTCTGCAGCCGATCGCGTGGTCGGCCGCCGAGTTGCTGACTGGAAGCCGCGCGGTCAGGATCAAGCAGTGCCAGGACGATCGCGGCTGCGGCTGGCTTTTCATCGACGAAAGCCGCCTTCAGAATCGCCGCTGGTGCTCCATGGGAGACTGCGGCAACGTCGCAAAGGCGCGCCGTCATCGCCACAGGACGAGGCCGCGTGGCGCGTGAGGGCGTTGCAGGGCAGTCGAGCGGCCGGCTAAGCCGGCCCCAGCGGCGTGGCGGGAGCGCCTTGAATGCGGCCTGAATTGCCGAGTCGTAGCTGGCGCAGGCCTCGAGATAGCCGGTGTGAAATTCATTCTCCCGGACGTAGACGAATTCGCGCAGCAGTTCCTCGCAATCCCTTGCAATATCCGCGATCGACGTTTGCGTCCCGACGACTTGTCTGAGACGATCGACAAGGCGCGAAAGATCGCCGTTTCGATGAAGTTCGATCCCTTGGTCAGTGCATCATGCCGGCGTTTCAGACGGTGGAGACATTTGCGGAGATGCCGCTTCGATCGCAGGCCGAAGTGTGACGGCAACTCTCGGGCAGGAGAGGAAACAGGGAATGAAAAGCCTGATTTTGGCCGACGTTGCGACTGCGGTACTGACGGCTACCGCCGCGGCTGTTCGCAGAGAATGGCAGCGATAGTGTGCGACTTATTCTTGCACGACGGGCAGATCGCGCATGGGCGGCACGTGCAAATTGCCCGTCGTGCCAGTTTGTCGCAGTGGATCTGTTTCTGATTGTCAGAAGTAAGCTTGACTCCGTCCCCAAATCAGGAGCATCATCCGCGCTGTCCCGCACTCGTCAGAGCGGCGCTTCGCGATCGTCACGAACGTTGAGCGCGGGATGCGATGGACGTGTTGGGTCGCAGCGCGCGATAGGCGCGCGGACGAACGATCCCGGCGCGGACGGAGAAGTCGTGGTCCTGGCATCCCGACGCTGATGCCAAGTTGCGCGGATATGATCCTCGCGGCGATGGGGGCAAGACAGCCCGGTCCCCAGGGAGAGGACACCGTTAAAACCATTGCGCAGGGAAGGCCGGGTGTCTCGGCCGAGCCTGTGGTGACTGCCGCCAGCTTTTTTTGTTGCTGGCGGGCCATGGGTGCGGCCAGCACCCGGCCTTCCCTGCGCCCTCTTTGATCTCGAGGGCAAGCGATTGATACATGACTCGGGTGCAATCGCACCGCGGGAACGATGACGTTAATCTCGGCCACATGCGCGACGAATAGCTTGGCTCTTGAACCCGATGCACGCGCCTGCAGACAACGTGTGCGGCACTGCGAACAGCAAGCGGCCAAGGGCGCGCCGCCGACAAAACATCGGTGTTTTGTGAAATGGTTCACTTGACGGCGTTGCAACTCGAGCGCTGCAATCCTGCGTTTTCTTTGCGCTCCGGTCCGGTTGCGGTCCGCGGCGTTGCAACGACCTTGCGGCTGCCCGACCGGCGAGCCCCCCCCGACGATTTTGAAACGCGCATTGGGCCATAGGAGATATTGATGAAGACCCCCATCAATGCGGCGGGAAAATCTCACATCGGTACAGCGGGAGTCTGGTGCAACGGCGAGGTGGCTTATCTGGCCTGGAAAGCCGAGCGTATCGACGGCTGTCTTGGCTACATGATTACCCGGGTGCACGAGACGGGGCAGGACGCCCGCCAGCGTCGCATCCTTCCGACTTGGATCGCGTTCACCGATCAATCGAACCCCGACTGGCTGGCTCAGGATTCCTCGGTCTGGCCGATCCAGAGTTTCGAATGGCGCGACCTCACGCTGCGCCGCTCGCGCGATCAGGCCACCGTCCGTCCGATCGACTTCCGGGTCCATTATGAGATCGTGCCCGTGGGCAACGCGGGTGCCGGTCGAACGCTCGTTCCGCCTTCGGCGACGGCGCCCTACGAGGACGCGAACAACAACCCGCGCTACAAGGGCAAGCCGCGACCGCTCTACACGATTGGTGCCCCCTTCGTCACCGCGCCGATCGACGTCACGCACAGATATGGCGCTTCGGTTCAGGCGACCTTCACCAACGGCATCCTGTCGACCCAGAACCTTCTGCAGCAGTTGCGCAGCGCCGCAAGGCCCACGGCGAGGCCGCTGCACCTCCGAATACGACCAAGGGCCTGCTCGCGGTCTTGCAGGGCGAAATCGAGGATCCGAACAGCGACATCCGCGCCTTCCTGACCGCCGATGTGCTGTCGTTCGTGCGGCAGCTGCTGGACCGGCGGAAGAACGAGGGGGGCGAACTGTATCTCGCGCTCTACGAGCTGCATGATCCCGAGCTGATCGGCCTGCTCTATGAGGCCGCGCAGAGCGGACACGTCCATCTCATCCTGTCGACCGCCGGTTCGACCGATCCCAATCCGAAGGGCACGGCGAAGGGCAGCAGGAACCCCGTGGTGTGGGACACCGAGAACAACGATGCGCGGGCCAAGCTGCACCACGCCGCGGCGGCATCGGTCCAGGACCGCATGTTCAACAACAAGACGCCGATCGGCCACGACAAGTTCGCGGTCTATGTCAAGAACAACGTGCCGACCGCGGTCATGACGGGAAGTACCAACTGGACCGAAACCGGTCTCTGCACCCAATCGAACAATTGCATCATCATCGAAGACGCCAGCCTGGCAAAATTCTATCTCGACTTCTGGCATCGCCTGCAGGCCGATGCGCAGCCGAAGCGCGTTCCGCTCACGGTCAAGGTGGCGAAGGGGCCGCCCGTCGTCGGCGCCGAGCAGAACAACGCGATCCAGGGCCCGACGCTGCGCCGCGATAACATGCGTCCGTTCGGGCCGGTCACGCTCGCCGACAGGGTCTCGCAGGCCGAGGTCTGGTTCTCACCGAATACACATTCGGCGAAGAAGACCGATCAATCGCCGATGCCCGGCGATCTCAACGACGTCTATTCACTGATGGATCATGCCAAGAAGGCGATTCTCTTCCTGACCTTCATGCCGGGCGAGTCCGGCAAGCAGAACATCATCGGGGAGGCGGCCAAGCTCGCCAAGCAGCGGCCGGACCTGCTCGTCGCTGGCGCCATCAGCGATCCCTCCGCCATGCCACCCAATTACGTTCGTCCGGCGAAGGGGCAGACGAAGCCCAAGGTGAAGATCCCGGCACCCAGCGTGTGGTGGCCGGACGGCGAGGACAGCCGCATCGCCATGATCCGCGCCACCGCAATCGGCACTCCGGTTGGCGATCTGCACCCGGAGCTCCTGAGCGCGGGACCTCGGCTACAAGGCGTCCTACGACAACGATGAGAACCTGCTCATCATCAGGGGCAACCAGCCGCTCGCGCTATGCTACGCGGTTCACGTCATCGACATCCATCAACACTATCTGATGCGCGCCAAGCAGGAGGACCAGGAGCGCAAGGCGCTGCTCGCCGGCAAGGCGCAGAAGCCTCCTAGCGTGAACCATGGGTTCCTGATAACGACGGATAGCTGGCAGGATCGCTACTTCAAGCCGCAGCCACCCACGATCCTGAATTACTTCCTGTGAAGCGTGAGCACCGCGCAAGTGCGAGCGAAAGCCGGCGGGCGCGTCACGGACGCCCATTCGGGATCTCCCGTGACCGGCGCCGCAACCACCAGGATCTGACCGCGTATGGATTTCGCGGGGGACTTGTATTTTGGCGCCAAAATTCCTATATTGCGGGCTATTCGATTAGCCGCTGTGCCTTTTTGAATGCGCCCGCGGGCTCCTTCCCAAAGACATCGACCAGTTGAATCCACATCGCGCGATCGTCGCGCGAAATTCGCTTTGGAGAAGAAAATGCCGACAGGTACTGTAAAATGGTTCAATGGCCAGAAGGGTTTTGGCTTCATTCAGCCCAACGATGGCGGAAAGGATGTGTTCGTGCACATCAGCGCCGTCGAAAGGGCCGGCTTGTCCGGCCTTGCCGAGGGTCAGAAGGTTGCCTTCGAACTCAAAACCGACAAGATGCGCGGTAAAGTCAGCGCGGAAAATCTGTCGCTGGCTTGAGCCGTTTGCGCCATTTCACGGATGTACTGAAATGGCGATACGCCCGCTCAATCCCTGGGGATCGAGCGGGCTTTGCTTTTGACGAATTTCGGATGAGATGATGAGCGGTAAGAGATCGGCTGAACCTTCGCCCGAAAGCATCGCGCGCGCCGACCGGCAGCGTTTGGCCGCCGAAGAAGGCGCGCGAGCGATGGCTGATGTGGAGCGGCAGGGCATCGCGGTGCGCAAGAACATGGAGCGCCTCCGCATCCTGCGGGAGGCCAAGGAAGCGGAAGGGGCGAGAGCTCGGGCGGCTCTGCCGGAGCCGGCAAAGACCAAACGCAAGAAGCGACTTTGAGGACCACGGCCTGATTGCTCGGTTCAAGCCCGAGGACATGCTTTTCGGAAAGTCGGCAGCTATCCGGCCTTGCGCTCGCCCGCCTGGTTTCGGGGGCCGCCTGCCAACAACCGGGACTGGCCCTACGATATCCAGAACTCGCCGACCAGCCGCCGCATAGCTGCTTGCAGTCGGCGCAGACTTGCAAGGCGCTGAGCTATTTTCCGCGTGAAGTCCGGCGAGGCAATCATCCTTTCGCTGCAGGCCACACCGCCCGTTGCGGGATTGGTCAATCTTCGGTTCAATCGTCTCTCATAGTCCAGCGGCGGCATAGCAAGACATACGTCATGGAGGATCCATGCCATCGATCGTCATCGCCCAGGGCGGCGGCCCCACCGCCGTGATCAACCAGACCCTGTGTGGCGCCATCCTTGCCGCGCGCAGGCATGATCCGTCCCTGCGCATACTGGGCGCGCGCTATGGCGTGCGAGGCCTCACGGCGGGGAACGTCGTCGACCTAACCACCATGCCCGATGCCCAACTCCGCCGCCTCGGCAACACGCCCAATTCGGCTCTCGGCTCGACCCGCGACAAACCGGATTCTGGCGCGTGCTCTGATATCCTCGCGGCTCTGGACCGGCTGGACGCCCGCGCCTTCGTCTATATTGGCGGCAATGACACCGCCGGAACGCTCGAACTGCTGCGGCAGCAGTCAAGTGGCCCCTGCCATTTCGTGCATGCCCCCAAGACCATCGATAACGATCTGATGGAGAACGATCACGTCCCCGGCTTCATCTCAGCCGCCGCCTTCGTCGCCAATGCCCTCGTCAGCGTCGATCTCGATTTTCGCGCCATGCCGGGCATCTATGTGGCCATCGTCATGGGCCGCCATGCGGGCTTCCTCGCCGCCGCCGCCGCCGGCTGGCAGCAATCGCCCGACGATGCCCCGAATCTGATCTACACGCCGGAAAAGCCGTTCTCGGTTGTCCAGTTCCTCGACGATGTCGATGCCGTTTATGCGCGCCTGGGCCGCTGCATCGTATCGATGTCCGAGGGAGTGCAGGACGAGGCCGGCCGGCCTCTCGCCGAGGCGCTGGCCGGCGAGGCGGTCGAGCGCGACGCCCATGGCAATCTGCAATTGACGAGCGGAGATCTCGGCATCGAGATTCAGAAAGCGCTGAAATCGCGTTTTCCCAAGGCGAGGGCGCGTGTCGATACGCTGGGCTATCTGCCACGCGGATATATCGGTGTGATCGACGAAACCGACCGCAAGGAAGCTTTCGCCGCTGGCGCATTTGCCGCGCAAAGCGCCTTAACCGGCAGTGGCTCGGTGGTGCTGCATTATGACGGCGACCGTATCGAACCTCTGATCGTGCCGCTCGCGCGTGTGGCTGGCAAAACACGGCATATGCCGGACGACTTCTTTGCCGGCAGCAATACCATTTCGGATGAAGGACGGCGCTATTTTCGGCGGCTTCTACCCAAACGGCCCGATATCTTCCTGCCGTTCGTGTGAAAATGATCCGCACGTGAGGCGCTACGCGCCCACCTTCGCGAGAACGTCCGCGCGCAGAAAGCGCTCGATGAACAACATGAACAGCACGGATGGCACCAAGAGGATCAGCGCCGTGATCGAGGCGACCTGGTAGTTTCCACCCATCGCGGCGTTGTAGAGCAAAAGCGGCAGGGTCATGACTTGCGGAACGCCGACGAAGAACGTGCCGGTGAACTCGTCCAGTGATTCCAGGAAGACGAAGATGCCGCTCGCGATGACACCCGGCGCGGCCAGGGGGAGCGTCACCGTGAAGAAGGTGCGCAGTGCCGAGGCGCCGATGTTCCGCGCCGCGAGTTCGAGATCCTTGTCGACCGCCGCGAAGGCCGCGGCCGCGATCCACACGGAATAGACCAGGCCATGGGCGGCGTGGACCAGCACGACGCCGAGCACCGTGCCGTTGATGCCGAGCTTGTAGAAGATCCGCGCCACGTTGATGTATATCGCCACCGACGGAAAGGCCTGGGGCAGCAGGAACACGATCATGAACAGCGAACGCATCGGCAGCTTCAGGCGCGCCAGCGCGTAGCCGGCTGGAACGGAGAGCGCGAGTGCGACGACGACCGTCAGCACCGCGATCCAGACCGAGGTCCCGAGCGAGGCCATGGCATCGCCGGTTGGGCGGAAGACCTGCTCCCAGTAGCGGGTGCCATAGGTGACCGGCAGCTTGTATGGCGTGTACCAGCGCTCGGCCACCGACCACAGCGCCAGATTGGCGAGCGGACCGATCAGCGCGAAGCTGAAGGCCGCGAGAAGAACGCCCGCCAGCGAGGCGCGCAGCAAGGACGCGACGCGACTCATGGCGCGCTCTCCTTCGCCATGCCGTGCCGGAGGTAGAGGACCGCAGCACCGGCGCTGATCAGGTAGGTGATGACGCCGAGCGCATTGGCGGTAGCATAGTCGCCATAGGCGTTGATGCGGAAGGCCATGTCGACGGTCAGCATGGTCGGCTGCGAACCGGCCACCATCATCGGCACGGAGAGCACCGAGAGCATCGTGACGAAAGTGAGGACGAGCGCAACGAGCAGCGTCGGCATCGCCTGCGGCAGCGCCAGCTCGATCAGAACCCTGAGCCGCGAGGCGCCGAGGTTGCGCCCGGCCTCCAGCGTCGCCCGGTCGAGCGAGGCCAGCGCGCCGGCCAGCAGCAGCGCGACGAACGGGGTCTGCTTCCACACGAAGGTGATGATGATCCCGCGCCAGTCGAGATAGCTCACCGCCTGCAGCGGCTCGATCAGGCCGAGTGAGACGAAGGTGTTGTTCATCAGCCCGTTCTTGGCGAGGAAGGTGCGCATGCACTGCGCGGCCACGATGAAGGGAATGAACAGCGGCCAGCGGTAGAGGGCGCGAAGCGTTCCGACGACCCACGGATTCTCGTCGAGCGTCAGCGTGCCGGCGATGGCGACCGCCGCCAGCGCCGTCAGCGCGCAGGAGGTTACCACAATGACGATCGTGAAGAGGATGTCGCCGGAATAGAGCTCGAAGGCCTTGCGGAAGGCCTGCAAGGAGAATCCGCCCTCGGGACCGGTGAAGGCCGAGACGAGAGAGAAGCAGAGCGGATAGAGGAACAGCACCGCGACGAGGGAGAGACCGGGCGCGATCAGCAGCAACGCGAGCTGGCGTTGGGACAGGCTCATGATACCGCGCTTTCTCAGCATGGTCGGGACGTCATCCCGGATAGATCGCGTCGACGAGGACGATCAAGGATCCATGTCCGAAAGGTTCAGGCATTGATCCTTATTTTTCGCTTCGTCGTGGGGGACGGTGCGGTGTTCCAAACGCCATCTCGCCAGGGCGCTCCTCAGTTGGCGACCTTCTTCTCGTAGCCCTCGAGGATGTCGTTGAAATAGGGCGCGATCGGGAACGGCTTCCCGTTTTTGGACAGGTCGGTCGGGGTGATGTCGGTGAAGAGCTTGTCCCAGGCCGCCTTGTCGAGCTTGCCTTCGAGGTTCTTGGCGTCGATGCCCGGATACCAGTTGAACTTCTTGACGATGCCGTCGGCCTGGACCTGAGGGCTGGTGGCGAGCGCGATGAACTCCTCCGCCAGCCTCCGCTGCGCCGTCTTCTCCGGCACGGCGTAGTACATCGGTTGGCCGGGCATGCCGGGCGAGGCGAGCTTGAGCTTCATGTTGGGCGGCAGCTTGCCGTCAGCCTGCCAGGAATAGAACATGTCGACCCATACCGGGCCCATCGCGATCTCGCCGCGATTGAGCATGTCGAGCGTGCCGGCATTGCCGGGCGTGATGACGACGTTCTTGTTGAAGTCCTTCAGCTCGCTGAAGGCGGCGTCCCACTTGGCCTTCTCGGCCGGGTCATAGGGCCCCTCGATCAGCTTGCCGGCGTCGCCGCCGAAGGCATAGACCCAGCCGGCGACGAAAGCCACGCCGGACATGCCGCCCTTGATGCCATTGTAGCCGAACTGCTTCGGGTTCTTTTTCGCCCACTCCTTCAGCTCGGCGAAGTTGTCGGGCGGGTTCTTGAGCATGTCGGCATTGTAGGCGAGCGCCGTCTGCGACTGGAACATCGGGATGACGTAGCCCGCGACGTCGGCGCCGAGCGCGTTCTTGGCGGTCTCGCTGGAAACCAGCTTGGCGGTGTCGACCTCGTCGGTGTATTTCGCGAGCAGCCCTTCCTTCACCATCGTCCCGGCGGCCTTCTGGTGGATCACCACCACGTCGAAATCGGTGGTCGCGGCGCCTTTCTGGGCGTCGAGCTTCTCGTAGATCTTCTGCGAGCCGGCATCGCCGGGGCCGGTGCCGACGGAGACGACCTTCACGCCGGGATGGCTCTTCTCGAACATCGGGCCGAGATAGTCCTTGACGTAGTCGACCATGTTCTGGTCGCCGGCTGAGGCGACATTGAGGGTCTGCGCGCCGAGAGGCGACGCTGCGAGCAGCGTCGCGAGGGAGGCTATTGTGAGAATGCGCATGGGTCCGGCTCCCTGTCAGGCAGCGATGGCGGCCTCGGCCGCCGTGAAGATGTGAAGACGTTGCACCGGGATGCGCAGGCCGACGGCGGCGCCTACTTCATGGCGCGCGGCGTCGTCGACCGTGATCTGCCGGCCGGCCGCCTCGACGCGATAGCGATAGAGGCCGCCGGGATAGCTGCGCGCGGTGATGTGCCCGGGCACGAGGAGATCGCCCCGCGGCGCCGCGTCGGGCGCGTCGAGGCTCGCGGCACCGTCGCGGAAATAGGCCACGGCTTCGCCCGCGGGCAGCGCAATGGCGTCGTCGTCTGCGAGCCGGGCGACCGCAAGGCCGGTGCTGACAGTCGCCCCGTCCTCCCTGCGCGCGACGTGCACGGGCAGGACGTTCTCCGCACCCATGAAATTGGCGACGAAGGCGCTCGCCGGCCGATCGTAGACCTCCTCGGGCGTGCCGACCTGGGCGATCTGCCCCGCCTGCAATATGACGAGCCGGTCCGCCATGGTCATG
>Ga0210408_10001307_pt1 | contig 26571 bp, 23 predicted proteins | sample IncBWH4MmetaG_FD_155471 | JGI IMG/M metagenome (GOLD analysis project Ga0210408, IMG submission 155471) | Forest soil microbial communities from Barre Woods Harvard Forest LTER site, Petersham, Massachusetts, United States - Inc-BW-H-4-M | ecosystem: Environmental > Terrestrial > Soil >...
CTGCCCCGAAGGTCGGCTGTGGGGCATGAAGACCCGTTCCCGCGGCCAAGACCGAGCGGCCGTTATCGGTTTTGAAAGCGGTCGCTCTGCTGCTGACGAATAGGCCATGTAGGCTTTTGGGTCAGGTTCTTAAGCATTCCGAGCACTTCCGCCCATTCGGGTGTGCCTGCCCCCAATTACTGATGAGCGCGATGATCCAGGGGCATTATGTCAGCAGCTAATGTCTTCTGCTCGGAAGTGGCGTCGAAAGGAGTATAAAAACTTAGAAACTGTTCCGGGTTGATTTCAGCCAGGGGCAGTTCGATTGTTGCGGCGGTCTCAGGCGGCGTCGTTTCGCTCATGATTTGCAACGGGTGAAAAGGTGGACGTCGAAAATGAATGTCGCAAAGTTAAGTATCGAGCCAACAGAACGCGGTTCGTTCATCCGATCATCGGCCTCCCAGCCGAAATAGTAGGGCTTGGCGTAGAGGTCGACCCAGTCCTCCTTGCGGGTGATCTTGCAGGCCGAGAAATTCGTCGACATCCTCGACCTCGCTCGCTCGCCATATCCACGCTCTATTTCGCCGCCGCAATCTGCGACAATGGCGATGGCACAGTCATCGGTTCCGAGCTGGTACCCGAGAGGGTCGCAAATGCCCGCCGCAATTTCGCCGAAGCGGGCATCGCCGATTTCGTCGATATGCGCCAGGGCGACGCGCGGGAGACGCTGCGTGATCTCGGCGGGCCGGTCGATTCTGGCCCGGCGGCAGAGGCCCTTCGCTCGCGCGCCAGGTGATCGAAATCGCGGCGCCCAGAAGCGAGCTCGGATTGGCGCGATCGGGGTGGAATTCCCGCATGAATTTCAAAACTGCTTTGCCAGCTCGGCTGCTTGCTTCTTCCCCTCGTCGATCATGTCTAACGCTCGCCCATCCCACGTGTGCTCAACGGTCATTGCCGTGATACTGTGCACGCCGATAAAGTGGAGCCAGAATTCTATGTACTTGGTTACATATTCAAAGCCAGGCGGAGGGACTGTCTGAAAGCCGGCTTCCTCGCTTTGCCCCCGTACATACGCGACGAATGCCTTGTCGATATTCAACGCTGGTCCATATTCTTTCCCGTCAAATATGAAAAGCATATTCCGCTGACAAACAAGATCGATCAGCTGCTTTAGTTTATAAGGAAAGGAAAAATTCCACATCGGAATACCAAGCACGATGCGATCCGCCTTTTCAAAGCGTGACGCCAGTTCTCTAATCTTTTCCCATGTAGCTTTCTCCGATGGCGTCATCGGCTCTCCGGAGACACCTTTGTATTTAGCGCCTATCGCTTCCGCACCAAATTCCGGAAGCGACTCGGTCCAAACGTCCAATGTGTCGACCACAAGTCCTTTGATCTTCTTTTTATACTCGAAAAGAAATGAATCGACGATAGCAATGGATGCGGATCGCTCTCCTCTTGGTGAGGTAATAATATTCAAGATACGCATTTCCAGTTCCTTTCTACGATAAGTGGGACAAGCCTTCTCTCAGCCTCTCGGCGGATGGCGCGCTGGTGAAAGCCGATAAAACGCGACCACTGGGGTGGAGTCTCGGCGCCACCCTGCAACATCGTCGTCTATACTCGGGGGTTACACCGCCGCCCCGGATAACTGGCTCGGAAGTTCCGCTTCCAAGCGATACGGGCTCGCCTTTCTCACCCTTCGGCAGTCCACCTGCTAGGCGGGCTGGCCGGCTGCTTCCAGGATCAGCCCCGTGATTTCGTCGGGATGAGAGATCAGCGAGAGATGGCTTGCCTTCACTTCGATGGTCTTGGCGCCCATTCGCTTGGCCATGAAGCGTTCGAGATCGGGATTGATCGTCCGGTCCTCCGTGGAAACGGCGTAGAAGCTGGGCTTCGATCGCCAGGCCGCCTGCGTGGTCGTGCCTGTGAGCAGTGCCTTTTGGAACGGCTCCTGCACCGCATAGAGAACCTTCGCTTTCGCTTCCGGCAGGTCGCCCGCGAAATCGCGCAGGAACGCCGCCTCGCTGAGACGCCCTTCATCGCCGTCGAAGACGATCCCCGCGGATGCGGGTGGCGTCGGAAATGTCTTGGCCAATGCTGTGTAATCCTCGCCCGCATCCGGCGCCCGCGCCGCCACATAGACAAGAGCCGACACGTTCGGATGCATACCGGCCTCTGTCACGATCATTCCGGAGAAGGAATGCCCAACCAGGACGGTCGGACCATCCTGCCGCGCCAGCACGCGCTGGGCCGAGGCTACCGCGTCAGGCAGAGTCGTCAGAGGGTTTTGCACGGCCGTGACATTGAGCCCCGCTGCCTGCAATCGTGCAATCACCTCGGACCAGGATGACCCGTCGGCGAACAGCCCGTGCACGAGGACGACGTTGCGCGCCTCCGGCGCGGGCTGCGCAGCGGCGGCGTTGCCCTGGAAAAGACTGCTTGCCGCCCCCGCAGCCACCATGCTCACGAATGTGCGTCGATCCATTGGATACCTCTGCCGAAGATCGTCTTGGCTATTCATGGAAGTTCTCCTTTGCGTAAAGTTGGAGTTGGCTACTAGTAGTACAAACCCGACAGTTGGTGCCGGGTCTGCGATCACCGACATTGCTTCGCTTCGCTCGCAATGACACCCCAAATGGCCGTCATTGCGAGGAGCGAAGCGACGAAGCAATCTCGATGTGAGGCTCGATGGCGGGAGTCATCGGTCTGGTTCTGACCACTGGGAGAGTTTGAGTTCGTGAGATTCGACAGCAGACCCTCCTGTTGCCTCTTGTGTTTCTGGCTGCCCTGAGTTCATGAAGCGGTGCATGAGATCCACGGGTGGGATGATCTGAGGCGTCGGCTCGCACTGCTTTTGGTTGTCACCTTCGATCACGACCCGGTCGCCGGGCTCGATGATCGCCTCGAGCAATTCGGTGGCTCGCTCAGGTGGACAGATTTTTGAGCCGGGGCCGCACATCAATGCGGCTCTGGCCAGCCGGACACCGCGGTTTGCTGCCTGCTGGTTTGATCTTGCCTTCATCATCAATGCCTTTGGTTTCGCCGTATGACGTCTGGTCATGCGAAAAATAAGCCCTCTGTATTGATCACATAAGCGATATTTTATAATATGATTGATCGTTAAACAGGATTAATCGCCATGATGGAATTCGAATTGCTGCGTTCGTTTGTTGCCGTCGCTGAATGCGGGGGCTTCCACCGCGCGGCCGAACAGCTGAACCTCACGCAGTCAACCGTGAGCCAACAGATCAAACGTCTTGAGCTCGAGACCAAGAGACCGCTTTTTCGTCGCACCACCCGAACGGTGGCCCTGACCGATGACGGCGAGATGCTCCTGGGTGACGCGCGCCGCCTGCTGCAACTGGAAGAAGCGGCTCGCCGCCGCCTTACAGCGCCGCCACTTTCCGGCACCGTGCGCCTTGGAGCAGTCGAAGAAGTTGCTGGTGGTTCTTTGCCGCCGGCACTCGGTCGGTTTGCAAGCTCGCATCCGAATGTGAAGCTTGAGGTCCAGATCGGTGTCAGTTCGCCGCTGATCGAGCAGCTCGACGCTGGAAGACTGGACGTGGTGTTTGCAAAGCGTCCTCTGGGGACATCGAGGGGACGCCTGGTGTGGCGCGAGCCATTGGTATGGGCAGCCGCGGAAATGTTCGATCTTGTTGCAGGCGCGGCGTTGCCGCTGGCCTTGTACCGCGAGCATTCGGTTTCGCGCGACTCAGCGCTCATTGCGCTTCGCGAAAGCGAATTGGTCTGGCAGATCGTCTACACGAGCCCCAGTCTTACGGGTGTCCGCGCCGCAGCCCTGGCTGGTCTCGCGATCACGCCGCTTCCGGCGAGCGCGATTGTCGCCGGACTTCGCGTTCTCGGCGTGGAAAGCGGTCTGCCGCTTTTACCGGATCTTGAGTTTGCGATCTTCGAGAGGGAGCGGCCTGACGCAGCGGCGGCAGCGCTCACCGCGGTGCTTGTCTCGCTCGGTCAAACCGCGGTCCGACCGACCGCCGGCTAAAGGCGCCATCCCATTAGCCCGGGACGCCTCTGATCTGCGACCGATTGGGTGACGCCGGGTGATCAGAGCGGCCGGCGAACATCGATCTCTTGGTGGCCGGCCCCGTTTCTTCGCGCCGCGGACCAACTACCATTTCGAAGGTGACGGCCGCAAAGCCAACCTCCGACGCATGCATGCCGACCGGGCAATTCCATCTGGATCCCGACATGCATGCTCATCTGAATAAACATCGCGGGCGAGATCGCCGACAACGGGAACATCGTCGAACTCTGACGTGATCCCAGGTAGTCTGATTACCGACCGCAAGGGAGGGCATTCCAATGGGCTATCAATCCATCAACTTAGCCCGGAAGTTCGATCTATTCAAAGAACAATGGCAGCCGAAAGTCGTTGCCGAGATAAACGACTATCAGTTCAAGATTGTAAAATTGGAGGGGGATTTCGTTTGGCACGATCATAAAAGCACGGACGAGACATTCATCGTTATAGAAGGAACGCTGCGGATCGATTTTCGTGACGGCGCAGTCCACCTCTCGGCTGGGGAAATGTTCGTTGTCCCGAAAGGAGTTGAGCACAAGCCCTACGCAGAACGCGAGCTCAAATTGCTCCTCATCGAGCCGCGCGGTGTGCCCAATACGGGGGACGCCGGGGGCGAGCGGACGGCCGAGCAAAATGTTTGGATCTGAACGGCGGCATGTTGTGGTATAGTACTGGGCATGCCTGAAGCGGAGGATGGGCGGGGTGAGACGGATGTACTTGTCGTCCGACCTGTTCCGAACTAGATAACCGGTTAGGGGAAAAGGCAGACCCCCCTTTAGGCGACACCCGCCCAAGCTCTGCGCCGCTCGCCAAGCGAGAGTGCGCGCGCATGGACGGGGCCAAAGCAAACTCCACTTCCGCTTCCGAACCTTGCGACAGAAGCCGGCGTCGCGTAGCGCTCCGGCATCGCCTAGTAGGGTCAGTATTTCGGACGGTGCGAGACCGCCCAGTTGCGGGCGTGCTCGATCGGAGCGCGCGGGGGCAGGGCGGCGCGAAAGCGCTGAACGGTCGGCAGCGCCTCCATCCGCGTCCGCCACCCCTGGACCGCCGGGAAGTCGGCGTACATCGCCTTTCCTTCGGGAGCGAGGCCGAAGGCGTAGGTGCTCGGCAGCAGGTAATAATCCGCGAGGCACACCTCACTGCCCAGCAGGAAACCCTGCCCGTGCGCCAGTTGGCGCTCCAGCACCTGCAACGCGACCTCGATCTTTGGCAAGGCGTGGGCGACAACCTTCTCGTCGGACGGGATGCCGAGCTGCGGGAAGACGTTACGCTCGTGCGAGACGTGGTAGATCATGTACGGGTAGTAGTAGGAATTGACCGCGCCGATCCACTGGTTCATCCGCGCGCGGCCCTGGGCCGTCTCAGGTCGCAGCGACGGCGTCGGAAACACCTCTTCCAGATAGGCGACGATCGCGCTCGTCTCGTAGAGCGTGAAGTCGCCGTGTTGCAGGATCGGCACCCGGTCGAACGGGTGCAGCGCCAGGTGTGCCGGCGAACCCATGTCGGGTTCGAGGTCGCGGAATGTGCAGGGCACGTCTTTGTGCGTCAGAACCAGACCCACGATCTGGACGAAAGTGCTGCGGGGGAACCCGAGCAAAGCCAGGTCGGACATGGGTTTCTCTCCAATCGTTTATGTCCCCAATTGACTGCCGAAACCGGCTCGGGACGTGAGAACGCATCCCGGACGGGAAGTCGGACGTGCTAGAGCCGCCAGAAGGCCTTGTCGGCTTCTCGAAGCGCCTCTTCCTGCGAGACGCCGATGTCCTTCAGGAGGTGAAGGTCGTTGCGCTCGGCAATTTCGCGTAGCGCCCGGCGCTGGCGGGAACGCGCGAACCATCGGGCAACTGTCAGGTGCGCGTTCGCGATGAGCCTCCAAACCGCCGCGCTCGAATGAAACCGGGCGCTTGGAGCGATATCGCGGGAGGACGACCTGCGGTCGATTGGGATGGACATGGCCGGGCTCCGAAATTTGGTGCCGGGTCGGGCCGCAGCCCGACCGGACGGAGCCGGATCAATGGGAGCAGGCAAGGCCTGCCGGCAAAGCATGGTTTCTCGGGACTGCCCGAATTTTATTCATGGAGGCGAAGTTGCGTCGCTCTCTCCCACCGCTGAATGCCCTGCGGTCGTTCGAGGCTGCCGCGCGGCATCAAAGCTTCACCCGAGCCGCCGACGAGCTGTGCGTCACCCAAGGTGCGGTCAGCCACCAGGTGAAGGCGCTGGAGGCCGAACTCGGTCTCAAGCTGTTTAACCGCGAGCGTCAGGGCCTCGCCATCACCGAGGCGGGCCGCGATTATTCGGCCGTGGTGCGCGATGCCTTCGACAGCATCGCGCTCGGCACTGATCGGCTGCTGCAGCGCTTGCGCTCGGGGGTGATCACGGTGAGCACGTCGCCGGATTTTGCCGCCAAGTGGTTGGTCAGCCGGCTCGGGCGGTTTGCCGAGACCCATCCGGAAACCGAGCTGAAGATCTCGGCAACGATGCACCACGTCGACTTTACGCGAGAGGACGTCGATCTGGCGATCCGTCATGGCGCCGGCGATTGGGCCGGGCTCGATGCCGTAAATTTGTGCTTCGAGGAGTTGTTTCCAGTATGCAGCCCGGCTCTCCTGCGCACCCGACGCGGCATTCACAATCCGGAAGACGTACTGCAGTTTCCGTTATTGCATTTGGACGATCGCAGAGACTGGTCGCGATGGCTCGAAGCCGCGGGCGCATCGGGAGAAGGGCTCTTGCATGGCCCGATCCTCAACCACGCCAGCATGCTGATCGATGCCGCCATCGATGGTCAGGGCATCGCACTGGCGCGTACCGCTCTCGCCGCGGCCGACTTGATCTATGGTCGCCTAGTGAAGCCGTTCCAGGCCGCCCTACCATTGAAAAATAGGTATTGGATCGTGTGCCCGAGGGCGACCTCGAGCATGCCGAAGATTACAATTTTCCGGAAGTGGTTGTTGGCCGAGGCAGCGGAAGACGCGCGCCGTCTCGGTGCCCGATGTGATGAGCGGAAATCGCGCCACATACGGCCACGGCCCAACGGGCAAGCCGGCGGCTAAGGCAGCGCCGCCGGGGGGCGGCGCTGCGGGACCGGAGCTATTCGGCGGCGGCGAGGGTCGGGGTTTGCGCCGCGGCGAGGACGGCGGCGGCTTCTTTGGCGACGCGGGTGCCCTCGAAGAAGCGCGGGTTCTGCGTGCCCCAGAGCTTCACCGCGTTGGCGAAGGTGAAGGCGCGGAAATCGTCGGCGGTGATGTGGCCGTCCTCGACCAACTCGTAGGCCTCGGGCAAGGGATCGCGCATGTCGATCACGTCGAAATGCCCGATATCCGAGCTGAAGATCGCGTTGAGCTTCGACCCGAACGGGTTGGTGCGGCCGAACGCGGTGGCGTTCATCCGATCGTCGGCCTCGCAGCCGAAATAGTAGGGCTTGGCGTAGAGGTCGACCCAGTCCTCCTTGCGGGTGATCTTGCAGGCCGAGAAATCGTCGATGTTCTCGATCCCGCCGGTCAGGTATGCCTGTTCGGGATCGGGCAGGCCGCCGCGCTCGCGCAGGGCCGCGGCGATGTCGTCATAGCCGTATTTCTCGACGAGGCTCAGCAATTTGGCGCGGTCGAGCTTGTCCGGGTGCATGCGTTCCAGCGCCTTGGCGCTGCGCCGCTCCCAATGCTCGATCAGATCGACGAAGAGCTGGCTGGCCCAGCCGACACCGCCTTCGAGGAAAGCAAAGCGCAATTCCGGGAAGCGCCTGGTGACGCCGCCGAGGAAGATCGCCTTGGCGGTCGCATGCCCGGCTGCGGCGAAATGGCCGATGTGGCTGTAGCAGAAATTGGTCGGCGACAGGCGCAGACCCTGGTTGAGGCTGGCGCTGTGGAAGGTGGGTGCGATGCCTAATTCCACGCATTTCGCCCAGACCGGGTCGTAGTCGTAGTCGCTGTCGATGCCGAGCACGTCGTACCACACCGCAAAGCGCGCGGTGTCGGGGTCGTTGGCCGCGGCCGCCGGCACCTTGCGGGCCATGTTGCTGCCGAACATGCCGACCTTGGAGCCCAGCTGCTTGGTGACGAATTCGAGCTCGGCGATCGCCTCGTCGGGGGTGTGCATCGGGATGATCGCGGCCGGCGTCAGCCGGTAGCTGAGGCCGCTGAAATAATCGGCCGAGACGATGTTGTAGGCGCGGATCACGGCGCGGCGGGTGGCGTCGTCCTGGATGCGCGGGAAGCGCAGCCCGGCAGTCGGATAAACGACGGCAAAGTCGAGGCCGATCTCGTCCAGCCGGTCGTAGAGCAGCTTCGGCATCATCGCGGTGGCGCGATCGAGCGTGTTTTCGGCCTGGCGGCTCCAAAAGGCCGACTGACCGATGCGCTTGTCCCGCCGTTCGGCGACCGTCATCGAGAGCGCCTCGCGCGTCGCCCCCATCGCCTTCAAAAAGCCGTCTGCGGCGAGGTCGCCGCCGACCTTGCGCATCTTTTCGCTGAACACCGGATCGTACTCGACCCAATGGCCGTCGCCATCGACGATCGGGTGGTCGATTTTCGACCGGACCTGCTCAGGGGTCATGTGCGCGCTCATGATCTGCTCCGGAAAAGTGGCGGCTCAACATCGGCGATTGTGCGGGCAGCGCAGGTCCTGCGCCACAAGCAATCGGCGCCGAGCATTGCACCCAGCGCAAGGCCGCCCGTCATCTGCGCGAGGTGGCCGCCTCAATCGCCCACGTTGCGGGCGGCAGCCCGTGGGATCCGCCGCAGATGAGTGACTTCCCCGGCGATCCGCGCGCTCCTGTGGTGAGAAGCGCCGGTGAACCACGCATTAACTCGGTCGAGGTAGAGAAAGACGATCGGCGTCGTGTAAAGCGTCAGCGCCTGGCTGACGATCAGCCCGCCGACGATGGCGTAGCCGAGCGGCTGGCGGATCTCGGCCCCGGTGCCCGCGCCGAGCATCAACGGAACACCGCCGAGGAGTGCCGCCATCGTGGTCATCATGATCGGCCGGAAGCGCAAGAGACACGCCTCGCGGATTGCCTCGACGGGTGCTAGACCGCGGCTGCGCTGCGCCTCGATCGCAAAGTCGACGAGCATGATGCCGTTCTTCTTGACGATGCCGATCAGCAGGATGATGCCGATCAGCGCGATCAGGCTGAAATCAAAGCCGAACGCCATCAATGTCACGAGCGCGCCGAGGCCGGCGGACGGCAGGGTCGAGAGTATCGTCAGGGGATGGACGTAGCTCTCATAGAGCACGCCCAGGATGATGTAGATGACAATGATCGCCGCGGCGACGAGATAAGGCTCACTGGCCAGCGAGGCCTGGAAGGCCTGCGCATTGCCCTGGAAATTGCCGATCAGAGTGGCGGGCGCGCCGATCTGCGCCTCGGCAGTTTGGATCGCCGTGGTGGCCTGACCCAGCGCGACACCCGCTGCGAGGTTGAAGGACAGGGTGACCGACGGGTACATGCTCTGGTGATTGATCGAAAGGAAATTCGTCGGCTCCCTCGTCCATTTGACAAAGGTGCTGAGCGGGACCGCTTCACCGGTGCTCGGTGAGTTCACATAGATGCTGTCGAGCCCCGTCCCCGGGCGCTGCATGTCGGGCAGAACCTCCATCACCACGTGATAGCTGTTGAGCTGAGTGAAGTACTGCGTCACTTGCCGCTGCCCGAACGCGTCGTAGAGCGTGTCGTCGATCAGCTGCGGCTGGATGCCGAAGCGTGCCGCCCGATCGCGGTCGATGGTCAGGGTCAGGGTCGCGCCGCCGGTCTGCTGATCGCTCGCAACGTCGCGCAGCTCCGGCAATGTCTTCAGCTTGTCGAAGATCTTCGACGACCATTGGTTCAGCTCGTCGAGATTGGCGTCCTGCAAGGTGTATTGATATTGCGTCCGCGTCGGGCGGCCGCCGATATTGATGTCCTGCGCCGCCTGCAAAAACAACGCGGCACCCTCCACCTTAGCGAGCTGCGGACGCAGCCGCCGGATGACCTCGTCGGCCGAAACGTCGCGCTGATTGCGCGGCTTCAGGGTGATGAAGAGCCGGCCGTTGTTTTGCGTCTGCGTGCCGTTGGCGCCGAGGCTCATGCCGACTGTGGCAACGGCGGGGTCTTTCAAGACAATGTCCGCGAGCGCGCGTTGGCGCCGCACCGCGTCGGCGAAGGAGATGTCCTGAGCCGCCTCCGAGGTGCCGATGATGAGCCCGGTGTCCTGTTGTGGGAAGAAGCCCTTCGGGATGACGGCGAAGAGATAGCCGGTCGCCACCAATGTCGCGACGAACACGGCAAAGGTCGTCCGGTGGTGGCGGAGTGCCAAATCCAAGGTCTTGCGGTAGCCGGCGAGGAGAAGGTCGAAGCCCCGCTCCGACAGCGCATAAAGCCGGCCGTGCCGCACCTGGTGCTTGCTGCGCATGAAGCGCGAACACATCATCGGCGTCAGGGTCAGCGAGACCAGCATCGAGACGAGAATTGTCACCGACACGGTGATCCCGAACTCGCGGAACAGCCGGCCGACGATCCCGCCCATCAGGAAGAGCGGAATAAAGACGGCGACGAGCGAGAGGCTGATCGACACGATCGTAAAGCCGATCTCACCCGCACCCTTGATCGCCGCCTCCATGGGGCTGAGGCCCTCCTCGAGATGGCGGTCAATGTTCTCGAGCATGACGATCGCGTCGTCGACGACAAACCCGACAGCGATCGTCAGCGCCATCAGTGACAGATTGTCGAGGCTGTAGCCCAGCACGTACATGATCGCGAAGGTGCCGACCAGCGCCAACGGCACGGCGACGCTCGGGATTATCGTCGCCCACAGATTGCGCAGAAAAACGAAGATGACCATCACAACGAGAGCGATGGTGAGCAGCAACGTGAACTGGACGTCGGCGACCGAGGCGCGGATCGTCTGCGTGCGGTCGCTCAGCACTTGGACCTTGACCGTCGGCGGGATTGCCGCCTGCAGCTGCGGCAAAGCGGCCTTGATGCTATCCACGGTCTGGATGACGTTGGCGCCCGGCAATTTGAAAATCGGCAGTAGAATGGCCTGTTTGCCGTTGGCAAAGGCCGCGAGGCGGACATTTTCCGGTGCGTCTATGGCACGACCGATGTCGCGGACCCGCACCGGAGCGCCGTTCTTGTAGGCGACGATGACATCGTTCCAGGGTGCCGCCTTGAGCATCTGGCCGTTGTCATAAATTGTGAAAGTCCGGGTCTTTCCGTCGATGGTTCCCTTCGGGCTCACCGTGGTCGCGTTGACGATGACCCCGCGCAGATCCTCTAGCGAAAGGCCGAAGGAAGCGACCTTTACGGGGTCGACCTGGATGCGCACCGCCGGCTTTTGCTGGCCGCCGATCTCCACATTGGCGACGCCCGAGATCTGGCTGATGTGCTGGTCGAGGATATTCTCGGCGTAATCGTCGACCTCGGTCAGCGGCACCGTGTCCGAGGTCAGAGCGAGGACAAGGATCGGCGAGTCCGCCGGATTGACCTTACGGTAGGTCGGCGGTGACGGGAGGTTTTTCGGCAGCTGGCCGCTCGCCGCGTTGATCGCCGTCTGGATGTCCTGCGCGGCACCGTCGATGTTGCGCGCGAGATCGAACTGGACCGTGATTGCGCTGTTGCCGAGCGCGCTGCTCGACGTCATCTGCGTAACGCCGGGGATCTGCCCAAACTGCCGCTCCAGCGGCTGGGTGACCGAGGATGCCATGATCTCGGGGCTGGCGCCGGGCAGCTGCGTGCTGACCAGGATCGTCGGAAAATCGACTTGCGGCAGTGGCGCTACCGGAATGAGCGGGTAAGCCGCCGCACCGACCAGCAGAATCCCGGCCATTAGCAGCGAGGTCGCAATCGGCCGCGCGATGAAGGCGCTCGAAATGCTCATTTCGTGTTCCTTTTGCGCGCGCTAGGGACGAGTGCGGCGGTCAGCCCTTGGCGGCGGGGCTACTCGCTGCGACGCGAGCGCCAGGCTGCAAGCGGTATTGCCCGGCCGTGACCACCTGTTCGCCGGCTGCCATTCCGTCGTCGACGATAGCGGCGCCGTCGCTGATCTGACCCACTTTAAGGGGGCGCGTTTCCACCGTGCTGTCCGGTTTGACGACATAGGCGTAATAGCCGTTCGGCCCGCGTTGCAGCGCGCTCGACGGCACGGTCACCACATTCGGCGCCGTGCGCGCGAGCAGGCGGATATTGAGGAACTCACCAGGCCATAGCGCGCCATCTTTATTGGGGAACGTACCTTTGATACGGATCGTGCCCGTGGTCTGATTGATCTGGTTGTCGAGGACCGCGAGCGTCCCTTCAGCCAACTGCCGATCGCTGTCGCGGTCCATGGCAAAAATGCGGACAGGACCGGACGTCAATGCCGATTGGACGGAGGCGAGATCACTCTCGGGCAAGGTGAAGATGACGGAAATCGGCTGCAGCTGGGTGACGACGACGAGGCCGGTCGCATCGGTCGCATGCACGATGTTGCCCTGATCGACGAGCCGGATGCCTGTCCGGCCGGTGAGCGGCGATTTTATCGTTGTGTAGTCGAGCTGGGTTTGCGCGCTGTCGATTGCCGCCTGATCGCCGCGGATTTGCGCCTCGAGCTGCGTCACCGTGGCGCGTTGCGTATCGACTTGCTGTTTTGGGGCGAAGTTGCGTGTCGCGAGATCGCTAAAGCGTTGCAGGTCGAGCTTTGCGTTGGCGAGGTTCGCCTCGTCCTGCACCTTTTTTGCGGCCGCTTGGTCGAGCGTGGCTTGAAAGGGGCGCGGATCGATCTGCGCCAGGAGATCGCCTGCCTTGACGTTCTGACCCTCGGTGAACGCGACCTTTACCAGCTCGCCATCGACCCGCGTCTTGACCGTGACCGTGTTGAACGCCTGCACCGTGCCGAGACCGGTCAGGTAGATCGGCACGTCCCGCCGCTGCGCCGTAGCGACCGATACAGGGATCGCCGGCGAGGGTGCCGCCACCGTCGCCGCGGCAGCGTGGGCTGTCATACGATGCTGCCAGCCGATGTAACCGGCCGACACGGCGATAACCATCGCGAGGCCGGCAAGCAGATACCGCCGGTGCCTGCGGGCGTGCGTTTGGAATGATGCCAATGTATCGGTCATGACAGCAATATGGGACCCTCTTCGACAACTCATCCGCAGGGTGCGACGGTTGGGCGCAACCGTCGCCGACCGGCCCTCACCTCTAGGGCTCCGCTTTGCGCCGGCTTTCGGAGGACGAAAAGTGAAGGCACAGCACGCGCTTTTATCGATTGCGGCGGCCATGTTCGCCGCCACGCTGGGCGTAGATGCGCCGGGCGCGGAGGAGGCCAGCGTAATCCTCTCGCCTCAGGCGCTGGAGGAGATCACGCAAGTCGAGGCTGAGATTGACCGCATCGAGGCGCAGACGATCGAGCGGCTGGCCGTACCGCCGGACAACCAGGTCCAGCAGGTCGAGTTGCTCGGTAAGCTGATGCTGTACGACAAGCAGCTCTCGGTGAACCGCAACGAGGCTTGTGCTTTCTGCCACATGCCCGAGGCGGGCTTTACTGGTCCCGTGTCAGAGCTGAACCGCACCACCGGCTCCTATCCCGGGTCGGTGCGCACGCGGTTCAGCAATCGCAAGCCGCAATCGCACGCCTACGCGCCGCTCTCGCCCGTTCTGCACTACAATCGCGGCCAGGGCGACCTCGTCGGCGGCAATTTCTGGGACATGCGCGCGACCGGCCGCCGGCTCGGCAATCCGGCCGCCGAGCAAGCCCAGGGACCGCCGACCAACCCGGTAGAAATGGGCCTGCCGGATATCGCCTGTGCGGTCTACCGCGCCTCGCAGCGGCCCTATCGCGCCCTGCTCGAAAGCGTATGGGGAGCGCAGGCCTTCGTGATCGCCTGGCCCGGCGACGTCGAGCAGGTGTGCGCCCGGCCGGGGCCGCCGCCCGCCGGCGACCCGATGCCGGTCCATCTCGGCCCGATTGATCGCGGCCGCGCCGGCACGACGTTCGATCAGATGGCGCAATCGATCGCCGGCTACGAAGCCTCTGCGGAGGTGACGGCGTTCAGCTCGAAGTTCGACGCGGTGCTCGCCGGCAAGGCCAAGTTCACGCCGCAGGAGCAGTCCGGCTACGATCTGTTCCGCGGCAAGGCGCAATGCAACGCCTGTCACCGCGACGGCGGGCCGGGCGAGGACCCGCTGTTCACCGACTTCACCGCCAGCAACATCGGAACCCCTGCCAATCCGCGCCTTCCCTATTATTCGGAAAATAGGCCCGACGCACTGGGCTATGTCGCCAATCCGGCAGGATCGTCATACGTCGATGGCGGCGTTGGCAATTTTCTCGCCAATGGGCATCTGCTCAGCCAGCCCTCCGCGGTGGATCAGCGATGGCTCGGGCTGGCGCCAGCAAACCAGGGGCGGTTTCAGGTGCCGACATTGCGCGACGTCGACAAGCGGCCCGATCCAGGGTTCGTCAAGGCCTACGGACACAACGGATATTTCACGAGTCTGAAGGCGATCGTCCATTTCTACAACACGCGCGACGTCCTGCCGCGCTGCCAACCCCACGACGCCAATGAAGGTACGGCGTGCTGGCCGGCGCCGGAATCGACCGACAACATGAACACGAGCCGAGTTGGGCGCCTGGGCCTGACGGACGCAGAGGAGGATGCGATCGTCAGCTTCATGCAGACGCTGACCGACGGGTTCATGCTTATCAACCAGCAGTAAGTCGCGCCACGCCATTAAAGGCCCTGCGGGCGGCCCGCGGGAGGACCCGGGCGTCAGTTAGCCGGAACCGTCTGCCAGCCGGTATTGCACTGCGTCACGTAAGGGTAATAGCCAGCAGGATCGGAACAGTAGTACCAGTTCTGCGCGGAGTAGGGTTGGCTGTAGCCAGAATAGCCATAGTCTGGTGAATAATCCCATCCATAGGGATATCCGTAGTATCCGAACCCTAGGCCGCCGATGAAAACCCCGCGCCGATCGCGAAAACCCTCGTGCCGCTCGCCGAAACCATTGTGCATACCCGCGAAGTGACCGTGAAATCCGCCAAATCCACCCCCGTGGAAACCGCCGCCCCCGCCGTGAAATCCGCCCATTCCGCCGCCGTGGAAACCCCCGCCACCACCGCCGCCATGCGGCCCAGCGTAGGCGAGATTTGGTTGGCCGAGCGCCGTAGCGCACAGCAGAGCAGCTGCGGTTGCCAGAGCCCTTCTTATCCTGGGCCGGGCTCTAGGTTCGCTTAACTGTTGCATTGACGACTCCTGTTATTCAGCTGCGCATTGGGCGTCTGTGACAGCCGCAACGCACATGTGAACTTTTGAACTCTTCAAAGTGTTAATTAGCGGCCCAAATCTAATCCGCTATTTGTTGCATTAGGTGCTGAGAGGAATTCAGCAATGCGCCGTGCCGATCTTGCCGATCTGACCGCGTTCGTTGCCGTCGCCGACACTCTCAGCTTCCGGGCGGCGGCCTCGCGTCTAGGCGTCACGCCGTCGGCGCTCAGCCACACGATGCGGCACTTCGAGGAGCGTCTCGGGTTCCGACTGCTGAACCGCACAACTCGGAGCGTCTCGCTCACCGATGCGGGCTTGCGTCTACTCGACCGGCTGCGGCCGGCGGTCGAGCAGATCTCCCGGGGACTGGAGGACCTCAAGGGCGAGCAGGGGCATCCCTTCGGGTGCCTGCGCCTCTATGTGACCCACCTCGCCGGTGCTGCGGTGATCGCCCCCGTCTGGGCGCGGTTTTTATCGACCTTTCCCGACGTCCAGCTCGAGGTCCACACCGCCGAGGCGCCGGTCGACATCGTCGCGAAGGGCTTCGATGCCGGGATCGGTCCAAAAGACTGGGCCGCTGCGGACATGATCGCCGTTCGGGTGACGGGGCCGATGAAAGTGGTCGTGGTCGGCGCGCCGACATACTTCGCGCGACGACGCCCGCCGCGCGCGCCCGATGATCTCGTCCACCACAGCTGCGTTCAATATCGTCGGGCGGCAGGCTCGGTGTTCGAGTGGCCATTCGAGCGGGACGGCAAATCGCGACGGATTTCGTTGGATGGCCGGATCATGGTGAACGATATGGATTTGGCGGTTCGCGCAGCCGTCGACGGGTTGGGAATTGCGTACACGATCGAAGCTCTCGCCGACCCCTTCCTGCGCTCGGGGCAGCTGGTGCGCGTGCTGGAAGATTGGTCGCCCTTCTCTGATGGCCTCTTCCTCTATTATTCCGGCCACCGGCAAGTGCCGGTGGCGCTGCGCGCCCTCATCGACATGCTCCGCAGCGCCCGCGGGTCGGCGCCGGCCGAAGGCTTGCTCGAGATCCCCTTAGCGGCTGAGTAAACACGATCAGGGCCGGCGCGGTTGAAGGTTCCCAGGTGCTAACGCGTCGCGATGCATGAATTGCCCTCATCTCCACATCACATTCGGAGGGCGACTCTCTGCTGTCCTTGCTTCTGGGGTATCATTCTGATCGGCCGCCCCACGCCGCCGCCGAGACCGGATTACCTCATGACCAGGCCACTTTCGTTGCGCATTTTCCCCATAGCGGGAAAAGGCCGGCACAAGCAGGCGGCTCTTGTCGTCGCCATTGCGGCGAGCGGCGTCGTATCGTCGATTCTGATCTCCGTTTTATCCGCTCAGACCCAGTTAGCTCCAGGTATGGTCCCGAGGCAATCGGTGCCAGCCACCCGATTGCCGATGACTGAACGCGATGGCCAGAACCCACAGTTCGCGACCGTTGTCGTCCCGGCGACCATCCAGGCATTCTTCGTCACCGAGCTTTACGCCAAGGCTTATGGCTATGTCTCGCAAATCAATGTTGATATCGGCGACCATGTGAAAAAGGGGCAGGTGCTCGCGGTGATCGAGGAACCAGAGCTGGAGGCTCAGTTCGACAAGGCTCAGGCGGTCGCGCAGCAGGCCAAGGCCGTGCTCGAAGTAGCAAAGCGGCAGCTCGCAGGCATGCAGGCCGACCTCGCGCTGCAGCAGGTGACGCTCAAGCGGCAGAGGGAGCTCTTCGCCGGCAAGGCTGCAACGGCCCAGACGCTCGACGAGACTCAGGCCAAGGAACGCGTATCGAACGCCAATGTGGAGACCGGGAAAGCAAAGATCACATCGGCCGAGGCCGATCTAGAGGCCGCCAAAGCCGAAGTGCAAAAGCTCCAAGCGCTGCTGCAATATGACAAGGTCGTGGCGCCGTTCGACGGTGTGGTGACGAAGCGGCTGGTCAACCCGGGCGATCTGGTGCAGGCGGCCACCCCTGCGCGCACGGGCACGCGCGCGGACCCGCTGTTCATCTGCGAGAAACTCGACGTGGTGCGGGTGCTCGCCGATGCGCCGGAGGCGAGCGTCGCGGGCATCCGCCCCGGTCTGCCGGCCGACGTCGAGCTCTACGGGCCGGCCGGTATCACCGTCCATGGCACCATCACCCGCATCGGGACCGCGCTCAATCCCGCGACGCGCACGATGCGGGTCGAAATCGACCTGCCGAACCCCGACGAGAAGCTGGTGCCGGGAATGTATGCGCAGGTGACGCTGGGGCCTGAGCCGCAGCAGGTGGATCCGCCGAAGGTCGCAAAGCCTCATTGAGAGAAAGGGGGGCGAGACGTGAGCCGACGCTTCCGCTGGCACGTGGGGCCGGCGGCACTTCTTCTCATGGCCGTGAGTGGTTGCGACGACTTGTCGAACCTGCGGCTTTCGCAGCCATCGGTTGCGCCGGCCACTCAGCCGACCGCTTCCCTGAAAGTCGACGCATCGCAAATTCCACCGATGTATCGTCGCCTCCTGGCGGTGGACTTGCCGACAGTTGCGCGTGTCGCCATGGCGCACAACCTCGACATCCAGGAGGCGCAGCAGCGCGTTGAAGCTTCGCGCGGCGCGTACGAGAGCAGCGTGGGGGCAATCTTTCCCTCCATTACTCCCAACATCACCGCGCGCGGCCTCGAAGGAGCACTCGCAAATCCCAACGGCGGTGTCGGGCTGGCGACCTTCAGAAATTTCACTCCGGCGGCCGTGATAAACTGGATCATCAATCCAGGGCAGGTGGCGTACGAGTTTGTCGCGTCGAAGCGGCGGCTTGAGGCTTCGGCGCAGCAGGAGCAGGCGGTGGTGCTGGAAACGGCGCGGTCGGCGGCGGTCCAGTATTACGATCTCGTGCTGGCCCAGGCGCAGGTCGCCGTGGCCCGCCAGGCGCTGGACGAGGCCGAGGAGTTGCTCCGCATAGAAAGCCTGCGGTTAAAAACGGGCACCGGATTACCGGCGGACGAACTGCGGGCCGCAGCCGCGCTTGCCGGCACACAGCAGGATCTGCTGACCGCGCTAAACGGCTTCTACGACACATCGGTTAGCCTGACGGTTACACTGCACCTCGATGCGAGCGTCATGCTGGTCCCTCAGGCGGGGACAATGACGCAGACATCGCTTGTTCGCGAGGATCTGCCGATCGACGACATGCTCGTCGCCGCCGTGCGCTATCGGCCCGATCTGGAAGCCGTTCGTACACTATGGGCGGCCGCACAGGCCGATGAAGGCGCCGCAATGTGGGGCGGACTCGGACCGCAAATCCGCGTGGCACAGACCTTTGCGCCGCCGCCGCCCACGCGCGCGGCGGTCGATACCCTATATCGGCAGCCGAAATATTTGGTGACCGGCGGGTTCGAGTGGAGCGCCGCGACTTTCGGGAGGATCAAGAGCGCGATCGCGAATGTGCAACTTGCCGGGCTGGACCTCGACCAACGGTTGGACCAAGTTCGCGCCGCCGTCATCTCCGCGCATCAGGCCAGCCTCACTGCTGCGAAGCTGATTCCGATCGCCTCGCAGCAGGTCACTTCCGCCGAAGAGGCGCTGCGCTTGACACAGGAGGATCTTAAGGCCGGCACCGGGCTGACGATCGATGTGCTGCAGGCGGAGCGTACCGCCGACCGAGCTCGTCTCCGCTACGCCACTGCGCTGGTCCGCTACAATCAGTCCCAGATCAATCTGCTTGCCGCGCTGGGCCTGATTGACGAGACGAATGTAGAGGGTAGGTTAACGGCGGCTCCCGCGCTGGATGCGCCGATGGAGCCCTCTGGAGCCGCGCCGAAGTAAGTTCAAGCGTGAGTCAAATTCACCCTGGCCAGTAACCGGTGCGGCTATCACGAGTCCGGCAGAAGGGACGACTGAGCGATTACGATCGCCACCGCCAATGATTTGTTGAAAGCCGTTTCTAACGCTGGTACCAGACCGTCTGCCCGTCCCAATCTGTTTACCAAAATTTACCGAAATTGATTTGGCGCGACTGGGGGCAGCTATACGTAAACTCCTGAGCAGCGAGTAGGGTGAAGCGACACGGTTCGCCAGGCCGAACCCAATATCTTGCCGATCACCCTTTCGACATTCGCTGAACCAACACGCCTCACGCCTGATTAGAGTCTTGTCATCGCACCTGTATCCCTGAGATTTCCACCGGACAAGGTCTTCAGGGCCAGTGCCAGTCACGGGTGAGCTGCGCGGCAGGAAATCGGCTGGATGAACTTGGTTTCCTTTGCCTTACGGCGGCCGATCACTGTTTTAGTGCTTGCCATCGCCGTGATGATGACGGGGTTTCTTGCCATCGAGCGGATGCCCCGCGACGTCTTTCCTAATCTCGGTGTACCGGTTCTCTACGTCGCTCAGCCCTATGGCGGCCTGGATCCGGCCCAGATGGAAGGGTTCATCGTCAACTACTTCGAGTACCACTTCCTCTACATCACCGGCATCGAGCATGTCGAAAGCAAATCGATCCAGGGCGTAGGGCTGGTCAAGCTTCAGTTTCAGCCGGGCACCGACATGGCGGGCGCCACGGCCGAGACGGTCTCCTACGTCAACCGCGCCCGCGCCTTCATGCCGAGCGGAACGGTGCCACCCTTTGTCATGCGATTCGACGCCGGCAGCGTGCCGGTCGGCGATCTAGTCTTTTCGGACGAGAGCGGAAAATTAGGCGTCAAGGACCTGCAGGACGCCGCCCTCTTTCGGGTGCGTCCGCTGTTCGCGACCTTACCGGGCGTATCAGCCCCACCGCCATTTGGCGGCAGCCCCCGAACCGTCGTGATCAGCGCCGATCCTGATCGGCTGCGCGCCTACAACATGAGCCCGGACGAAATTGTCCAGGCCATCGCCAAGGGCAACACGATCAGTCCATCAGGCAATGTGCGTATCGGCAACGAGATACCAATAGTTCCGGTGAACTCGGTGGTGACGGATGTAGGGCGTCTGGGAGACGTCCCCATCCGCTCCAACGGAACCCGCACGATATTCGTCCGCGATATTGGAACGATCGCCGATTCTGCCGATATCGAAGTTGGCTACGCGCTCGTCAATGGCCGCCGCACGGTCTACATTCCGGTCACCAAACGCGCCGACGCCTCGACGCTCAGTGTCGTCAATCTCGTCAAGCAGAATATCCCGAAGTTCCAGGCAGTGCTGCCGCCGGGCGTAAAGGTCAGCTATGAGTTTGACCAGTCGCCCTTCGTCGTGCGCGCCATCCTGGGCCTGGCTGAGGAGGGCCTGCTCGGGGCGGTGCTCACCGGGTTGATGATCTTGCTGTTCCTGCGCGATTGGCGCAGCGCTCTGGTTGTGGTGGTGAATATCCCGTTGGCGATCCTGGCGGCTACGATAGCACTGTGGGTGTCCGGGCAGACGGTCAACCTGATGACGCTTGGCGGATTGGCTTTGGCGGTCGGCATCCTGGTCGATGAGGCGACCGTCGTCATCGAGAACGTCCATTCGCATCTCGGGCGCGGCGCGGCTCTCGCCAACGCCTCCTATGACGGTACGATCGAGACACGTGTCCCCGGTTTCCTCGCGATGCTCTGCATCCTGGCAGTTTTTGTCTCCGCCTTCTTCATGCAGGGCGCGGCACACAATCTCTTCATCCCACTGGCGCTGGGCGTGGGCTTCGCGATGGTCGCCTCCTATGTGCTGTCGTCCACGCTCGTCCCGGTCCTGTTGATCTGGGTTCTGCGGACCTCGCATGCTCCCGATGCGGCCGGTCCCTCGCGGTGGGACCGGTTTCAAGGCCGCTATCGCGATTTTTCGTCACGCATCGTGCGGCAGCGATGGATCGTGGTGCCGGTCTATCTCACTGTTGCCGTGCTGATCATTGTCTTTGTTGGCAGCACCCTGGGCCGGGCGATCTTCCCGACAGTTGATGCCGGACAGTTCACGCTCCGCATGCGTGCCCCGGCGGGCACCCGCATCGAGGAGACCGAAAAGCTCGCCAATAAGGCGTTGGACATTGTCCGCCGCGAGGTCGGCCCGCAGAATATCGAGATCACTCTCGGGTTTGTCGGCGTGCAAAACGCCGCTTATCCGATCAACACGATCTATCTCTGGACAAGCGGGCCGGAAGAAGCGGTTCTGCAGGTACAGCTCAATCCGAAGGTCGGCATAAGAGTAGCGGATCTCGAGGAGCTGCTGAGGCAAAAGCTGCCGCACGAGCTGCCCGGCGTGCGTTACAGCTTCGAGCCCAGCGATATCGTTAATCAAGTGATGAGCTTTGGCGCGCTCACGCCGATCGAGGTGGCGGTCAGCGGCCCTGATTTCGCCAAGACGCGTCCTTTCGCGGAGCAACTGAAGAAGGCGCTGAGTGAGGTTTCGTCCCTGCGGGACTTGGAATTCGAGCAGGAGCTCGATTACCCGGCGGTGAGGGTCGACGTCGACCGAGCGCTCGCCGGCATGCTCGGCGTGACGGCGGGCCAAGTCGGCCAGTCTCTGACGGAGGCCACTTCTTCGAGCCGTTTCACGGTCCCCAACTTCTGGGCCGATCCCAAGAGCGGGGTCGGCTATCAGGTGCAGGTGGAGGTTCCACCGCCGCGCATGGATTCGTTGGAGGACGTCAAGAACATTCCGATCAGCCGGAATAGAAACGTCCAGGTCGACCTCCGGAACGTTGCGGATGTGACGCAAGGGACGGTGCTCGGCGAAATCGACCGGTACAACATGCAGCGGATGCTGACGCTGGGGGCCAATATTGGCGGCGAGGATCTGGGCGGCGTCGCAGATCGGGTGTCGCAGGCGCTCGCCAAGGCCGGTGGGCCGCCGCAGGGCGTGAACGTGGCGGTGCGCGGGCAGGTCGTGCCGATGGCGGAGATATTCAGCGGTCTCGAGCTCGGCATCCTCGTCGCGGTGATCACGATCTTCCTGCTGCTGGCGGCGAATTTTCAGTCCTTCCGGCTGTCGCTTGCGGTCACGCTCACGATCCCCGCCGTGGTCGCGGGCGTTGCGGTCGCGCTGTGGGTCAGCGGCACGACGTTGAACATCCAGTCACTCATGGGGGCGATCATGGCGATCGGCGTGGCGGTGGCCAATGCGATCCTGCTCGTCACCTTCGCCGAGCGCGATCGGATCGGCGGCGCCAAGGTTCCGGATGCCGCGGTGGCGGGGGCGGCGAGTCGGCTGCGGCCGATCCTGATGACGAGCTGCGCGATGATCGCGGGCATGTTGCCGATGGCAATCGGCCTGGGGGAAAGCGGCTCTCAGACCGCGCCGCTCGGGCGCGCCGTGATCGGCGGCCTGACGGGGGGGACCATCGCCACGCTGATCATCCTGCCGGCCATTTTCGCCATTCTCCAAGGCGAGCACACGCGAAAGAGCGCTTCGTTGCTGCCCGCCGATGTAGCGCACGTAACGAAATCGGAGCAGGACACCTAAGATTTGCATCAGAGAAGGCGGAGCCCGCCCAAGGGCCCACCGAAGCGCCAGAAAACCCACCGATGCAGCGGCTACGACCATCGTCAACAGCGAGATCGGGCGTCGCAATGCAAACAACACCAAGTTCAACGTGCCGCTTCGGCCCGCTGTCGCGCGCGCCCGATCCGGGGCGATTCATGAGTATCTCTCAATGCCAAATCAAATTCGCAGCGATTGTTAAAATCCGTTCCGCCCGCATCTCCGGCTTGCGAAGTCGAAGACCGGGTCACCAAAGCCGTCGGTGGGCAACCCGGAGGTCACCCCTGAATCCGGAGCATTCAAACATGTCGGAATACGACAATGACCATCTTTGCAGCCTTCGTACAGCACTGCTGGACCATCCTATTTACACGCACGTCGCTTCCGTCGCCGACCTCAGGCGCTTTATGGAAGATCACGTCTTTGCGGTCTGGGATTTCATGTCGCTGCTGAAGCGCCTTCAGCAAGACATGACCTGTATCAGGGTCCCGTGGTTCCCGGCGGACAATGCCAAGGCCGCGCGCCTGATCAATGATATCGTGATCGGCGAGGAGACGGATGTCGATCCTGACGGCTCCTATGTCAGCCACCTCGCTCTCTACCTCCGCGCCATGGGGGAAATCGGCGCCAGCACGCGCCAGTTCGAGAAGTTCCGCTCGCTGGTGTTGGTCGGCGTACCCGTCGAAGTCGCCCTGAAGCGGATCGGCGCACCGCCCCACGTGCAAGCCTTTGTTGCGCATACGATGGCGCTCGCCAATTCAGGCTCGACCGAAGAGGTTTTGGCGGCGTTCTTCTACGGCCGCGAAGACATCATCCCAGAGATGTTCCGCAGGCTTCTCGATACGCTCTATGGCGCGAAGCACAACGGCGATCGTCTGCGCCATTTCATCTACTACATCGACCGGCACATCGAGCTCGATGGCGACAGTCATGGCCCCATGGGGCGCGAGCTACTCGAAGATCTGCTCGCAAACTCGCCGCATCGGGTCGAGCAGGCCCGGCGCGCCGCGTGCAGCAGCATCGAGGCTCGAATCCGGCTTTGGAACGGTACATTGAGCAGGCTCCGCAACGGCCGCAGCGTGGGGCACCCGGTCGAAGCCTGTGCCGCTGACGACTGATGTGGCCGAGCTGCGATGGTCGGTCGCATTGCTCAGTCGCTCGTACCCGGAGGCTAAGGTCCGTTACGACCGTAACGCGTTTCCCGGTACTGAAATCAGCTCGTAGCTCGCGTCATCCATATACCGGCATCGGAACCTCTCGAGGTGTCCCGTGGGGATAGATAGCGCTGGTCTGGTCGATACCAAACGGGGACTTATTGGCCGCCGGATCTTTATAGAGCCGGAGGTCTACGAGATAGAGCCGGAGGTCTACGAGCAGGAGTTGGAGCGGATATTCGCCCGGTGTTGGCTGTTTCTGTGCCACGAGAGCCAGATCCCTCGGCCGGGCGACTTCTTCACAACTTATATGGGCGAAGATCCGGTGCTGGGATGCGCGATACCGAGGGCCAAGTACGCGCCTTTCTGAACGTTTGCGGGCACCGCGGCAACCGCTTGTGTCGTGCCGATGGCGGCAATGCCGCGACATTCACCTGCGCTTATCACGGCTGGACGTATCGCAATGACGGGCGATTGGTCGGGGTCCCGTACCTCAAAGAAGCCTATCACGGCGAATTGCAGCGGGAGCGCTGGGGGCTCACGCCAGTCGCGCAATTGGACAGCTACAGGGGTTTGCTGTTCGCCACCTTTGACCCGAAGGCGCCGACGCTGCGCGAATATCTCGGGGAAATGGCCTGGTATCTGGATGCGTTTTTCGACCGCCGCGAGGGCGGCATCGAGGTCATCGCCGCCCATAAGTGGGTAATGCCGTGCAACTGGAAGTTCCCCCGCCGAGAACTTTGGCGGCGATTTCTATCATGTGGGATAGAGCCATCTTTCGGCGATCGAGACTGCGTTCAGTTCGGGGGCGTCGACCAAACCGGATACCACCGGGAGCACGGTGTCCCCCGGCAACGGCCAGGCCGTGATCTGTTTTGGGGTGAACGACGGCGCCGATCCTCCGGTGCCCGAGATCCTCGAGTACGAGCAGCAGATCCGTTCGGAAGCCGAGAGGCGCCTGGGGGCGCGCTCGGGTCTGGTCACTCCAATTGTCGGCACGATGTTCCCGAATTTCTCGATGCTGCGCGTCACGTCGCGCACATTCCGCGTCTGGCATCCACGGGGGCCCGAAAAGACAGAGGTCTGGTCGTGGATTTACACCGACAAAGCGGCGCCGCCATATGTCAAGGAAGCGATCCGATTGGCCGGCGTCCGGGGCTTCAGCCCGGCCGGCACATTCGAGCAGGACGACATGGACAATTGGCAGGAGTGCACGCGCACTTGTCGCGGCGTGGTTTCGCGACGGTCCATGTTGAACACGCAGATAGGACTGGGGCACGGGCGGTTCGACGACAGGCTCCAGGCTTGGGCCAGTGACTTCCAAATGAGCGAGAGCAACCATCGCCAGTTTTACGGGCGCTGGGCGCAGCTCATGACGGGTGCGAGCTGGGCTGAAATGTCGCCCACGAACTCACCGGTAGAGGCGAGCCATGCGTGAAGCGACCATCCGGGTGATCATCAATTGCTTGCTCAAATAAGAGACTACGATATCTGCTTCGCAGAGTTCTTGAAGCTCTCAGGCAACGGCCAGAAAATCATGCAGGAGATCCTGCTGCGTGAGGCATTTTCTCGCTTGGCACTGCAGGGAATAGCGATACAGCAAGACGCTCCGACAGCGATACTGGATGTCAGCTGTGGTCCCGGCGACTACAGCGTGGCCTGGACGTCCGATATTGCACGGTTTTTGCCGAAGGGCATGATATTTTATTGTGCCGATTATCCTCGCGGCACGTCCCGCGCGACCGGCGAAAAATACACGACAGCGACCGTCAACAAAATCGAGGCGGCGGCACATAAAAGACAGTTGCTTTTAGCGCAGCCTGCGGTGGCGATCGATGCGGATCTCTTTTCCGGCGAGGATCTGCTGATGCCGGCTGGCAAACCGGCCGACATTGTCCATTGGTCGCACAGTGGATGCCACGTGCGCGACGCGCTCGGCGCCGACAGGGATGATCCTGGGGCGATCGAATCCGGGCTGACGGCCGCCATCGACAAGGTATGGGCAGCCCTCGACGAGAGGGAGTTGATGTTCTCGGTCCACCAAACGCGCGACGTCTCGGACGGCGTGCCGTCGCAAATGCTTCCGGTGTCCCGAAAATATTGCGGGGCCTTGGACGATATTTCCCGAGCGAATTGCGAGGCGGATCAAACAATTAGGCGGATACGTCGCCACCGTAAATTTCGCCAATCCCCTCAAATTTCCAGAACTGGTCGATGCCGATTGGGAAGCGCTTAAACAAATGGCTCAGTGGAGCCGGGTGGATCCATCGCAAGCACGTACTCTGCGGTTGTTGAATTTCATTGCCTACGATTTTTCCGATCCCAGCAAAGCAGCACTCGAAAACCTCGACGAGGACGGCCGGCTCGCGGCCTATGTCGACGACTTCAAATCCATCGTCCTAAATAATGGCGGATACATCATCGCAAAGTGCGCCTTTCAAATGCTCAGCAAGTCGCGCGAAGTCGCGATAAGGCTGGACGACATCGCCCGACAATTGCGTGACAAACAGCCTGAATATCGCCAGGAAATGGCCATCGAAATGGGAAAATGACTCTATATGACGGCGTCCTCAATCCGGCGCCGGTCTGAGCCTCACCTTCCCGCTCTCATTATGGCGGCCCCTGAACGCATCCTCGCCGCTAAGCGATGCTCACCTCGCGGCCAATATCTGACGCCTGTTTGATAGCGTCGACCAAGCGGTGCAGGTTGACCGCGGTCTCGAAGGTCGGCTGGCGACCTTTGCCGTCGCGGATCGCCCCATCTCG
>Ga0210408_10001308_pt1 | contig 26564 bp, 27 predicted proteins | sample IncBWH4MmetaG_FD_155471 | JGI IMG/M metagenome (GOLD analysis project Ga0210408, IMG submission 155471) | Forest soil microbial communities from Barre Woods Harvard Forest LTER site, Petersham, Massachusetts, United States - Inc-BW-H-4-M | ecosystem: Environmental > Terrestrial > Soil >...
AGGACCGGCATTGCTGCTGCGTCTACAATGCAGGCGTTGCTCGAACGCAATGGCGACCGTTTCAAGGGAAGCTCCGATGCTAAGACCATTGTCCCACTGGCGAAACAGCTTCCCGCTGATACAGACCTGGTTCCGGTCAACATTTACTGGGAAGCGCCGTGCAATAGATCAGATTCGAGCGAGTTGGGGTCGGGAAGGCTCCAAGGATCCTTGGTTTTCGACGAAGCTGTTCGACCTGACGCGAAACGCCACGGCAGATTCAGTAGACGACAGGACCTGGATAGATCTGGAATTCGAGCGCTTGTTCTCGTCCGTGGATTCGACGCTGACACGTTTGGCCAGCCAGTGTCTCTACCACAAGCTCCGCATCTACCGGGATGATCGAGGTGAACTCGAGAACGACTATGCCGCGTACCAGGTACTCAGTCGGGATACCGCGTTACGCGAGCAGTTACAGCTGAGCCTGTGGCCGCTGCGAAGCGACGAAGCCCGTACTTGCGAGATCCTGTTCGGCCAACTGCCCACTAATCCGCGTTCCACCGGATTGGTTCTGTTGATGTCAGTCACATCGCTTTTGGTGTTTGCAGCCATTATTCTGCATCCCGCGCCAGCGCTGGCGTGGCTATTGGGTGCGATAGTCCTCTGCAACTTGATTATCATGGCATTTCTACGCCACGGTATCCACGAGACATTCCTAGCCACAGCGGGACTAGGGAGGATGATTTCTGCAGCCGTGCGCCTCGCGAGGGTGGACGCCAGTGCACCAGTTTCTCAGCCGGCACGGCTTCACGCCATCCTTAGTGAGACACCGGATCTTCGCGGATCATTCCGATGGTTCCTCGCTGACCGCAGTAACGATTTGGTTGCATCGTTCTACTTCTGGCTCGATATACTTTTCTTGGCCGACCACGTGGCGGCGGTGCTGGTTGCGCGAAATCTGCGGCGCCATCGCGACACGCTCGCTAAGTTATTCTTACAGGTCGGCTCCCTCGACGCCGATATAGCTATCGCCTCTTGGCTACAGCGGATCGCCGCACATTGCCCGCCTACTATCACGACCGAGAAGACGATCGATCTTATCGATGGCTTCCATCCGCTGCTTGCCGCCCCGGTCGCCAACTCGATCGCTCTCCGTGGGCAATCGGCGCTCATTGTGGGGACGAATATGGCGGGTAAGACAACCTTCATCAAGATGGTCGGCACGAACATCATTTTGGGCCGAACGCTCGGCGTGTGTTTTGCTGCTGCGGCCGTCATCCCACGATCGAGAGTCATGGCCTCGATTCGGGCGGAGCATTCGATCGAGTCGGGTAAGAGCCATTTCTTCGCTGGGCTGGAACGAATCCTGTCCTTTGTGCAAGGAGCAGAGCGCGATGGTCGAGGTGTGTTTCTAATTGATGAACTCTTTAGTGGTACCAATACTCCTGAGAGGGTCGCCGCCGGCAAGGCAGTCCTCGAGTCCCTCGGTGCGCACGCGCAGGTGCTAGTGACCACACACGACGTAGAGCTGCAACACCTGTTGGGACCAAGCTTTCTCACGTTCCATTTTGTCGAGGATCCGGAGCTGCCAGAGGTCTTCGACTATCGGTTGCACCCAGGGATCTCCACATCCAAGAATGCGATCAAGCTTTTGGAAAAGGTGGGATTCCCCGCTGCTATCGTTCGAGAGGCACGACGTCTTGCGGATGTCTCTACAGCACGATAGCCGAGGCCGATGCTCAAACGTCAGCTTCTGCCGTTCTGAATGGCTGCTATGGAGGATACGACGAGGACCGCTTCGGGTCCGCGAACCGCCTATCGCCAATCGGGCGATCGTGGCACCATGACTTTACTCATTGCAAGGGAATGCACCTGTGTCGAACAAGCCAGCACGTCAATGCGTCCTAGTTGCGTCCCTTCTCGGTATTCTTGCCGTCGTTGTGGCCACGACCACCGGAGCGGCAACACTCGAACAGGAGACGGTCACCAGAATTGAGCAGATAAGAGCCATAAAGGCGGGGCAAAGCAACGCAACTATGGCGATATACAACCAGGAAATGGATGCCGCTTGGAAGTTTTACGCGTCGCACAAGCCAGAGATACTCCCGATATTGCGCGCTCAGTTGAAGACAGAGATCAACCGAGAGCAGCCCAGCGATCTGGTGCTTCTTGACGTCGGCCTCTTCATACACGATAACGATAGTTCAGAAGGCAAGGCGCTTGCTCGAGAGGCCTTGTTTCGTCTGAATCCACGCGCCGCCGTCGTCAGCGCAAATTGGAAGGAACTATTCGAGTTGGTTCACGGCGCCGCAGAGGACCATGACGCGCGCGTCCTCGATCTTATCGATCGGAATTTCCTTACATCTGATCAGAAGATTTTCATACCGCAGCACGCGCTCCAGCTCGATGGCACACTCATCTGCGTTTTTCTTTACGGCACGTACGGAACCGACGCGGAGCCTCACCTGCTAGCGAAGCTTCAAGATCACTCTGTTACCCAGCGAATTCTGGAATTACTCGTTTGGCTCGGTTCCCCCAAATCCCTGCGACAAGTTGGCGATGTCTTGTCGGCTTCGCCGAACTATGAAACTTTTTCTCGTGTGACGGCCTTTATGATGCAGGCGGCCGGCCCGGCGGGCAGAGATTTCATGCTCAAACTCGACCCAAGCAAACTTGATCCTCAATCACGTCAATACTTGTCGAAGATCCACTCTGCCATTCAGGCAATGTCCTTTGGGACGATCCGGGGCTCATTGGCAAGCTTCCCTGGCGATAAAAAGCTTGCCGACCCCGAAGTGAAGTTACGAATCGACGCCATGATTGCAAATTACGGCAAAGATGACCGAACCAGCCCCCTGGCGATTCTCGATTCCGGACTAGGCCCGGATTTTCTCATTGCATCACTATTAAAGGTGCGATCTCGCTCGCTCTATCGACTCTCAGACGAAGCACTCAGTGACGTTGAAGTGACCAACACTCTTGTTAACGCCCTTCGATATCGCGGTCACTAAATGGACTCGGACTGCCGTCACTCAATCGCGGATACTCGTCTGAGTTGCAGATCAAGGCCAATTATCTCTCTCTCAAGTGACGCTCCGACCATTTAAATAGGGGTTGTCAAGGAGGAGTGTATGGATCGAGACGCAGAATTGTCCGTCATACGAAATGCATACGCCAAGCAGATCATGGCCGAAGCTGGCGTCTGCAATGCGCGCCTAGAGAAAGCATTCGCCAGCGTGCGCCGGGAGAACTTTTTGGGACCAGGTCCTTGGGAGATTGTTCGCGACGGCAACTACGTGCTTACACCCAATGCAGACCCGGTGCACCTGTATACAAATGATCTTATTGGAATCATTCCGGAACGACAGATCAATAACGGTGAGCCGTCGTTTCATGCCACTTTGATCAACCATGCTGCGCCCGTTGAAGGCGAGCATGTCGTGCATGTCGGGGCCGGCACAGGCTACTACAGCGCGATATTCGCCGAACTCGTCGGGAAGGACGGACACGTTACCGCAATCGAGTACCTCCCAGAACTCGCGATGCGGGCCAAAGCGAATCTTCGTCAGTTTTCCAATGTAGACGTTTTGCAAGGGGACGGCGCGGCAACTCCGTTTCGAGCGGCGAACGTGGTTTACGTGAACGCAGGCGCGACACGCCCCGCCGACATTTGGCTCGATCAGCTCACCGAGGGCGGCAGGCTCATTCTGCCACTCACGACCGACAAGGGATTTTCCGAGATTTTCGACAAAATCACCAGTGGTGTTGTGTTTAGGATCGAACGCCGCGGTGATACCTACTTTGCGAATTGCGTATCGAGCGTTGCTATATTCCCCTGTGCGGGAAGCCGGGACACGGAGTCAGAGCTCGCTCTTGCGCAAGCGTTGGCAAAGGGCGGCGAGCAGAAAGTGACCAGACTGTATCGCCACGGTCAGCCGCCTGCTGAGCGCTGTTGGCTCCGCGCACCCGATTGGTCCCTCGCTTATAGCTAAGCGTCCAGACCTGCTGTGGTAGTAACGTCGTCGTGGACTCTGAAGTCCCATGCATCCGTTAACGAAGGACCCTTTGTCAGCAGCCATGCGCAGTTACTTTGAACCAAACAGGCTCGAACTATCGGGCGAGAGGTCCATTTATGAGCTCTTGGGCGTGAGGTTCTTCAAGCGCTATCTCTTGCCCACTGAGCTCCTGGTCAATCGATCGAGGGTTGGGAGGGCGATGCAAAGAGGCCAAGATGTGCTGAAGGTCGAGCTCAAGCGGCTCGAATGGGAGACCAAGCGGAACGAGGTCATTCACTTGCTGGCTCTGCTTCTGATCACGTGTATCTTGCTAGTCAAATCTCCGCAATTGTCCGTCATACAGGTGCTTCTTATCGTCGCCATCAACCTGTATGTAAATGTGTATCCCATCTTCGTGCAGCGTTATAACCGCCTGCGAATCGTCAGGCTATTGAGAAAATGCACACCATGAGAGGTGATGCCGGAAATCAAACGGCGCCGGGGCCAGTAACATACCGACCGCGTGCCCTCAATGGGCCTGGGCCACACGCTTACCCTGCTGTCGAGACTGCGAATCCTTGATGGGTGGTAACGGGCGTCTGCCATACAACAGGGCGCGTGCATCGTCACGCGCTGAACGCGCCTTAACGAAGCTGGACTGCAAGAAGTTACCTGCCGCAAAGCTGACATTGACCGCAGACCCCTTCGGGTCGAAAGGGTGAATTCGCCGGTGATGTCCATGGGGCGCCAGGCGGCCAGCAGCAGCCTGGTCACGGGCCGATCTCAACTTTCGCTAAAAGGTCATCGGTCGCGGCGACGACCGGGATTGCGGCAGAAGTTGAGATGAATAACAATGCTCCCGCGTCCGACGAGAAATGCAAGGGGGCGTTATGCGGAGAATAGTCACAGATTGCTGATCGATTTCTGATCGATCAGCGGAATCCCTACTAGCCCGGGTCAGTATCTGCTGCTCGGGACGCTCTCGTACTTTCCGCATAGGACTCCCCATGAACGACAATTCTCTTGGTGCTCTCAACCAGCAGCTTTTCAAACCAGAGTTCCCACGGTCTTCTGACTACGACCCGCACTGGCTCATCGCCAATGTTATGGGCCCTCACGCCTTGTGGCTCGCAGAATGGCTTTCTCAGCGCTTAGAACTCACGCCGGGAATGCGGGTTCTCGACCTTGGCTGCGGCAAGGCGCTCACCTCGATTTTTTTGGCCAAAGAGTTCGGCGTGACTGTTTGGGCCGCAGATTATTGGATCAAGCCCAACGAAAACATGGAACGAATCGAGAGGGCGGGGTTCTCGACCTCCGTATTCCCGGTCTCGGTCGAAGCACACGCGCTACCCTTCTCAGAGAGGAGTTTCGACGCGATCGTGAGCTTCGATGCATATCACTACTTTGGAACCGACGACTTGTATTTGGGGTACATATCGTCGTTCTTAAAGCTCGGCGGCCGATTGGGTATCGTCGTCCCGGGCACTCGGGAGGAGCTTTCCGAAGTACCACCACCACATTTAGCGCAATACTGGGCGTGGGACTTCTGCAGCTTTCATTCTCCCGGCTGGTGGCGTCGTCATTGGGAGAAAACGGGACTGCTGGAAATTGAAACGGCAGACGCGCTAACAGATGGCTGGAAGCTCTGGCTCGAGTGGAATGAACTCTGTGAGCAGTTCGGTCAGCAGAATCTGGCCGACCTCGCCCGTCGTGAGGCTGAGATGCTTCGCATGGATGCTGGACGGACGTTCGGGTTCACCCGATTGATCGCCAAGCGGACGAGGTGCTAGCTCAGTGCGAACGCTGGCCGACGGTCTCGGCACCGTCGGCCAGCCGATGGGTCACCACGCCCGTGCCAGGAGCTGCAAAACGGCCGTGCGGATGTCCGCTTGTACCTACTCGGAGCTGAGACCTGATTGAGGCTCGACTGACCGCAACGGGACCGAAAGGGTGAATTCGCCGTTGATGTCCATGGGCCGGCAGGTGATCCCACAACCGGGCAGTGGCGGTTGCGAATTGACCGCCACGAAGCGGCCGTTCCCGGCCTGCGGTAAGCTAACCTCTCGATCTAGTCAGAATGGTACGGATCGATAGAACTAGGAGGGCGTAATGGAATATGCGTCTGGTCTAATAAAACTCAAACCCGGATCAGAACAGATGGTCGAAAAGTGGCGTAGTACCATCGCGTCGCGACTCGAGGAAGCGGCCGCGACCTTAAAGGATGAGGATGTCCAGGTGGAATCGTGGTTTACCTTTGAGATCAGGGGTGAAAAATATTTGCTTTGGTATCTACGAGCTAAATCGATCAAGCGTGTGTTCGAAGTTTCCCAACAACTGAAGCACCCAATTGATAAGTTTCATTACGACGTGATGGCTGAAATTACCGCAGCGAATATCTTTGGTGCGCCACTCATCGATATGCCGCGCGGCTAGAAGAATTGCGAATTTCGCTTCTCGGGAGCGGCCATTGGCGAGCGACTGGAAGGGGTCCGAGAGGGTGAATTCGCTGTCAATTAGATCGATCGCCACTCAGCCTTAGCCAGCCTCGGGGGTTGCAGAGACGACTGCGGCCGCTGGCTATTTGCGTTAGGCTAATCGAGCTGCGGCAGAATGGGGTTTGGACTATGGAAGAGCAAGAAAACTCATGGTTCGGTGTGTGGGTTGGCCGCATTTTCTTTTTCTTTTTTGCTTTCGGCTTTTTGTTAGTAGGGACGCTTCAGCTCGCTTGGGCCACGTCCGTTGGGTGGAAATCATTTCAAGCTAATGAGTGGCCCACGGTTTCGGGTACGATCCTGTCATCTGCTGTTCGAGTGGATCGCGTGAGAGGCGGCTCGGCGTATACACCGACAGTGAGCTATTGGTACGAATTCGCGGGGCACCCGTATGAGGGGAGTCGAATCACCGCCATGGACTCAGCCGACGCGGAACAGACCGTGAGCATTATTGTTAAGGCATTTCCGCCAGGCCGAATAGTCGACGTGTATGTTGATCCAATAAATCCTGCTTACGCGCTGCTCAAACCTGGTTTTTTCGCATACTTATTCTTTTGGACTGCCTTAGCTCTCATGGCCACTGTCGTCGGAGGCATTAGCGTAGTCCTGTTCTTCCGGGGTAAGAAAGCCGTTGCGCGCAACTCTACTGCTGGATAGCTACCGCCCACCACGGGCAACTTCGGGTCAAGAGTACTCATTGGCGGCCAAACCGGTCAAATGAGGTACTTCGTCAAAACACGCCTGGAAGCTGTCGTTCGTGCCGAACTGTAAGCTAACGCGGATGTTTGAATGATTCCCGTCATCATGAAGAGGGAACCAGCATTCGAACCTTCGATTATGCTACCGCCATGACCCTGCTGAGGACGCTGGCTGTTGCCAACTACCGTTCGATCCGTTCTCTTGTCGTGCCACTGGGAGAGCTAACGCTGGTGACGGGACCGAATGGCAGCGGAAAATCGAACCTGTACCGTGCATTGCGTCTGCTGTCAGAGGCTGCCCAAGGCGGAATAGTGGCGTCTCTGGCCAGAGAGGGCGGTCTTGCATCTACCCTATGGGCAGGACCAGAGCAGATCTCGCGTCGCATGAAATCCGGCGAGATTCCAATTCAAGGCGGCCCACGGACGAAAGTCGTGGCATTGCGGCTGGGCTTTATGACCGAAGCCATTGGTTATTGCATTGACCTCGGACTTCCGTCCCCTGAGATACCTCCCCCCGGCGAGCCTTCAGCGTTTCAATTAGATCCTGAGATAAAGCGAGAATGTGTGTGGGCGGCGCCAGCCCTTCGTCCGGCGTCAATGCTCGTAGATCGTCGCGGACCATTAGTGCGTATTCGCCGCGCGGACGGGGAGTGGGACGTGATTGGCAAGCACATTCCCACGTTCGAGAGCATGTTGTCGGTAATGGCCGACCCCGAGCGCGCACCAGAGCTGTTGAGGCTTCGCGAAGAGGTACGGTCTTGGCGCTTCTACGATCACTTTCGAGCCGACTCTGAGTCGGCCGTAAGGCAGATTCAACTCGGAACGCGAACCCCCGTTCTTGCACACGACGGCCGAGACGTAGCCGCGGCAATCCAGACCATCATTGAGATCGGAGATCGCACAGCATTCGATCGGGCCGTGGAGGACGCTTTCCCAGGGGCCCGGGTGTACGTGGAACACGGAGGGGGCCGCTTTTCTCTCATGTTCTCGCAACACGGGCTGCTGCGACCATTATCAGCTGCGGAGCTATCGGATGGGACACTGCGATACCTGCTGTGGATTGCGGCGCTCCTGACTCCGCGTCCACCCGCGTTAATGATTCTGAACGAGCCGGAAACGAGTTTGCATCCGGATCTGTTGCCGGCGCTGGCACGGCTGATGGCGCAGACCGCAAGGCAAACGCAGATCTGGGTGGTATCACATGCATCCCGTCTCATAGCAGCTCTGAGGGAGACACCAAACTGCACTACCATCAATCTGTGCAAAGAATTGGGCGAAACCGCGATTGAAGATCAGGGGATTCTCGATGCACCCTCGTGGCGTTGGCCCGAACGCTGAGCGGCTTTCCGAAGCTGATCTCATCACAACATGCAAGTAACCGCACCGCAGGTCGGCCAGTCCTTAGCAAACAACGGTTACGTCGTCATTCCGAACGTCCTGAGCTCGCTAGATGCCGACGACCTTGCCAGCTTGATTAGCGGCATCTTAGGGAACAAGGCCGGCACTCGAAGATTGCTCGACTTCGAGTGGTGCGCTCACTTGGCCGACAGGCTCGCTGACGACCCGCGCCTCCGCGAGTTTCTTCCCGCGAATGCGCACGCTGTGCAATGCACGCTGTTTGCGAAGACTGCCGAGAGCAATTGGCTTGTTTCCCTGCACCAAGATCTGAGCATCCCGGTTGCCGAACGGGTTGAGAGCCCCGCGTGTTCCGGATGGTCTCAGAAACAAGGTGACACCTTTGTTCAACCACCGATCTCCGTATTGGAGAATGTCCTGGCCGTCCGTCTACATCTAGATGGTTGCGATGAGCGCAACGGTGCCTTACGTGTGGTGCCTGGGTCGCATCGACTGGGGCGATTAAGCTCAGATGAAGCAATTCGTGCACGCGAAGCTTGCGGCGAGCATGCAGTGTCGGTCCCCAAGGGTGGAGCGATGATGATCAGGCCCTTGCTTTTGCACGCGTCATCCAAATCTTCGGTTGCACTCCCGAGGCGAGTTCTTCACTTCGTCTACGGGCCGGCCGAGTTGCCAGAGGGGCTGCGCTGGCCTCTCCGGAAGCAGTTGTTGGCGAACATCAGCTAGGGACACATATCCATCGGCGGACTGCGAGCGCAATGACGACTGCCTCGAATTGACCCCGGTGCGCGTCTCGACCATGCAATTGCGGTACCACCTCGTATCATTGCAGTGCTGGATCTCGGTGCCCGGCTGCGCATGCTTCCACAGACAGGCCGGATGTGTGCCTGCAACTGAACGGTGCATTTCATGAAGCGGAATTTCGCGCCACAAAGTCGGTAAGGGTTTCGCGGTATTTTGAGCGAAACTCAAACGAGGAGCGAAAAAACCGTCAATGCAGGATAGCCTGCGGCTTGCTTTTGGGACACATTGTGGCCCATGCGTTGTACAGAATTTTTGAAGGCGCGGGTCTCGCCGCAGATCAAACGCCAGGCGAGGGCGATCGCTGAACGCGACTTTCTGACGGAAGCCGCTTGGCTCAAGCGGCTGGTCATCCGGGAGATACGGGCCTGCGACGCGGCGAATGACGACGGCGGTGAACTGCATCGGGAGAACGACATCCATCAGCCAAGGGAGGCGGGTTGTTGCAAGCCGGTGTTCGTGCGATTTCGCGACGAGGATCGTCTGCTGCTCGATGCCCGCGCAGCGGCTCGAGGCATGCGGCCTGCAACTTACGTCTCCGTCCTGACGCGTGCGCATTTGCGATCTCTGACGCCGCTGCCCAAGGGGGAGTACCTGGCGCTCAAGCGCAGCATCGCTGTGCTCGAGTCGATCGGCCGGAACATTAACCAGATCGCCAAGGCTGCCAACCAGGGCGGCCCGATGCCGGAGTCTGCGGGCGCGGAGTTTCGGGCGATGCTCAAGATTTGCGTAGCCTTGCGGGACAACACCAAGTCGCTTCTCAAGGCCAATGAGGCCAGCTGGAGGACAGGGCATGTCCAAGCGGATCCTTAGGATTCGAGAAGGTGAGCCCTTGCTGGACATACTGAGCTATGGCCGCGGTGGGCCTCGCGAGACGAGTGGCAGATTGACACCGGCCCAGCAGGAGCAGATTCGGCGGACTGTCCAGCGGACGCCGGAAGCGGTCGTGAAGGTATTGCCTCGCGCCAGCAACGATCTCAAGGCAGTGGGCAAACACCTGGACTACGTAGGGCGCAATGGAAAGCTGGAATTAGAAACCGACGACGGTGAGCGCTTAGATGGGCGGATAGGAAAGGATCTCCTGGACGACTGGGATCTCGACATCGATGACCTACGGCGTCAGGCAATCCTCGCCGCCACGGCGGGCGGAACGCCGCCGAAGCTCGTCCATAAGCTCATGTTCTCGATGCCACCTGGAACGCCCCCGGACAAGGTGCTGGGATCGGTGCGAAACTTCGCACGAGAGGAATTTTGGGGTCAACATCGGTACGCCTTCGTGTTGCACACCGACGAAGCTCATCCTCATGTTCATCTGGTGCTGAAGGCCGTCAACGAACAGGGGGTGCGCTTGAATATCAAAAAGGCCACGCTGCGCCACTGGCGATCGGAGTTTGCCAGAAACCTGAGGCTGCTCGGTGTTGATGCCAACGCCACGGAACGCGCAGTGCGTGGTCAAGGCATGAAGGCTAAGAAGGACGGCATCTATCGTGCGAGCGTGAGGGGCGATTCCACTTACATCCGCGCGCAAGCCGAAGCCGTCGCGGCAGAGCTGCTGAAAGGGAACGTCCGCGCCGAACCCGGTAAACGCAAACTCGCAGAAACACGGCAAGCCATCGAAAGCGGCTGGCACTCCGTTGCCAATCTACTTTCTAAAGACTGTCGCAACGATCTTGCGAACGACGCGCAACGATTCATCGAGCGGATGCAGCCACCGCGGACGGAACGAGAACAGGTTGCGCACGAGCTGCGCCAACATCTCCGCGATCCCCGCGTCCGCGACCAGAGTCCCACGCGATGAGCGTCCGACAGCCGGCTTACCGAGGGGAGGGTTAACAGTGGGTACACCGCCGCAAAGGAATAATTCCAGACTCGTCAGCGTCTATCAAGGCGGCCAGGCGTCGCCGTAAAGCGCCCTGTTTTTATGTCTTGCGAGTTTCTCGTGTTGCCGCGCAGGCCCCTCTATGACCTGCCGCCGATAGAGCCGGGCCGCCGTGGGCAGAATTGAGAGATCCTTGGCGGGGGCCTTAGGTCGTGGCCGCTGGCCCTCGAGTTGCCGGCGTCTAGCCTCAATAGCTCTATTTGTTTCAATGAGTTATCGCGTCGTCGCTGAGTCACATGGCGCATGAATGTTCCGATCAAGTCAGAGAATTCTCTACAATTTTTTGAGACGAACTTAGGCTTGACTTCGTTAACTTATAAGTTAACATTACTATCCCGACATGGCCACGAGAGGGCAGGCCGGTTCAATCAGGGAGTACCGGCTGTTGCATACCAGGTGCGAATACAAAGGCAATCTAATATCGGTAATGCTGCTTGTATTGAACAACGGGTCGTGCCCTGCCGGCGATTTTCTTGCGTCGCTCACACCGCAGGAACGCAGAAAAGTTGACGTGTTGTTTGAGCTGATTGGCTGTCGCGGACGCATATCGAACAGGGAGCATTTTAAGAAGATCGAAGGGACGGACTTGTTCGAGTTCAAGCGACATCAAGTGAGATTGATATGTTTCTATACAGACGACAAACAAATAGTGATTTGTCATGCGCTTCGAAAGAAGAAAGATAGGCATAAGAGGCGCGACTTGGAGTTCGCGACAGAGCTGAGGAATTCGTATTTGAAGCTATGCGCAGGAGATAAGAGCCATGAACGTCAAAAACCAGAATAAGGAGTGGATCAATCGGCAGGAGGCCACGGACGAGTCTCGCCGTGATTACGAATATGAGCGCCTCGCTGCGTGGGCGTTGAATGAGATTCACGAGGCGATGGAAAGAAACAATCTGACCAAAGCTGATCTTGCCCGTGCGCTTGGAACGAGCCGCGCGAATATCACGCAAGCGTTTTCCGGGTCGAGGAACATCACTCTCCGGACACTCTCTGATCTCGCGTGGGCCTGTATTTCCAGGGTAAGTGTGAAAGTTGAGCCGTTGCGAACCGGTGAATTTATATCCTGCCCGGTCCTGGTTGTTGATCCAGTTCAGCGGGTCGTCAAGGTGGAGGATTCTGGCCAGGGTTTTCCTTGTAACGAATTGGAACTAGTCTGTGGATGTAGCTCGTGACGACTAATATTCAACTTGCAGGTCAGATCGCACGACACGTGCAACTCAAGTCTATAGCCTTGAAGAGCGCTCATATTGAATCCTTTCTCCCTCCGGGAGACGCACCGTCGGCTGCGGTCAGCATTTCGCAGAAGCATCGCTGTGATTTCGAAGAGAAGGCGCTCGATGATAGGCGCGAGATTCACGTCATCACGGAGTTCAGATGTCGCGCGTCTAACGAAGGAAAAGCGGATGACCTCGTTACTCTCGAGGCAACGTTCATTCTGGTTTACGCATTGCCGCTTGAGATCAAGTTTGAACCGCGTTGTGTGAAGTACTTTGCTGAGCTTAATGGGACCTACAACGCATGGCCTTACTGGCGAGAACTCGTACAGACCGCCACTGGCCGGGTCGGTCTTAGCGGAGTCCTACTTCCTGTATATAAGCCCGAGTCCGTTCAAGTAACTGATCAACCGAATATGAGCGGCGCACCGCACTTGCAGGCGCCGGTGGAGGTGGATAAAACGTAGCGAAGAAGTTTTGGGTCCGAAGGGGGCGACCGGTTTCGACGTGGGTTGCGAACCTTCAGGGGCGTGCCGAGGTTGCAGTGGCCCTCGTTAAACACTGCTGCAATTTATAGTTGCCAACGACAACTACGTACTCGCTGCCTAATCGCAGCTGACCTCTGACCAGCTCGTTCCTATGCGACTGTATCAGGGGACGCGCTCATAGGATCGCGCTGCCGCGTGCTACGGGTGACAGCGTTAAGAGTTGCCGTCAGCTGGTCCGGCGTCTTCCCTGCCCTTCGGGTAGCGTCGGATGAGAATCAAGGAATGGGCTACGCGCGTAGATCCTGAAGTTTAGGGCTTGCGGACGCGGGTTCAATTCCCGCCGCCTCCACCATTTTCGCAGCCTTACGCTTTGAGCGATAGTAGGGACATCCTACATCGCGCCCAAGATTTGAACCTACGGCATTCACCATCGCCGTGCGAGACTCTATAGCGACGATACTGGGCTCCCAGAAAGCTATTCGCCAGAGGAGATTTCACAAAAGACGCAAGTCGTGTTCGGACACATTTACCAGGCAGGGGCGTGATGTCGATCTTCAAAAAAAGAAAGTCAATTCTTGATAGGATTGGCAAAGCGCGAGACTCGACGGTAGTTTCCTATTTGCCTTGTGATGGGCGTTAGCTTGAGACCCAGATATCACACGAGATTATCGATATCTTCATCGAACATCTCGGTGCTACCGGTCCGACAAGCGGATTTCGTTGATGCTCTACAGCAGCGACGGCTACGCGGCTGCTGCCTGGCAATTAATCAATCTCTGGGGCCTGCACGGTTTGCTGAGAATTGGTGGCGGTTCAGCTTGTCGAATGTACCGGTCGCGGAATTTCCGGGACGAAGACATGTATAAGCGGCAAATGCACATGTGAATCAAGAAGTCGCTTCGCAAGGGAGGGTGCTCAGTGATTAAACGCTGGATTATAAGTAATTTCAAGTCAATACGAGAGCAGGCGAAAATCGAATTCGCGCCTTTAACATTATTCGTCGGCCAGAATAGCGCCGGAAAAAGTACCCTTATTCAAAGCATTCTTCTGACGGCCCAGACAATCCAAAGCAACGTTACAACGAGAAGCGTTGTTCTTAATGGTCGGATAATTCGTTTGGGGTCATTTGGGGACATTCGTGCAAATAATTCACCGGATGACAAAGTTACAGTGGGCTTTGAACTCGAGCGGCCTCCGTATGGAGTTGACAATCTCAACATTGGTGCGAGAGCACGCTATTATTATGCCCCGGAATTCAATGCGAAAATGAATCTCGTTTGTACATCCTTTGCTTTCTCGGCGGGTCCTCTGGACTCGTACAATAAGGAATTGCAGCTTCAGCCACATCTTGAACATGCAAGCATAACGTACAATTCCAGTGACGCGTCAATCAACAGCCACTTCGAGTTTTCACGACGTCGGCAACGGCCAGAGGAGGTACTTCTAGGACTCGAAGTATCCCTTGAAAATGTTCAGATACCCGATTTATCGGCCCTTGACTTTCAATTGCTTAAGCCATCAAGCCCGGCCAAACCCTACGGTCGGGTCCCTCGTATGCCGGCGAAGGCAGTTGCTGCAGGAGTATTGCTGCGGCATTTCTTGCCAATGGGCGTCGCGGCCGCCTACGATGCGGTATCCGAAGAAGTGGATTTGGCATTTGACCTCCTAGTCGACGCGCAGTCAGCGTATCGCTTTCGAAATATTCAACCGAGCGCGTTCGAAAGCTTGCTATCGGAGCCGACGATACGGGATATTTTTGTCGATGCATCAATTGCCGCGGCCGACGGGTTACCGCAGTTTGCCAGGCAGCGATTTGATAAGGAGATTGCTGCGCTTCGGAGTAGCTTCAGTGTTGAGGGAATAGTGAAGGTGCAAACGACGCTACAAACGCATGGGAAAAAGGCATTGGCTATATCGCTTAATGCACGCGAACCAGAACTAAAGCTGCTGTTGCGAGCGAATCGCCCGCAGAGAAAGGAGATTGCGTTTTTTCCGGTTACTGAACCCATTGCTTATGCCGCTGATTACGTAACCAGCTTTTTTTCCGAGCGACTAAAATATCTTGGCCCGCTTCGTGATGAACCGAAGGCCATTTATCCCCTTGCCGGCTACAACGATCCCAAAGATATCGGCTTTCGGGGTGAATTTACTGCGGCGGTGCTAGACAATAATAAGACATCTCCCGTTATCTACATACCAAGCGCGAAATTCCCCTTTGATAGTGCAGACCGGATTGAACCAATAGAGACCCATCTAGTCGACGCGGTTCGTGATTGGCTGGAATACCTTGGCATCGCGCGAGCAGTAGCGACCGAAGACAAGGGCAAATTGGGACACGAGCTGACTATAGCCACAGCCGAATCCGATCAACTGCATGACCTGACCCACGTGGGTGTCGGTGTGAGCCAGGCATTGCCAATTGTCGTTCTTTCCCTGTTGGCCGATTCTGGATCGACTTTGATATTCGAGCAACCCGAACTTCACCTCCATCCAAAGGTGCAGACGCGGTTGGCGGATTTCTTTATGTCACTCGTGTTCGTCGGCAAACAATGCGTAGTAGAAACACACAGCGAGTATTTAATTTCGCGGCTTCGATATCTATCAGCGGTGGCGAAGGATGTGCCAATTTCAGAATTGATCAAAATTTACTTCGTTGAGAAACCTGCGGATCAGTCGCTTTATAACGAAGTGCAAATTAACGAACGTGGTGTGATTAAGGACTGGCCGGTGGGCTTCTTCGACGAAACAGAGCGAAACTCCGCGGCGATCATTGAAGCGCAAATCGAACGATCGCGCAAACGGAGACAGCGTAGCGAAACCGGCGATCCAAGTTGAGTAACTTCATAGTCGATGCCTCTCTGTTGGCGTGTCCCGCACCAGATGCATTTTCGCCGAAGGAATTTAGACCACTATTCGTCGGATTTCTGTCAAGACTCACGGAATTGGCCAAACTTCGCTTGGCCTGCAAATCGATCCGTTTTTGGAGTGATGACCAACTCGCAAGCGTACTCGTGGCTAATAACTGCTACCCATTCTTTTACGTGTTAAGGAAGGCATTTCAACATCTACCCGATCAGCACGAATTCCAGATTGAGGATATCAATGTGCTGGCTACCGCATTGATAGAGAAAAGCCGAAAGCTCGAGGAAGCGGGGAACGTCAGGGACTTGGTTGTGTCAGATTGTTTGCTTGAGGGCGACCCGGTAGCTAATCGCATTGAGGCGTTTCGCGACTACCTCTGTCGAGTACTTGCGTTGGCGCTGCCGGTACTTGGCGACAATATTGAATTCGCGGCTAATACCTATTTAGCCACCGGCGGAGACAATCCGAAGACTGCACGCGTTGTAGCGACTTACACGGTGTTGCTGATTGAAAGGCAGGACGGCTCGTGTACGGACAGCTCGAAACAATATAGAGTGCAAATAGCAAGCTACAGCGGTGCGATTGCGTTGTTTCGAGAAGCAGACTTGGCAGCCTGGTGGACATCCTGCACCGAAGAAGCGTGCGTAGAGGTTTGCGCAATTCGGGCGGCGAGCGATCACTTGCAATCGTGGGAGACTTTTGAACTCGTACGCGGAAAGCTATCCTTGGGGCCAGAATTTATCTCCTCTGCTAATTCTTGCGGTTTTATGCACGATAGGCCAAAGATAGACAAGCTACTGCGTGTTTGCGCCGATTTAGCTCTCGGAAGAGACGCGGGCAGTGGGCATGCATTACGTACGGGTCAAGGCGCGAACGATCCGCAAATGACTCGCGGGAAATGGCATGCGTGGCGGCATGACATTGACTACGAATTCCATCTTCATTATTGGAAGCTTGGCAGCCGGATTGAGCTAGCCAACGTCGTGGTACACAATGACTTCGGGATTTCTTCCTAACGGACTATACATACACCCGGCGATTGGCGGTGCGGTCAACTGGAAGTCCGAGACCGTAAATTCCGGCCCGCGCGGCCCGCTGCCGCTGTGCACATAACAACTCGATCTTTGCACCCGGGGGCTCGGCCCAAGGCGGAATACTTAAGATCTGTGATTCGGTGGCTACACGGCCCACCATTTTACCCCTCCGGAGACTTCCGGCTGCCGAACTGCCGAAGCACCTCTATCTCAACCGTTCTTTCGACTGGGACGTGCACTTCGAGGACAGCATCTCCAAGGTCACCGCCGCCCAAATCCAGAGGGTTTATAAAGCAGTGTCTGAACTGTGCTTTTCCGCCGAATCCCTGGTATGTTCTTCCGCGGCGCGCGCTCGTTTCGCGAGAGCGTCTTTCAGATACACATCTGGTGTTTCAATGTCTGGGAAAAGCTTGCGCATGCCGCCAAGCGAATCGTTGACAAATTCGAGGAGAACTTCGAGAGATCCAGAGATGTACATAATGTCCTGGTCGTTTTGAACCCCGTGGCCGCGCGATTGCTCGCTCATGCGGTAGTACGACATCGGGAAAGAGTGAGCGTAGGAAGACCACCAGTGCCAGAACGTCACGTAACCCTCGACGCCCGTCTTGCACATCCGCGTAAGGATCTCCTCGTGGCTCTGAAAGTGAATCTTAGTGCCGCGCAGATACTCGGTGCGCTTTTTAGGGGCAAGCGAGTTGAAAAAAGTCCGAGTGCGTAGTTTCCGGTGCAAGTCCTCCAAGACGTTGGCGTAGTTCTGACTTTCTGGTTCGTTGCGATGGAAGGTCTTGCGCCGCGTAGTCCAGTCATGCAATTGCATGAGGTTTAGGCGGGACAGCCATTCATCCTCATCAACCGACTCGAAACATAAATAGAAGAGGGTGAGTGAATTCTCATACAGCGTCCGCGACAAGGCCGCGATCGCGGTGAAATCCCAATTGTTTTCGAGGGCGCTGCGAAACGAGCCCGACGTCGTCACCACTCCCTCTTGCCTCTTGGGCAGCAGTTTCAGCAAGCTGATGGCTGTGGTCGTGAATTTCGTGAACAGCACCGAAGCCCAATAGCAGCGTTCTCCCGCATCGCGCCCCCCGGTGCGGTTGGACACGTAGATGCAGTCAAAGACTGCCTCTGCGAACTTCGCGCGGTTCGTGTCATATTGCTTGGGAACGTCTATCAATCCCTTCGGGTGACTGGGAGATGCGCTCTCATTGCCATCGGTAGCTTGCTTTTCAGTATCGACTGGGCTCACTTCCGGTGGTTTCCTTGGCTATCCAAATGCCGCTCGACCTCTACGCCCATTTTACTCCGGAGCCGAGGGACCCATCCATCGCCCCGACCATTCCTCTCGGCTCCGGTAAAATATGTCTCTAATAGGGAGGAGGTGACATGAGTTCATCGGATCAAGACGCGTTGCCGCCGGATCCCGGCGCGGATGGCACAAAGAAGCAGGGCGAAATAGTAGCGTTCGACGCTGAGGCGAGGAACGAACGCTGGCTCAAGGTCTCGATCGGGCTCGGCCGTTTCGAGAAGTCCATGTGGCCGTTGGTCCTGCAGCTTGGAAGGCTGGACACTCGTTTGATTCAAGCCGACGAGGTCTGGCCCGATCGATTTTTCGGGCCCAAGCTTTCCTATGAAGACAGCAACGCCCTACATGAGCACATTACGCTGTCCTATCTTTGGGTTCTCGGTGCCTACGAATTCATCAGGACTCTTTGCGATCGAGTGAGCTTGGATGATCCGGATAAGACGCCGCCGGAGGTTCGCGACATACTTCTTGAGGTCAAGAACCGCTTCAATCGCGTCCGCGTCCCGCTCGCCAAGATGGAGGCGGCCTCGAAACACGCGCACGAGGATAGCCCCATTGCATACCCGGGCATGAAACGCGGCATGGGCGTCGCTTGGATACTGAATGCGAGCACGGGCGTGACCCGCCGTGAACTATCCGATGCGCTGCTCGAAGCCTTGGAAAAGCGGCGCGTAGCCTTTTTGCGATATCAGGCGAAACAATGGCGCGAGAAAACGGATTCTGAGTAACCAGGGACGATCGACGGTTAGTATGAGGATAGGGAATGACATCCATTAAATTGCGGTTTCATTTGCGGCTGGAAAGTGAACCCGTCGCGCACTTCATAGTTCAGGGCCTACGAGTCCCCGCGGATTCGGCGATGTCTTAGTGCGGGTACAGGTGCGGGTACGCAGTTTTTCACCCGCGCAAAAAGTTTTGATGGTCAATCGCCTACCTTCGACGTTCGAATCCTCTTTGCGGCCTAACGAAGTCACGAAGCACGATTCGAACGGGAAAGGCGAGGCCTGCGGGACTTTTGCGGGACAGCCAGGTGGTTGACCCATAAACCAGGTGGTTGCTCGACGCTTCAGAGTCCCGACCTCCTGGTTTTGGACTAGGTGATCGACCACATGGCCAAGTACTCGAAAACATAGCCAGGTGGTTGCGGGACTTTTGCGTGATTCAGTGGTGCTTTGTCGCGCTCTTGGGCGGTTTTGCAACGGACATCCTGCGAGCGTGGTTGTTAAAAATCAAAGACTTCCGAATATCCAGTTTTACAACTTTTCCGTCTCTTCGAGCTTCGAACCAGGTGGTCGGGAGTTCGAATCTCTCCGGGCGCGCCACCATTTTTCTGCATGAGAACCGCCATTCGCGTCAAGCCGCCGACGAATGGAGTTGGCAGACTATCAACTCTGGGTCGGAGTTGATTCTGACCGGCAGGTTGCTGCAGCCGACGCCACGGCTGACGATCAGAGGTCCATTACCGGGTATATCAAACAAACCGCGCGAATGCGACCGGCAAAGCGGCCCCCCCGCAGTCAGGATCGGTGTGCCGCCTGGAAGGCAGATCTGCCCACCATGCGTGTGACCTGCAAAGCCGATTGTGTATTGGTGACCTTCAAGGGCCAATAATCCATCCGGTGAGTGTGTCAGCCATATGCGCACCGGTTTAGAATTCTCGAAGGCTTTGGCGCAATCAGCCAGTCCAGTCCACGGATCATCGATTCCGCAAATTGAGACGCCGTCAAAGGGAAACGCCAGCGAGACATTGCGATTGACGAGCACCTCGACACCACACTCGCTGAGCTGTCGCGCGATCTCTTCGTCGCCGGCCCATAGATCGTGGTTTCCGAGCACCGCGAATTTACCCAGCGGTGGATCGTACTTTGAGAGGGCGTTCAATAGCGGCGCTATGTTGGCGGCCTTTCCCGACACGAAATCTCCGCCCATCAGCAGAACGTCAGGCCGATGCTTTTGCAGCTCGCGCGCCATACTTAGGAAGACTTCCGGGTGAGTAGTGGGTCCTGCGTGGAAGTCAGAGGCGAACGCCACCGCCAACGGCGCGTGAAGTGGCGTGCCGGCAGGGAGGCAAATGTCATGAGTAGTTACTTTGAGTTCCCCGTGCCAACCGCTCCGATAAGTCCATTTCGCAATCAGTCCGCGCAGGAGTGTCGCATCCAGCATTGCCATTGCGACCTGCCTGATTCGAGAATTGTGTCGTCCCCGAGGGGTGCCCATAAGTTTGTGATTGCGTCTTTTCACGTTCGCCGAACGGCAGCGGCTCGTTAGCGAAGCTAACACATCCTTGATCACGCATTACTAAACGGCCGCTTTAGGAAGCCAGTTCGCGCGGCCCAGGTTCGGATGCACCTGGTATCGAGTACCTGAATCGGTCCTCGTCCGGCTAAACCCCTCCCGCCACGACATGCAGATTTCGATCGCCTCCCCGAGAGAGTTCACTGTGGATTCGGGATGATCGCCGCTGTTGCCCGATTCAGGTAGAGCGTCGTCCCCGGGACAGAAGACTCTGATCAGGTTTGCTTGCGGCAGCAGCTCGTGAAGCTGCTGGTTGACCGAACCGGCGCGCTCTCGTTCCGGGCCAGGGAAAGCGCTCACCAGAAAAGCTATCGCAACGCCGTCGGGGTCCGCGCCAGGCGGGAGCCCTGCATCGATTTCTGCGGACGAGAAATGCCGAGCATCAATTCGCTCGCTGCGCAACATCCGCACGAGCATCTCGGTCGCAAGATCGTCGGCGGGTGAGCCCAACGCCATGCAGATAACGATGGACCCGGTAGGCACGCCGAGCGGGCCCTGCCATTTGCCGCTCAGTTGCTCGCGCTGTTGACGCAGCCAGCGTCCGGCGGTCAGCTCCTCCAGCACTGCGCCTCGATGACGGCGTTGCCGGACCTTGGGGGTATTGCCGCTGAGCGCGGAGGCGACATGGACGATGACACGGCGAATCTTCAGTTGCTGATCCTCAGTGATTGCGTCCGCCTCCTCGTCGAGCCGTGCCAAGTGCAACGCTGGAATCATCACCCGATCGCAATACACCGCAAGCGAATCATTCTTCAGAAACGTTCGTGCATCGGCGATGATCTCGTGAGGATCTCCCGACATCGCTCGTTGGTAAGCCCTTTGCGGCAACGTCAACGGCTGCGCATTGCCCAATAACACCTCGAGCACACTGAGCCCCTTCGTGTGCCGCCCGGCAACCAGGAGACACAAGGTGAGGGGTGTGGACAGAATCAGCCCGACTGGACCCCAAAGGCAGCTCCAGAATATCGCTCCGACGACTATAGCGAGCGGCGATAAGCCCGTTGCGTGTCCATAAAGATGCGGTTCCACCAATTGTCCCACGACGATGTCGAGCAGGATGAACACAGCCAATGTGGTTAGCGCCACAGACCATCCTGGATCGACGGCCAACGCGAGGGCGGCGGCAAAAACCGCGGCTAATCCCACACCCACGTACGGTACGAAGCGCAACACCCCTGCCAAAATTCCACAAAGCAGGGCCTGGGGTAGACTCAAAATGCTCAAACTCACCCAGATGGCCAGTCCGAAAGCCAGGTTGACCAGGAACTGCGACACAAAATATCTGGAGAGGCGATCGCCCGCATCGTTGAGCGCGAGAGTTGCCGAGCGAATGTCGGTCGCGCCGGCCGTGCGGATAATACGATCACGCAGTGATTCGTGCTCCAGCAAGACGAAAATGAGAACGAGGAGCACGATACCCGCGAATTGAATCGGACCCCAAACGGTGGTCAAGAGCTTCCCGATGAGTTGAAGCGGGTGGCGACCAAATTCGGGTGGCCCCGGCAGCACCGCACCCCGCCCCGTCGCTTGCAGGGGCCGCTCGACACCACCGGCGTGGAGCGTCGCCTCTGAGGATTCGCGCGTCTCGACCAGGCGACTCGTTTCGTCAGTGAGCTTTAGTATCGGGCCGACGATTACTTCCTCGAGGGTCTTGAGCTTGCGTTGTACATTCGATTCGTATTGAGGAAGGCTCTCGGCGATGTGCAGGACTTGCGCGCCGAGCGCGGCCGCAACACCCACGCATGACACGATCAGTGCCACAACCGCAACGAGCACAGAAGAGGCTCGGCCGATTCGCAGCCGCCGCAGCGCCCGAATTAACGGCGCCACCAACAAGCTCAGCATGATTGCGAGCGCGAGCGGTATCAGCACGGAGCGCCCAAGATATAAGAGCGCCAGGATGATTCCCGCGGTCATGACGCGGCTACTGTAATCGCGCAGCCACCCCGTCGCCTGCGTGACACTCGTGCCGTTGCCAGCCCCGCGCCGTTCGAGACTTGCATTCATTGCCTATCCCCGGCCGTGAGCTGGACGTCCCTCAACGGGCACTCTACTTTCTGACCCACCGGGGTCCGCTTCGCGGCCGGCGCGGCCCTCGCGACTGTGTCCATCGTTTCGTCCATGGTGGTCCACAAACGTCCCTTCTCTGCGCAACGCGCCCCGTACTCGAACAGCGGACGCATCGTCGATGCGCGAAAGTCGGCCGAGCTGTATTGAGGATAGTCAAACGGCAAGTACGTCGATTGAACCGACATGCGATATTTTTCGGCGAACTGATCGACCGCGACTACCTGCGCTCTCGACATGTGTTTTAGCGCCACCGAGAAAGTTCGCGCCACGATCGGTCGCAGCCTGAAGGGGGTCGTCTCAGGCGCATCAATAATCTGTCCGTTGATCAACACGTACACGCGCGCACCGTCGAGGCTTCGCTGATCCAGCAGCGCAAAGTAGGCTGCCGCCGGCGCGATGAAGAGCGAGGCCGATACATTTCCATCGACATGCATTTCGTCGTACATCCGTCCCCCTTGCTGAACGTGAATGAGCACCGGCTCGAACACACCCGGAATGCTCGCCGAGGCCACCACGACGTCCCGGAATAGTTTGCGAGCCGGCTCGCCGCCACGCATGGCAATGGCGCCCAAGTCCCAGATGACCGTTTCTTCCTTGTCGAGGTCGGTCGTGGCCACCCACAGGAGCCGACCGGTGCCTGCTTCTCGAGCGACAGCGCGAATGAGATCCGGGGTGACGTAGTGGTCCACGAGCGCTGTGAGCGCAGCGCTGCGGCGTGAGGCACCCAGCGGCAACGCGAGCAGTCCGCGCACACTCATCGGCGCACCTCGCCCGCTCGTGAAGGCTTCGGTCAGCTGTGAGTCCCAGGCGGAACCCAGAAATGCAAACGGAGCGATGAGCGCACCGGTACTGACGCCCGTGACCACCTCATATTGAGGGCGCTCCTGGCGGCGGGTGAGTCCGACCAAGGCTCCGGCGCCGAACGCGCCGCCGGCACCGCCGCCGGAGAGGACCAGAGCGCGCAGCATTCCGTCCTTCGAAGAGCTTCTCAATCGCTGCAGAGCGATTGTGGATTTCGCCTCGACGCTCGCCCGATCCGTGCTCAGGAAACGCACGTCGGCAGGAAAATCCACCGGGGTTGCCGCACTGAATATGGTGGGTGGCGCATCACGACGCGGGAGGGCACATCCCACCAGCGCCAATACACTTAACACGCACATCCAGCGCGGAGCCCTTGCCTGCCAGCACCGGTAGAGTCTGCTTCGCGTCGTGACCATACCTTGATTCCTTGGTGCGCACATGCCAACCGACTCAATGCCCGACCGAGGCTGGATCGACCGTGCGAGCCGCCTTGGGCGCAAGCACGATCGCTATCGAGGCAGCGACGAAGACGATGGCGATCACCATCATCAGTCCGTTGGTCGCGAGCATCAGGCTTTGGCTCGTCACAAGGTTGTTGAACATCTCACGGACCATCTGTCCGGTCGTGCCCGGAGGGAGCGAGGCGGCCAATTGGCCTGTAGGATCGACGACGTTGGCGAGCTTGGCGTGCGCAATGATTGTGCGGTTCTGCCACGAGGTCGTCACCAGCGAGGTGGCGATGGCGCCTGAGATCGTGCGCACGAAGTTCATGAGACCTGCCGCCGAGGCGGTCTCTTCCTCCCTGACCGAGCCCATGGCGAGTCCGGTTAGGGGCACGTAGTACATCGGCATCCCGACCCCCATGAAGAAGAGCGGAATAACAATCACCCAGTAGCTCATGTCGGAGGTCGCATAGGCCCGCCAGAACGTGTCGAGGCCGAGCCAGGCGCAGCCGATGAAGATGAGGATGCGCGGATCAATCCGGTTCGCGAGCTTGGCGGCGACCGGCGAAAAAACAACCGAGAGCACACCGCCCCAAGCCACCACGAGTCCGGCCCAGGTGGTGGTGTAACCCATGTTGTATTGCAACCATTGCGGCGTCAGTACATTGATGCCGAAGAAGGCGCCGAAAGCGAGGCCGAGCACCAGCATGCAGGAGGAGAAGCCGCGATGCCGGAAGACGCGCAGGTCCACAATCGGGTACTCCTCGGTCAGCTCCCAGATCAGGAAGGAGATCAATCCGATCGCGGCAACGATGGCGAGTACGCAGATTTCGGTCGATGAGAACCAGTCAAGATCCTTGCCCTCATCGAGCATGATCTGCAGCGCCGCCACCCAGACGATCAAGAGCAGCATGCCGACCTTGTCGACCGGTTTGATGACCGCCGGCTCGTGAAAGCGCTTGAGCAGAACCCAAGCGAGGACGCCGAAGAGCAGCGCCATGGGTACGTTGATCAGGAACACCCAGGGCCAGGAATGCTGATCGCACAGCCATCCGCCCAATACCGGGCCGACCACGGGCGCGAGCAGCGTCGTCATCGCCCACAGACCCATCGCCTGCATGGATTGGCGCTTGGGAAAAATCTTGAGCAGCAGCGTCTGCGATAGCGCCATCAAGGGACCGCCCGCCATTCCCTGCAGCACCCGCATGCCGAGGAGCATCGGAAGCGAGGTGGACAAACCGCAGAGAAGCGAGCAGAGACCGAATAGCACGACGGCGATACAGAAAAGCCGCACGGCGCCGAAGCGGCCGGAGAGCCACCCGGTAAGCGGCACCGTGATTGCTTCGGCGACGGCATAGGAGGTAATGACCCACGTGCCCTGGCTCGAGCCCGCGCCGAGCGCGCCGGCAATGTTCGGCACAGTGACGTTGGCGATGGTCATGTTGAGCACTGCGACGAAATTCGACATCGCGAGTACGATGCCGGCCGTCCAGAGCATCCCGCCCTCGAGAGAGGGCGGGTCCTTAGAGTCAAAGGCAGGGTGTGTCATGGCGGGGGTTCTCGAGGTTGCTGTGTGGGATCAGGAATTGCTGTTGAGGTCGACCTTGGCATCCATCGAGAGCCCCACGCGCAGCGGATGGGCGGCGAGCTCTTCGGGATTTAAGCGGATGCGTACCGGGAGGCGCTGCACCACTTTGATCCAGTTGCCGGTCGCGTTTTGCGCAGGGATCAGGGCAAAAGCGGCGCCGGTACCGCCATCGAACCCTTCGATGACGCCGTGATACACCACCTTGCCGTGATACAGGTCGGACTTGAGCTCGACGCTCTGCCCGGCGTGAACCTTGGTGAGCTGTACTTCCTTGAAGTTCGCGTTGACATACAGCTGAGCGACCGGCACGACGGACAGGAGCGGCATGGAGGGCTGGACGCGCTGACCGAGCTGCACTTGCCGGCGCGCGATGACGCCATCAATGGGCGCGCGGATCACCGTGCGGCCTAGGTCGACGTTTGACTTGTCGAGGCGCGCGCGGGCGAGAGCGACCTGCGCCCGAGCGGCATCGAGTGCGGCCCGCGCACCGCTCGCACGGTTCTTGGCGTTGGTCAACTCGTCACCCGACACCGAGCCTGAGGCCACGAGGGCTTCGCGGCGGTTCAGGTCGATGCCGGTGCGCTCGACGTCTGAGATGGCCGCGATCACTTGCGCCTGGGCGCGGGCCAGATCCGCCTGGGCCTGACGTAGAGCCAGTTTGGCGTCCGTGTCGTCGATGATGACGAGAATGTCGCCGCGCCTTACATTCTGGCTGTCGACCACGTTCACCTGCATCACCGATCCTTCGGTCTCGGAGGCCACCTGCGCTACTTCGGCAGCGGTGTAGGCATCGTCGGTGCTCACGTAGCGGGAACCGACCAGCTTCCAGTACTCAACGGCGCCGCCGCCGGCAGCTGCCACGGCGATTCCGAGCAGCGAAAACAGCACGGCGCGCTGTTTCTTGCGGGGTTTGACCATCGGCGCATCGGCCGTCAACGCGGGGGTGATTGAAGCTTGCATATCCATGATGTTCTCCTTGAAAAGATGTTTACGATTGGGGGTTATGGGGTGCGGTGCTCGAGCTGTCCGGCGCGAAGCCGCCGCCCAGTGCTCGCACCAGTGATACGTCGAGAATCAGCGCCCGGGTCTCGAGCTCGGCCTCGGAGCGGCGCGCTGATATCAGCGAGTCTTCCGCCGACAGGACGTCGAGATACGTGGCAAGCGCTCCCTCGTATCGGGAGCTGACGATTTGGTGCGCTTCCGCCGCAGCGGCTACGGCGTCCCGGGCCGCGGCGAGCTCCTCATCGAGAGACTTGCGACTCG
>Ga0210408_10001310_pt1 | contig 26551 bp, 19 predicted proteins | sample IncBWH4MmetaG_FD_155471 | JGI IMG/M metagenome (GOLD analysis project Ga0210408, IMG submission 155471) | Forest soil microbial communities from Barre Woods Harvard Forest LTER site, Petersham, Massachusetts, United States - Inc-BW-H-4-M | ecosystem: Environmental > Terrestrial > Soil >...
CCTAACGCAAGCTTCCGCCAGGGGATACATTCCCGAAACCACTTGGAACGATTCCTGCACCAATCAGACGTTTATCACCGCCGGGTTTGGCACCACGATTCTCAACAACTGCAACAACACTACGAACCTGATTAGCTTCGTTGCTCCACTCGGTGGCGGCGGGGGAATCAGTAATTGCACGACGCCAAGTGGGATGATGCCTTCGAACTGTAGCGGCGGCAATTCCAAGCCGACCTGGCAGAATGGAATTACTCCCGCCGATGGCAAGCGCCATGTGCCGGATGTCTCGTTATTCTCTGGCGACGGCCTGCTGGGCAGCTTTTACCCCGTGTGCCAGCAGGACAATGATCTGGACCACAGCAACACTGCTTGCGATCTGAACAGTCCATTCATGCATTTCATCGGAGTAGGGGGAACGTCTGTTTCCACGCAGTCATTCGCGGGTATCGTGGCGCTGATCAACCAGAAAAAAAACGCAGCGCAAGGCCTGATTAATCCGCGGCTGTACCAACTGGCTGCGCAAGCGAATGCCACCTGCACATCCGCCGCGAATCCCGCAGCAAATTGTATTTTCTACGATGTGGTCACCGGGACGATTTCCGGGCCGTGCGTGCTAAAAAGCCCGAACTGCGGGCAAGCCATCACGGCGCAGGTCACTGGGCCGGTCATGCGCATTTTCAACACGACCGGCATCAAGGTAGCCCTCGCGGGCATCGTGATGGCCGGGCTGCTGCTGGTAGGGCTGAAGGGCCGCCGCCGCGAATGGAACGCCGCATTTGCGGTGGTGATCCTCGGCTTCCTGATCGTGTGCGCTGCGTGCGGCAGCGGAGGCAACAGCACCAGCACCGGTGGCGGCGGGTCCAACAATGGAGTGCTCTCGGGGTTCAACGCTGCGGTTGGGTATGACCGTGCCACAGGTCTGGGCACGGTCAACGCCGCCAACCTTGTCAACGGTTGGTAGAACTTTGGCGCCCGCACGGGCGCTTACGTTATTGATCGAAAGAGCGGCTGCACTCACTAGTGCAGCCGCTCTTGTTTTTCGAACCGATTTTTTTGCGCACAACGCCCCAAACCTGAGCGTTCCTAGCCGAGAATTAACTTGACGTAATGGCCGGGACGCCAGAATGTCCCTCCACAAGGTCCTCGCAAGTTACTTCTTGATTTGCAACGTAGCTCAATGTAAATAGGAGCAGCGAACGCCCGCATTCCCGCGCGGGCCAAGAATTGGGCTCTCAGGGTGACACAAATGCGACGCACGGGTGTCCTGCTTCTTCTACGGAAGTTTGCTATCGGTTTCTTCCTTACTGCGGCTGTGTTGTTGGCTGCGGGTGTTGCGCCTGGGCAAACGCCCGCGAAGCGTTCGCTGATCAGCGAAGCAGTGAATGAAAACAATCTGACCGTGCTTCGCGGCAACACGCATCCCATGGCACGGGCCCAATTTGATCGCGGCCCCGCGCCCTTGAGCCTGCCGATGAATCGCATTCTGCTGGTTCTCAAGCGCAGCCCCGAACAGGAGGCAGCGCTGGCAAGCCTGCTTGATCAGCAACAGGACAAATCCTCGCCCGAGTTTCACCACTGGCTTATTCCTGAAACATTCGGACAGCAGTTTGGCCCTTCGGATGAAGACATCGCCGTCGTAACCAGCTGGCTCAATTCGCGTGGCTTCCAGTCCGTCAAAGTGGCCAAGGGGCGAGTGGCAATTGAGTTCTCCGGCACCGCTGCCCAAGTGCAGGAAGCATTCCACACCGCGATCCACAAATACGTGGTGGACGGGGAGACTCATTGGGCGAATTCATCCGATCCGCAGATCCCTACTGCGCTTACGCCCGTCGTAGCAGGTTTCGATACACTTCATAATTTCCCAAGGAGGCCGCTGCATCACGTTGTGGGTAGGTTTTCGAAGTCAAAGTCTACCGGCGAGATTACACCGCTGGATTCGCTTTTCTCCTTCTCTGGAACCTGCAGCGCCACGGGGATCGCCACATGCTACGGGCTCGGTCCGTACGACTTTGCGGCCATCTACAATGTTTCGCCACTCTGGAATGCGAACCCGGCCATCGACGGAACGGGTGAATCCATCGCCATCGTCGCCGAAAGCCAGATCGACCTCAACGACATTCGGGCGTTCCGGAACCTATTTGGCCTTCCGCCAAACGATCCGCAAATTATTCTCGACGGTCCCGATCCCGGGATTGTCCCCGGGGATGAAACAGAATCCGACCTGGATGTCGAGTGGGCAGGTGGCGTGGCCAGAGGCGCGACAATTAAGTTTGTCATCTCCGCCACCACGGACACCACATTGGGTGTGGATCTCTCTGCACAATACATTGTGGACAACGATATTGCCCCCATTATGAGCGTGAGCTACGGAATCTGTGAACCGGAACTCGGGACCGCCGGCAATCAGTTCTTCAATCAATTGTGGCAGCAGGCCGCAGCGCAAGGGATGACCGTGTTTGTCGCCACAGGAGACAGCGGATCAGCAGTTTGCGATCGGGCAGGCCAACCAGCGCAATTTGGATTGCAGGTGAGTGGGTTCTCTTCCACTCCATACAACGTGGGAGTTGGAGGAACGGACTTTAACGATGTGTTGACCCAACCGGCTTTTTGGAATCAAACGAACGATCCTCATTTCGCATCGGCCAAGGGCTATATCCCGGAAACAACGTGGAATGATTCCTGCACGAATGGGCAGTTGGCCCAGTTCAGATTCAGCAACGATCCTGAAATTAACTGCAATGATCCGAGGTTGGCCGGAATCGCCGTGCCCAATGGCGGGAGCGGTGGAATGAGCAGCTGCACGGTAGGGGACGGCCAGGACATCACCAGTTGTTCAGGGGGTTATTCAAAGCCATCGTGGCAGGTGGCATTGACTCCTGCGGATGGAAAACGCGATCTCCCCGACGTGTCGCTGTTCGCGGCGACGGGCCTGTTCACGGCAAGCTTTTACATTGTCTGCGAAGCGGATCAAACTAACGGCACCCCCTGTGACCAGAATCCACAAGCTCTTCAATTCTTGGGAGTCGGTGGCACCTCGGGTTCAGCGCCAAGTTTCGCCGGAATCATGGCGCTGGTGGATCAGAAAACCAAATCTTCCCAGGGAAACGCCAATTACGTCCTCTATAAATTGGCCGCCCAACCGGGAGCCAGTTGCGCATCATCCCCCACGCCACCCGCGGGCTGCATTTTCCACGACATCACGTCAGGCACCATCGCCATGGCGTGTTTCAAGGGGTCGAAAGACTGCGTCACCTCACATGCAGGCGACTCCGTCGGCGTGCTTAGCGGCTATGCTGCGAAGGCGGGCTACGATCAGGCGACGGGTTTGGGTTCCGTTGATGCCGTCAATCTCGTGAACGCCTATGGCTCGTTTGTCGGTGCCTTGAAGAACAGCACGACGACGCTCTCCCTCACGCCATCGCCTGTGAACATTGTTCATGGCTCGGCTGTAAATGTGAATCTCACTGTTGCCGCCAAGTCTCCGGCAACAGGAACTCCCGGCGGCTCTGCTTCGTTGGTAACCAGCACCGGGGAGGGCGTGGCAGGGTTGGCGTTGGATTCCAACGGCAGTTTCGCCGGATCCACGAATCTGCTGCCTGGCGGTAGCTACACGGTCAAAGCACACTATCCCGGTGACGGGGTGTTTGGAGAAAGTGAGTCCGCGCCGACCGGAACGGTTACTGTCTCCGCCGAACCGAGCGTCACCAAAGTGAGCATCCTTTCGGGAAATCTCTTTTTTCTGCCCGCCCCCTTCACTACTGGGCCATACGGTTTCCCCGTATTCCTGCGTGCGGACGTGGCTGGCCAATCAGGGAATGGCACCGCCACGGGTTCGATCAATTTCACGGACACTCTTGGGGGAGACAGCTCCAGCGTAACTGGCAATCCTTTCATTTTGGATGGCGGAGGGAATACCTTCACGCCAAACGGGCTGCTCACGTTTGCTCCAGGCCAGCACTCGATTGTCGCTGCCTACACCGGCGACGCCAGCTTCAAGCCCAGCAACAACAATGCTGCCCCCGCAACGTTCACGATTACACCTGCGGTCACTTCCCTTAGTGCTCCTACCGGAAATCAGAGCGTCGAAATCGGGACAGATGAATTTCTCAACGTCAATTTCAGTTCGCTTAGTTGTGGCAATCCACCAACCGGAACCATAACTCTGTTTGACGGGTCGGCATCTCTCGGGGATGCCTTCCTGAGTGCGTCCACGAATTCTGTGACTTGTTCCATCTCCGGATCTGCTTCGCTGGTGACCAGGGCGCTCACGCGAGGGCCGAACTCCATTACGGCAAAATATAATGGAGACGCGAACTATGCTGCGTCCCCGCTTTCCCCACCCACCATAATCGACGCAGTCGTCCCCACTACGACGACGCTGATGGCTTCCCAATCATCGATTCAACAAGGCCAAACTGTGACGCTCACCGCCACCGTACAGTCGACTCAGAGTGGGGCACCGGCCATCACTGGCTCGGTTCGATTCCTTGGCCTGGGTCCTGGAAGCAACCCAATTCCATTGTCAAATGGTCAGGCCCAGTTTTCTACGAGCACAAGCGTTCTCGGGCCTCAGGGGGTGAACGCCTTCTATTCCGGGGATACGAACTACGAAGTTTCGCAGGGAAGCACAGTCGTTACAGTGACCCCAGGCCCTGATTTCAGCGTCTCAGCAAATCCACAAACCGTTATCGTCTCGAGCCCCGGGAAACAGGGCGCGACAACACTCACATTTACCGGGATGAATAGCTTCAGCGGTACCTTCAACCTGTCTACATCCTCATGCGCGGGCTTACCGGCGGAGAGCGGTTGCTCATTTTCTCCTTCCACCGTCACACTTAATAACGCAACGACTACTGCCATGACGACTCTCACCATATCGACGATGGCTCCTTCGAGCGCCATGCCCCGGATCACGCACCATCCGCAACGGACAGGGCCTCTTGCGGTCGTGATTGGAGTGATGCTCGCGGTCCTGCTGCTTTGGAACCTCTCTTCATTGAGAAGAAAGTGGCAAACCGCGTTTCTGGCAGGCTTCGCGGTCACCCTTCTGCTTGGCTTCTCCGCTTGCGGAGGAGGTGGTGGCGGTGGCGGTGGCGGTGGTGGTGGGCCCCACAATCCTGGCACACCGATCGGCGTGGATCCGAATGTTGTGGTTTCGATTTCGGGAGGTGGCGTTGCCCACATCATCCAGCTCACTGTGAACGTCCAGTGAAAGGCCGTCGCGGCGATAAGCTGCAGCGCGATTGACTGCGCGGTGTATGCAGGCTATCGTTTTGCGCTGCGGAGGATCTTCTATTGCGCTGGTGGAAGTGGGCCCTCATCATTCTTATCGCGGTGCTCGCCATTGCCTATGGTGCTCTCAGCTATCTGATGGGCGGGCCACGCGATGTGTACGGCTTCTTGCGCTATGCCCTGCCTCATTGGCACCGCGGCGACTTGCGTGTTGGCGACCGGGCCCCGGATGTTTCTCTCGTGTCGCTGGACGGCCAGACGACTTTCCGACTGCATGAACGCATTGGGGCACGGCCGTTGGTGCTAATCTTAGGCAGCTACACCTGACCGCCGTTCCGCCGCGAGGTAGGCTACCTCGTCAAACTCTACGACGATTACAAGGATCGCGCGGACTTCCTCGCCGTGTATATCCGCGAAGCCCACCCGCAGGATGAATGGCAGATGAAATCCAATGTGGATCAGGGCGTCTGCTATCCGCAGCCAAAATCACTGGTGCAGCGCGTGGCCATTGCCAACGACTTCACGCAAAGATTTCATTTCCCCATTCCGCTCGGTGTGGATTCGATGGCCAACCTGGCTGACAATTTATACGCTGGCTGGCCGGAGCGCGTGTATATCCTCGATGAGTCCGGAATCATCACCTACCGCGGCGGCATGGGTCCTTTTCAATTCCATCCCGAAGAAGCTCGTGCCTGGCTGGAGAAAAGATTTCCCGAAACGCATGCCCTGAACTGAGAGGGTGGAAATCTCTGGTCTCAGACGCGAGCCGGTTGTCGCGCCGGCCGGTCTACGGGCCCAACGCCACCCCCGCGCAGTTCATTGGCTGCTTCTTCCGCAAAAACATGCCAAGCGGGGAGTTGGTCCGCAATCCCCATACTCTCGAGATAATCCGAATCGGGTACCTGATGAGGGTAATTTTCTGAAGCTTGGGGGTGCACGGGATGCTCATGCGCCAGGTAGTTGGCGACGTGCAAGATGGTGACGGCGTCAATCATGTCATGAGGGACGCGGCGAGGCTGATGGTGATTCGCCACAGCTTCAAGGACGGAACAGGGCAGCCCCCAGATTCCCAGCAAGTAGGCTCCTATTTCGGCGTGGGAAACGCCCATCAACTCCGCTTCCACGTCGACAGGCGATCGTCCAACGACCGTGCCAGAAGAGTCAGCGCCCTGGGACAATACTCGTGACGGCTGGCACAATCACACAGGTGCTATTTCTTTTTCTTTCCCAGCAGCCCGCCCAGCACGCCTGCTGCCTGGTCGGCGGCAGCGCCCTTCGACCCTCCCAATGCACCTGCCGCGCCCGTCCCCGCCAGGCCCTTTGCCATGCCCGCGACATCGGGCACGAACACGGGATTCGAAGTCGTCCCTTCAATCATGAAGGGGATACCGCCGCCTTTCGAGCTGCCGCCTTTGGAGCCGCCCCCAGCAAGACCGGCAATGCCTCCCAAACCTGATGCAACATTGCCCAATTCGCCGGCCGCTCCAGCAAGTTTCGCTACCATCTTGCAATTCAGCTGGTTACTTGGGCTAACGTTGGCGTCGCCGGTAATCGTGCCAATGGTCGGCACGATCATTTCCAGGTTCTGCGCGTGTGTGCCTTCCGGGTCCATGCGCAGGTTCATGCTGAGTTTCTGAATCTCCGTGTCGCTCCCACTTCCCCCTCCCCCGAGCCCGGTGAAAGACCCAAGCGCCCCCAGCTTCGATTTCAGGTTGAAGCCCGCGAGTTTGCCGTTGGAGAGATTCACCGGCCCGGTGATCAACAGCCGGTTCACCGGTCCGCTGATGGCCAGGGTCGCATCTAGTGTTCCTTCATGGAGAGTCGCTCCGGTTGGCAGCGTCACGCCGACAGCGGGCAATACTCCTTCCAAGTCCGGAACGGGCATGCTCTGCCCGTTTAGTTTCATTTGCACGGAGACCTCTTCTCCGGCCATGTTGTATGTACCGGTGAGGCGAGCCAGGGCCTTGCCGATGTGGATGTCGCCTTGCTTCAACTCTCCGTTCTGCCGCTTCAAATCGTACGCTGTGTCGTAATCCACGTTCACGGGCACGGTCGAGGGCGCGCCCTTCTCTACCAGCTTCAGCTTGCTGGTCTTGATGGTCCCCTTAGAATTGACTTGCCGCCCGTCGGAGGTCAGCGTCCCGCTGAAATCCATCAAGCCGCCAACCCTGGCGGATGGGCCCAGAAAACCGGTGGAAGCTCCAAGGTCCAGGTGTTCCACATCCAGCTTCGCGTTCAGCGGTGTTAGGGATGCGTCGGCCTGATCGATAGGCCCCGCTTTCCCTTCCAGTTTTACAGCGCCGTTGGATGGGTCTTTGGCGGAAACTTTGAACGGGAATTGCGATGTGGTTGAAACATCGCTGGCCTCCAGGTTCACGTCCTGATAGACGAGCGGCTTCGCGCGCGAGCCCACCGTGCCCACGGTGATCTTGCCGTTGGAAATCGAGATTTTCTCCACCGTCAGGTTTGTTTCGCCTCCCGAATCTGCGGACTTCGCCTTGGGCTTCGATGCCGAGCCGCCCATACTCGAGTAGTTCCACACTCCCGCGGAATTCCGCCATAAGGAAACCTCGGGACTTACGATGGCGAAGGAGCGGACCTCAAGTCTCTTAGAAAAAATCAGCGGGATCAGGTTCACACCGACCGTCAATTGCTTGGCGGTCAGAAAAGGCGAGCGGTTGAACGCTGGGTCGTCGGAAATGGCGACGTTATCGAGTGCCACTCCTCCCGAAAATATGGCCAGCGAAATATTCCCAACTTGAACTTTTCGACCCAGGGCCGCGCCGATTTCCGTTTCCAGTTTCGTCTTGAATTGATTCACGTCCACAATGAACGGCAACGCCAAAACGATGACCAGGAGTACAACCACCACGACAGCCACAATTATCAGCGGTTTTTTCATGGCAAGCCTCCTGAATGACCCGTCTGAGTTGGGAGAGGCCACCTCGCCCCGCGGGGAGTGCCATCATACCCCCGCAGTTATCGTCGCGGCAATCGGACGTTTCCGGCTGCTGGACACCCCCGCTCCACTCTGCGAAAATTGGGTATTGGCGTCTCCTGCCCCAGTTCACTCCAGGTAAGTGCTCGTGGCAATTCTGTTGGAGACGCAAGGGACTGAATGGCTCGATTTGGCCTCACATTTCGTCAGCTGCTCCTCGGAGGGGTGCTGCTCTTCTTGGCGCTGCCGGTGTGTCTCGGCGCGCAGCAGAGCGACACTCCTGTAAACACGACGCAGGACCACCGGCTGGTTCTCTTCCATACCCACACCGGCGAGCAGATTGACATCGTCTACCGCCGCGGAGACCAATACCTGCCGGACGCGATCGCAAAGCTCGATTACTTTCTCCGCGATCATCGCACCGGCGACGTCCGCCACTTCGATCCACGGCTCTATGACATCATGGAGCAACTCACCATTTCCATGGGGCATCCTGGGGCGGAAGTAGACATCATCTGCGGCTATCGCTCGCCCGTAACCAACGAGTTTCTCCGTGCCCACACTACTGGCGTATCCAAAACCAGCCTGCACCTACAAGCGGAAGCCATTGACCTGCGCATTCCCAGCGTCAACACGCTGAAGCTGCGCAAAGCCGCACTGGCCCTTCACCGGGGCGGGGTCGGCTACTATCCTCACTCGGATTTCATCCATGTGGACACTGGCCGGGTGCGCCAGTGGTGCTTCGACTGTCCTGCCAATTTGCGCGCCGGCGACTAGCCGGGGTACGGGTAACCCTTCTCTAGCACTTTCTCCAGCGCGGCATCGTGCCCGTAGATGTCGTCGTAAAAATGCACCAGTCCGTCTTCCGGCACCACCGCAGTCCCGTACACGATGAGCACAGGGATGGGGTGAGCCAGATTCACCTGCTGCGATTTCTCTCCGTTCATCGCCGCCTTGATGCGCTCCATGTTCCAGCCGGGATTATCTCGAAGCACCCAGGCAGCCATATCCGCGGGATGTTCCAAGCGCACGCAGCCATGGCTGAAGTCTCGCCGCGACTTCGAGAAGAATTCCGTGGCCGGAGTATCGTGCATGTACACGTCATAGTTGTTCGGGAAAATGAATTTCACCAGACCCAGCGAATTCTTCGGTCCCGGCTTCTGGCGGATGAAAAGTTTCCCAGCGCGAAGCTCCTGCAATTCATCCGGCGTCACCGTCCCTGATCCCACAGGATTCTCGCGATGGTCCACAATTTCGAAGCCCTTTTTTGTCAGGTGGTCCGGATCGCGTTCGATTCCCTTGAACATTTCGGCTTTTGCAATCGAGTAAGGAACATTCCAGTACGGCCGGAACACCACGTACTCCATGGCATCGACGAACAATGGCGTGTCGTGGTTGTAGGCCTTTCCCACCACGACGTTCATGGTCAGCCCGGTTTTCAGATGTTCATCGTAGGCGCGCAACCGGAATTCCGGGATGTTCACTACGATCGGACCGCCGTGAAGACCCAGCGGAAGCCATCGCCAGCGCTCCAGCGTCAACTGCATCTGCCGCACCCGCTGGCTGAGCGGCACATTCATATCTGCAATTGTCTGCGCGCCGATTCGTCCATCGGCATCCCGTCCATGCCGGCTCTGAAATTTCTTCACCGCGTCCACCAGCGCGCCTTGGTACACCAGGCTGTCCGCCGGCACGTTCGCGTCTGCAGGCAGATCGCCCACCAGTCGCAGCAAGCGCGCAAGCCGGGGAACGCCGGGATAGGTGTCCCCCGGGGCGACTGTCTTCTTCACCGACGGGAGTAGCTCCCCGTCATCTCTGCGCGCCAATTCCATGTACGCCTGCAACGCCAGAATAGAGCGCCGGTAGCCGGGAATTGGAGGCTCCACCTGCTCCAGCACCGCCTCAACGTTTGGCCCGTCCACGACGTGGTCCTTCAACAGATCGGGCAAGTCGTACTTTTTCGTCTCCACGTCGAAACCGAATTCGAAGTGCCGCGGATTCACCTTGCCGATGTGCAGGTCGGAGATATAACGCATCACGCAAACCGTCAGCGCTGCGTCGAAACGCACCGCATCTTCCTCCCCTGGCTGCTGCGCCACTGGTTTGAGCTTGGCCATACGCGGACCCCAGCGCGGCGCGTCGTAATCCTCTGCTGAGAGCCCCTTTTGGTCAGCCTTCATCAGAACGGCGATCACCGCTTGCGCCTGCGGAGTCGGCTGCATGCTTCTTGTCCACGGCAAAGCGTACCCGTAGGCTTCGTAGAATTTCACCAGGTGCTTGCGATAGTCGCTGATATCCGGCCACCTCAGCTCCTCAAGCCTTCCGTCCTGAATGATCGTCCGCAATGCTGCTTGCCCCTGCGCACTCAGTTGCTGTGGGGGGAGATCCAATGCCGTGTTCGGCGCCCCTGGTCGCACGGCCGGAGTTGGCATTCCCGCGGAACGAGTCTTTCCTCCCCCCGATCCTGCCAGTAGCAGTGACAACAGCATGGACTGCCAGCCTCGGCCAGAAAGAGCTATTCGCCTCATCGCCTGCCTCCTTGCTTCGAGCGCACCCCGGATATGCCTTTGCCCACCAGAATAGCTGCAAATAGATACCACGAAGCCGCGCGAGACGAAATCTCTGTTCGACCTGATAACCGAAGCAGTGAGTGGCTTGCCCGCACCCTACTCCACCGACACCCCGAGGCAAAATCTGTTTCGATTTCATTCCCAAATATTGTATTTTTGAGTTTTTACGGCAATGCTGCGACAATCACTAGGGGGAATTGCATGCGCATTTTGGTCCTAGGCGGCGACGGGTACCTCGGCTGGCCCACGGGAATGTACCTTTCCCAGCGCGGCCATGAGGTCGCCTTGCTCGACAATTTCGGCAAGCGCAAGTGGGAAGCCAAGCTCGGTGCCGAGCCGCTGCTTCCTATCCGCACCCTCGAGGAGCGCGCCAATGCCTGGCGCGAAGTGACTGGCAAGAAACTCCCCATTTTTGTCGGCGATCTTCAGGAATACGATTTCGTCCACGAAACCCTGGAATCTTTCCGCCCCGACGCTATCGTCCACTACGGCGAACAGCCCTCCGCGCCCTATTCCATGATGGACCACGAACACGCCGTGTTTTCTCAGGTCAACAATGTGGTCGGCACATTGCACGTTCTGTGGGCCATGAAACGCGTGGCGCCAAAATGCCACCTGGTAAAGCTCGGCACGCTCGGGGAGTACGGCACTCCCAACATTGATATCGAAGAAGGTTTTCTGGAGGTGGAGCACAAGGGCCGCAAGGATCGCCTTCCCTTCCCCAAGCAACCCGGTTCCTTCTATCATCTCTCCAAAGTCCACGACAGTCACAACATCCAATTTACCTGCCGCGTCTGGAAGCTTGCATCCACAGACCTGAACCAGGGCGTGGTGTATGGCATCGAGACGGAAGAATCGAAACTCGACCCGCGCTTTGAAACCAGCTTTCACTACGACGCGGTTTTCGGCACCGCGCTCAACCGTTTCTGCGTGCAGGCCATCGCCGGTATTCCACTAACGGTGTACGGCAAGGGCGCTCAGAAACGCGGCTTCCTTAATATTCGCGACACGCTGCGCTGCGTCGAATTGGCGCTCACCAACCCGGCGAAGCCTGGCGAATTCCGCGTCTTCAATCAGCTCACGGAAATATTCTCCATCGCGCAACTGGCTCAAATGGTCCAGAAACAGGCTCAGCGGCTGGGATTCGACGTCCGGGTTGATTTTCTGCCCAATCCGCGCATCGAAATGGAAGAGCACTATTACAACGTGGTCCACGACCATCTTCTGGGTCTCGGACTGCAACCCCGCCTTCTTTCCGATGAGCTGATTGACAGCATGTTGAAAAAGATTTCCGAAGCACGCCAGCGCATCCGTATGGAAACCATTTTGCCCAATGTGAGTTGGAGTGGCGGCGCGCCGGATTCCGATCGCCGGTTGCGCGCCGTTGGCACCATTGGGGGAAGGTAACAGCGTGATAGAGTTGAAATCTCGGATGAATCGCGGGGGCCGGACAGGTAGATGAACGATTTGACGCCCTTTGAGCTGCTAGTGCTGGTCATCGCTCTTTCACCACTCGTTTACTACCTTCTCGCCATCTTTGCATCGCAGCGCTTTTTCTCCCGGCGCCTCCGGCCCAACACGGATTTCACTCCTCCCATCAGCATCCTGAAGCCGGTTCGCGGTCTCGATGAAGACGCCTACGAGAATTTCGCCAGTTTTTGCCGCCAAGACTACCCGGACTACGAATTGCTGTTTTGCGTCGGGAGCATCGACGACCCGAATGTGCCGGTGATCCAGAAGCTCGCGCGCGACTTTCCCCAGGTTTCTATCCGCCTCCTGCTCGGTTCCGATCCCAACGCCACGAACGACAAAGTGTCCAAGCTTTCCCGGCTGGCGAGTGAAGCCAGATTTTCCTATCTCGTTTTCAGTGACAGCGACATCCGCGTCGAACCCGACTATCTGCGCACCGTGGTATCGCCGCTGCGTGATTCAAAAGTTGGCGCCGTCACCTGTCTTTATTTGCAAACGGACCAAAAATCGTTTGCCAACAGCCTGCAAACCATCGGCCAGGTTTCGGACTTTTACGCCAGCCTAACCGTAGCGCGGCTGCTCGACGGAGTAAAATTCGCACTGGGCTCCACCATCGTCACCAACAAGAAAGTGCTCGCCGAAGCAGGCCTGTTCGCGGCCATCGAAAACAAGCCTGCCGATGACATGCTGGTAGGCCGCTTGATTGCCGAAAAGGGCTATCGCGTCGAACTGCTCCCCTATGCCGTCCGCGCCGTCGCCGATTTCGAAAGCATGCGCGGATTCCTGGCCAAGCGCATGCGCTGGGCAGTGGTGCAGAAAAACATGCGCCCCTGGGGCCACACCGGCCTGCTTCTGACGCTCGGACTGCTGTGGTCGCTGATTGCCGTGGCCGTGGATCCGACTTTGACTGTCGCCGCGGTTTACCTCGGTTCTTACCTGGTCTTGCGCGTGTTCATGACCGGGTTGATTGCTCTCTGGGGCCTCCGGCAGCCCTCCATCGTCAAGAGATTCTGGCTAATCCCCATCTGGGACGCGTTGGCCATCATTATTTTGTTCGCCAGTTTCGCGCGCAATCGCGTCCGCTGGCGCGACGGCGAGTACTACATCCAGAATGGGACATTAACGCCCGTCGAGCGTGCTCCGCAGGCCGATCGCGTCGTAAACCCTGTCCCATAAGCACCGCTTCAGATTCCAGTTGGCAACCCGGCCCGTCTGTGGTACTATGGTTTTGCGTTTGTTGCTCTTGTAACACCTTTAGATTCGTTTGAAGGGGCTGCAAGTCACAACTTGCAGCCTCTTTTGCTTTACGGCTGGAGGCGGTCGAGAAGCACAAATAGCTTAATGACAAAGGAAGTACATCAGTGAGAGAACAAGGAACAGTGAAGTGGTTCAATGCCAGCAAAGGTTTTGGGTTCATCCAGCGCCAGTCCGGCGAGGACGTTTTCGTCCACTTTTCCGCCATCCAGGCGGAGGGTTACAAGTCGCTGAACGAAGGCCAGGCGGTTGAATTCGAAGTCACCAAGGGCCCCAAGGGCCTGCAGGCTGCGAACGTCACTAGCCTCTAGTCGAAAGGGCGGGCCGGCACACGCTGGCCCGCTCTTTTTTTTGTCTGCAACCCTGATTTTCCCGTAACCCGCGCTCCCCATTCCACCCGCTTGACTCGTGGTATCTTTGAGCGCCACGCACAGGTACAGCCGGGTCCAACGAGGCGATCGCTTGACGGCTCCATCTCCCCATTCAATCCTAGGCGCTAGCCAAGCCCCACCCAATCAAGACTTGAACACTGCTGGCCGGCTTCCCGTCCTCGGTGTAGTCGCAGATTACATTCGCATTCATTGGCTCAGATTTATCCTAGTTTCTGTGGTCGTGCTGGTTCCATGCTTCTGGCATCGCCGGATTATGGCCGGCGATCTGGGCAGTCACCTCTACAACGCCTGGCTCGCCCAGCTCATCGCCAGGGGACAAGCTCCCGGCCTCACTCTCGTTCCCGTCTGGACCAACGTTGTTTTTGATTCCATGTTGAGCGGATTGAGCCGGATTGTTGGACTTGCAGCCGCGGAAAAAATTGCCGTTTCAGTCTCCGTCCTGATTTTCTTCTGGGGCGCATTCGCGTTGATGTGCGCCGCCGCCCGTCGTGTTCCCTGGTTCGTCGCTCCCCTGCTGGCCATAGTCAGCTATGGCTGGACGTTTGAGATGGGCTTTTTCAACTATTACATTTCTCTCGGCCTTTCCTTTTTCGCGCTGGCGTTGTTTTGGAGGGGAAACCGCTTCGAGCGACTGCTCGCATTTGCACCCTCGCCTCTCATCGTGATGGCGCATCCTGTCGCGCTGGTTTGGCTCGTCGGAGCAGCAATTTATATCGTGGCCGCAGAGTCGCTCCCGGACCACTGGCAATTCGTCATCTTTCTCTTGGCTGCCGCAGGCATCGTTTTTCTCCACTACTACGTGGACAGCCACTTCATCGTGGACGCCGAGGAAGACCCGCTCTATCTCTTCACCGGAGCGGACCAATTCCTGTTGTTTGGCGCGCGCTACAAAATTGTTCAGTTCGCCGTGCTGATCTTCGCGCCCGTGGCGGTTTTCGCGGATATCATTAAGCGCTGCTCGAACCGAGACGCATGGGCGGCGTACTCCATCCCTTTGCAACTCTTCGTGCTCATGGAGCTCGGCGTTCTCCTCCTTCCCGACGGCATCCGATTCACCGGAATTTCGGCCGCGCTCGCGTTGATCACGGAACGGCTCACGTCCATCTCGGCAGTTCTTTTCTGCTGCATTTTGGGTTTGGTGACGCCGCGAAAATGGCACGCTATCGCCGTGTTCGCCGTCGTCGCCACGTTTTTCACGTTTCTTTATCGGGACACCGCCCGGCTGAACCACATGGAGGCACAGGTTGAGGGGCTGGTAAGGACTCTGCCGCCAAATCAACGCGTGCTCGGGACCATCAAGCCGCCGGAGGGCTCACGCGTTCTGATCCAGCACATGCTGGACCGCGCGTGCATTGGCCATTGCTTCAGCTACGGCAACTACGAGCCGACGACAGAGATGTTTCGGGTTCGTGCGTTGCGGCCAAATGCTTACAACATGACGGAAGGCAATGCCACGGCGGCGATGGAGGATGGGGACTACGATGTGGCGGCGCGAGACTTGCCCGCCTACCAGGTCTACCAGTGCGGTCAGCAAGGCACTGCGCTCTGCATTCGCCCGCTCGCAGAGGGAGAAGAAAACGACGAGCTGGGAATTCATCCGTAAGCTTCGGCCCACCGCTCGATTGACGGCTCGGATGAATCAGGCCTAGGGCAACAAACCGAAGACCACCACGCTGTTCGGCGTGCCTACGAACACTTTCCCGTTGGCAATCATCGGCGTGATGAACTTATTGTTCGAGAAATTGTCGCGCCCGTTGGCCGCCTGGTTGCTGTTGTACAGTTCCTTCCCCAGATTGGTCGCGTCATAGGCGTGCAGCAAACCGCCGCCGGCATTCTCCACCGTCCACACGATGCCGTTCGTGATCCCGTTTGCCGAGATGCTGGGAATGCTCCCCGGATAGCCAAACGAAGAAGCCGTGTGCGAGCTCGGCGAGGTGGCAAGCTTGGCATTCGATATCGGCCAGGCTTTCAGCGTGTCGCCCACGCCGCTGAAATACACAGTATTGTTGAAATAGGCCGGGCCGCCGCGGACGCCGCCACCGGTCGCGCCTCCAAGAAGTTGGTAGATGGCAGCGTCACTGGTGACATTGAATTTTCCCATCTGGTCGCGGTTGACCACGTAAATGGCCGCGTCTTTTCCGCTGCCCACAGCCAGATGCCAGGTGTTCCCAATATTGTCCTTCACGTCGGGCAGCACCATGGCGCCCCCCGATCCAAGATCCTCGTCCGCGTTCGATTCCGCGTCCGTGTTGTGCATATTGAAGTAATCGGCCACGGCCAGCGTGTTCACCGCCGTCGAAAGTTTCACGAACCCGTTGCCGTAGTCCGCCATATTGGGGTTGCTGTTGATGTCCAGTGTGTCGTCGAACGTGCCGTTGGCGTCGAGGAAATAAATATTCCCAGTCGAATCGCCCGCCAGTCCGTACCCCGACATCCAGATGGCGCCTTCGCTTCCATTGGGCGTCACGTTAATGATGCTGGCCTGTTGCAGTGTGCTTTGGCTGTAGCCCATCACCCAGCCCTGGTAAGCGCCGCCGTCGCAGTGCGACGCCCACGCTATATAGACCACACCGTTCATCAGCAACAAACCGGGGCGCGCCTTGTATTGTTTGGGATCAAAAGTGGTCAAGCCTCCCACCACTGGTCGTGTGAACGACCCCTGAATCAGCACCGGGCTTCCGGACTCCTCAGCCCCGGTGGTGATGTCGAGCGCATGCAGGCGCTGAAAATAATTCGAACCGTTTTTCGACATGGCCACCAAATAAATGGTTCCATGCGCCCCCGCCTTGGTATCAATCACCGGCGTCGAAGTGATGCCGATTTCAGGTGACACCTGTCCGCATCCACGATTGTCGCTGGTGGACTCACCTGACCCAAGGACGATTCCCTTCCACAGTTGCACGAACGTATCCGCATCGAAGGCATACACTGAATCGTGCTCGGTGACCACGAACACCACATTGTGTGGCGCTCCGCCGATGATCAGGTTCGATACATACAAAGGCTCGGCGTCCACCAGACCGTCAACGGGAAGCGTGGCTAGTTTTCCAAAGGTCGTCGAATTCACGGTAGTCGGCGTCAGCGCCGCCTCGCTCAGATTTTGCCCGGTGCGTCCATTGTCATTGTGGAATGTCAGCACATTCACGTTTCCGGGCGGAGGCGGTGGCTTCACTGTCAGCGTTGCCGTGCTGCTCAGCATATTCCCGGAAACATTGCTCACTCGCACTTGAATCATGGCGTTATTGTCAGCAAGCGCCGTAACGGCAATGTTGTAGGTCGAGGAGTTCGTTCCCACATTGGCGCCGTTTTTCGTCCATTGATAACTCAGTGGCGCAGTGCCAGTGGCTGCGACAGTGAAATTTGCGGGCTGCCCCACGGTCACGGTCAAGCTGGCGGGCTGCCGCGTGATCACCGGCGCGCCGCTTCCTGAATTAACCGTCAGGGTCGCCTGACTGCTCGTAACGCTCCCTGCCGAATTCGTGATGATCACCTGAAATTTTGCGTCATTGTCGGAAGCTTGAGTCGCGGGGGTCGTGTAAGTGTTCGAATTTGTCCCGACGTTTTGGGTGCCCCGCTGCCATTGGTACGTCAACGGTGCGGTACCCGTAGCTGTCACCGAAAATGTCGCCGTCTGGCCGACCGTCACGGTTTTATCAGCAGGCTGCGTCGTGATTTGGGGCGCCGTGGCATTGCCGGGATTCCCGTTCGAGCCCGTGCTCCCGCACGCGGCTAAAAACACGCCCATGGCCGAAAGAACCACGATTGCGACACCGACACCGCTTCGGAATCTCAATGGGAGCTCCGTTTTTGTTTTCAGGGACTGGGGTACTTGTTAAGCCTACACAGCGATCCCGGATTCTTCACCTGTACAAAAGTACAGTTCCGGGCCAGTTCCAGACCTCCGCCGAGGGGCCAGGGGAAGGGGGTTATATCGTCTCAGCCGTGACAATCCCCTCATGAGGGACATTCCCGGCGGCCACCTGTTTTCCGCGGCCGTAGAGCCAGGACCCCAACCGGTAGGCCAGCAAGACTGCGACCATTCCGGCATAGAGGAGCGGCTTGCGAACATCGGATTTTACAAGCCAGTAGTAGTGTATCACGCCGGCTATTGCCGCCGCGTAGACGGCGCGGTGCAGCGCCTGCCAGCGCTTCCCGCCCATCCGCCGAATCCACCCGGCAGTGGACGTAATGGCCAGCGGAATCAGCAGCAAAAATCCGGTGAAGCCGACGGTGATGAATCTTCGCTTCTGCACGTCCTTCCACATCTCGTGCCAATCGAGGAATTTATCGACCCCAATCCAGGTGCTGAAATGGAGGAAAGCGTAAAAAAATGCAAACAGCCCCAACATGCGCCGGAAGCGGATCAATTGCGGCAGCCGCAGAATTTTTCGTGCCGGCGTGATGGCCAGCGTGATCACCAAGAACCGGATGGTCCAATCCCCGGTGGCATGCGTGATGAATTCGATGGGGTTGGCGCCAAGGCCGCTCTGCAGGGCTCGCAAAATCAGCGCCGCCAGAGGAACCAGGCACAGCGCGAACACCGCGACCTTGGTCCATTTGCTGGTAAGAATGGAATTCACCCCGCGGCTCCGGTCAGTAATTCTTCTTCAAATCCATCCCGTTGTAGAGGCTGGCCACCTGGTCCGCATAGCCATTGAACATCAGCGTCGGCCGGCGCAGGAACTCGCCCAGCCGCCGCTCCTTGGCCTGGCTCCACCGCGGGTGGTCCACGTTGGGATTCACGTTGGAATAGAACCCATATTCGTTCGAGGCGTATAGATTCCACGTCGTGGGCGGCTGATTCTGCACGAAGCGAATTTTCACAATCGACTTGATGCTCTTGAACCCATATTTCCAGGGGATCACCATGCGCACCGGCGCGCCATCCTGATTCGGCAGCGTTTCCCCGTACATTCCCACGCACAGCAGGGTCAGCGGATTCATGGCCTCATCCAGCCGCAGCCCCTCCACATAAGGAAGCTGAATTCCGGCATACGGGCCCTGCGGCATCTGCTTCACGTCGTAATAGCTCTCAAAGGCCACAAATTGCGCCTTCGAAGTCGGCTCCACCAGTTTCGCAATCGTGCTCAGCGAATATCCGATCCACGGAACCACAATGGACCAGCCCTCCACGCAGCGGTGCCGGTAAATGCGCTCCTCAAGCGGCGCAAGTTTCAATATCTCGTCCATCGTAAAGTTGCGCGGCTTTTTCACTTCCCCTACTACAGAAACGGTCCATGGGGACGTCACAAAATTCTTGGCATACTGCGCCGGCTCTTCCTTCGCTGTTCCGAACTCGTAGTAATTGTTGTAGTGCGTCACGTCGTTCAACGGCGTCTGCTTTTCGTCCGTGCTGAACGGTCCTTTGATCACGCCATTTAACTTCACTGGCGTTGTTCCCATTCCCGGGCCCAGCAGCAGATAATTGAATTTTTTCCAGCCCGCCACGGCGCCGGTGGTGGCCAGCAATCCCAACAGAAAATTGCGGCGGTTAGCGTACACCCCTTTGGGCGTGATGTCCTTGTAGGTCAGCTCAGCGGATTTCTTTTCGCTCATACCACTCCTTCGGCCCTGTCACTTAATCATCCTTATTACGCAAAACGTTACACTGTTGGATGCGCCGAAGCTCTCTAAGAGACTGCCGCATAAACCGAAACTTGGCAATGGGACGTTCTCGCCCCTGTCTCTTAACCCTCATTTTATCAATGGTTTGGTACAGGATTACTTCCCAGTGCGGGAAGCGTAACCTTGTGGATGCCGTTCGCGCCATTCCCAGGCGCTGCGGATAATCAAGGTCAAATCGGACCGCAATGGGTTCCAGGCCAGCACGCTCTTAGCCCGCATCGGATCTGCCACCAGGCGCGCCGGATCTCCCGCTCGCGGGGCTTCAATCCGCATCGGGATCGCCTTGCCCGTGACCCTCCGGGCCGTTTCGATCACCTCAATCACCGAATAGCCCCGCCCCGTCCCCAAATTCAAATAGTCCGAAGTTCCGCCCCGGCGCAGGTGCTCCAGCGCGCGGACGTGAGCATCCGCCAAGTCCTCCACGTGAATGTAATCACGGATGGGCGTTCCATCCGGCGTGGGGTAGTTGTTCCCGAATACCGAGATTTCCTTTTTCTCGCCCGCCGCCGCTTTCAGCACATTCGGAATCAAGTGTGATTCCGGATCGTGGTCCTCGCCGTGTTTCTCAGTCGCTCCTGCGGCATTGAAATAGCGGAGCGCGGCAAATTTCATTCCGTGTGCCGTGTCGAATGCCTCAAGAGTGCGTTCCAGAAAGAATTTTGACCAGCCATACGGATTCGCCGGCCATTGCCGGCTGCTCTCCGCAATGGGCACCTTTTCGGGATCTCCATACACGGCTGCCGTCGAGGACAGCACCACTCGCTTCACTCCGGCGCGGACCAGCGCTCCAAAAAACGCCACTCCCTGCTCCACGTTGTTCTCGAGATATCTCGCGGGGTCTTGCACTGATTCTCCGACAAACGTCAGCGCGGCAAAATGTATGCACGACTCGATGGCGTGCTCACTGGCAATGCGCGCCACCAGCGCACGATCTCCCACTTTCCCCTGGAAAAACGGAATGTCGCCGTCGAGTGATTCGTGGTGCCCGCGCGCCAGATCGTCCAGCACCACAACTTGTTCTTTCTTCGCGCGCAGCAGCTCCACGGTCACACTTCCAATGTAGCCCGCGCCGCCTGTTACCAGGATGGCCATACACACTTCCCGTTTTGTTCAGGATTCAACGGCCACGCGTCCCGCGGCCGTCTGCGCTCAGCGCGCCCTCTTCCCGCAGCAACCCGACGAATGCCGCCGCCGCGCGCGGCAGGGTCCGGTCGCGCCGGTAAATCACACCCAGTTCGCGCCAAAGCTCTACGTCTGAAATCGCGATTAATTTCACGTCACCGGCGCGCACCTGATCCCGCGCAAAACTTTCGCTGATCAACGACACGCCCAATCCCGCAGCCACGAACCGCTTGATCATTCCCACACTTGGCAGTTCCATGGTAATGCGCACCCGCGATCGGTAGGGCCGGAAGTGCTTGTCGCACAGCTGCCTGGTGAAACCCGTCTTCGGAAGAATCAATGGCTGCTCGGCGATTTCCTTGATGCGCACGCTTTTCTGCCGTGCCAGCGGGTTTGATGGCGCAACCATTAGCATCAGCCGGTCGCGGAAAATCGAATGTGTCCGCAGGCTCGGAGATTTTACCGGCAGCGTCACGATGCCCACGTCCAGCGCGCCATCCTCGATCTTCTCGATCACTTTGCGGCTGAAATTCCGGTAAATGCTGATTTGCACCAGCGGGTAGTGCCGGTGATATTCCGCAAAAACGTGGGGAAGCACGTACAGGCAGGTCGCCTCGTTGGCTCCCACGGCCAGTTTCCCCCTCGGCGCCCTGGCTTGGTCGGCTACGGCGTGCAGCGCTTCGTTCTTCAGGCTCAACAGCCGTCCAGCATAGTCGAGCAGCACCTCTCCGGCGGAAGTCAGCCGCACGGACTTGCCCACCCGGTCGAACAACTTCTCGCCGTATTCCTGTTCCAGTTGCCGGATTTGCGCGCTCACCGCCGGCTGCGAGCGGTACAGCTTCTGCCCTGCGCGCGAGAAACTGCCCGACTTTGCGATTTCCAGAAAAGTAGTGAGGTGATCGAAATCCATGGAATTCTGCGTCGGATTATAACAAAGCGTGATGCTTTACGGCTGGCGACCTGCCCGTCAATTCAAGGTTTCCTGAAGCAAGTTGGGGTCGGCAATCTCCGTATGTTCTATACCCTAACAGTCCGGCGAGAGTACAATCGCAAAAATCAATCCAAGCGATAGATGGTTTGAACAAATTATTTTAACTACGTGCATCCATCTGCGTGCGCTATCGTTCTAACAGACATCTTTGGAGGGTCATTGCGATGGCGCTTAATTCAGCACAAAACCGGCTGGCGATTCTTGGCGCGGGAAAGATGGGCGGAATTCTGATCGAGGCGTTTCTGCGGCAGGGACTCGCTTCGCGCGACACGATTTCTGCCACGGTTCATCACCAGAGCCAAACTCGCTGCGAATTTTCCGGCGGTCCCATATCGCTTGGCGTTGACAATCGCGCCGCTGCTCGAGACGCCGGCATTATTCTGCTTTGCGTCAAACCGCAAACCGTAGGCGCCGTGCTGAATGAAATCCGCCCGGAGTTGAACGACTCCAAGCTGATCATCTCCATTGCTGCATCGGTCCCAACCACCTACATCGAGCAGCGTTTGACCGGCCCTATTCCGGTGATCCGCGCCATGCCCAACACGCCTTCCATGGTCGGCGCAGGAATCACCGCCATCTGCCGGGGAAAATACGCCACCGACGCTCATCTCGAATCAGCCCGGAAGCTCTTCGACGCCGTGGGCAAGACCGCCGTGGTCGATGAAAAGCACATGGATGCAATCACCGGACTCTCCGCCAGCGGGCCCGCTTTCATTTACATCATCCTCGAATCGCTCGCGGAAGGCGGCGTCAAGATGGGTTTGCCGCGCGAGCTCGCCACGCTGCTCGCGGCACAGGCGACACTCGGCGCTGCAAAAGTCGCTCTCGAAACTGGAGATCACCCGGCTTTGCCGAAGGACGCGGTCACCACTCCCGCGGGCTGCACCATTGACGGGATCCTCGAGCTCGAGGAAGGCGGCCTGCGCGTCACGCTGATCAAGGCCGTGGTTAAAGCCTCGCAGCGCGCAAAGGAACTGCTCTTCAGCGACGCCGCTCCGACATAAAAAATTCCGGCGCTCTACTCGTTTCGCAGCGCGCGGATAGGATCGATCGAAGCCGCCCGCCGGGCCGGAATAATCGCCGCCAGCACCGCAGCCGCGGCCAGCACACCCGCGGCCCCGGTCAGAATCAGTGGGTCGTATCCCTTCACTCCAAATAGCTGGCTCGCAATCGCGTGCCCGCCAATCAAGGCCACCGGCACTCCCACCAGCAGGCCTAGTCCGATAGGCTGCATCGCGCTCTGCAACACCATGCCAATCACGCTTCCCCGCTGCGCTCCCAGCGCCATGCGGATTCCAATTTCGCCCGTCCGCCGCGCCACCATGTACGCCGCCACGCCGTACAATCCGATGGATGCCAGAATCAGCGCCACAATCCCGTACAAGCTGGTCAGCTGCGCCATCAGCCGCGGGCTGTTGAAGCTCCCGCTCACCAGTTCCTCCATGGTCATCGACTTGGGAACGGTCAGGTTTGGATCAATGTCCGCCAGCATCTGTTGCACCACGCGCTGATAATTTTCCGGCCGCCCGGCTACGTGCAATTGAATCGTGTCAATGTAATTGGCCCACAACTGGTAGGCCTGGTCATCCTCATCTTTGTACTTTTCAATCTGCAGCAGCGGCATGAAAAACATCGGAACCACAGCTTTCCTGGCACTAGTAAATTTCGCGTCCTCCGCCACTCCCACGATTTCGTAATCGCCCCCGTGGCTCGCGTCGCTGATGCCCAGGTGCTTGCCGATCGGATCTTCGTTAGGAAAAAACTTCCGCGCAAATGTCTCGTTCACCACCGCCACGTGGTGCGCCGTCGGCGTATCCCCCTCCATGATGGCACGGCCGCGCACGATGTGGTTCCCGATGGACTCGAAGAAATGCGCGCTCACGAAATCGTAAAACGACACGTCCTGCGACAGATCCGCCGACGGCGCGCGCCCTTCGATGAAAACCGGGGTATTGAAATTCCAGCCGGCCAGTGGGCTGGTCAGCGCCAGGCTTGCGCTCCCCACCCCGGGAATCTGGCTCAGCCGCTCCTCGATCGCGCGGTACAGCGCGGGCAAGCGATCGATGGTGTAGCCCGCGGTTCCCGGCCGCACACGCACGATCAGCCGCCCCTCGGTTTCAAATCCGAATTTCTGCCGCTCCAGGTTACGCAGACTTTGAATCAACAGCCCCGCGCCCACCAGCAGCACCAGCGAAAGCCCGGCCTGCGCCATCACCAGCAGTTTTTGCGGCAACGCCGATCCGTCCCCCACCGACCGCCCAGCTCCGCGCAGCGGCTCGGCCGGATGCGCGTTTGACGCAATCCACGCCGGCACGCAACTGAAAACCACTCCTGTCATTAGAGAGATGCCCAAAGCAAACGCCAGCACGGCCAGCGACGGCGTGGCATCGATCGGCACGTAGCCGCCCTCGCGAAACGTAAGCGACAAGATCACGCGCGTTCCCGCGAACGCCACGGCAATTCCTGCGATCCCGCCGAGAAGCGCCAGCACCAACCCTTCCGTCATCATCTGCCGGATTAACCGCCCGCGCGCCGCGCCCAGCGCCACGCGCACCGCGTTCTGCACCCGGTTCGCCGTGCTCCGAGCCAACAAAAGATTCGCGATATTCGCGCAGGCCAGCAGCAGCACCAGTCCGGAAATAATCATCAGCAACCGCAGGCCATCGCCGTAGGAATTGCGCAGCCGGGGCACGCCGCTTCCTGCCGCGTTCAGATGGAATCCGATTTTGGCAATGAGCTGCCGGTCGTAGTCAGACAATCCCACCAGGCTTGTCAGCCATTGGCGGATTTCCAGAATCACGTGTGCCTCCGCTTGCGCTGCCGGAACTCCCGGTTTCAACCGCCCAATCACGTACATCCAGTAGTGATTGGTCCGGTTCAGCAAGGCATTGTCCGGGCTCAGCGGCGGCTCCATCGCCAACGGCACCCAGAAGTCCGGGGGGTCGCTCTTCAGGCTGTCGCCATAAAATCCCGGCGGCGCTATGCCCACCACTGTCGCGGGCAAGCCGTTGAATGTAAATGTCGCGCCTATCACTCCGGTATCGCCGCCGTAACGCAGGTGCCAGGTGCGATAGCTCATCACCGCCACAGGCGCCGCCGTCGGCTGGTCGTCCGCCGGCATCAGCGTGCGTCCGGCATACGAACCCACGCCGAGCGTGGCGAAATAATTTCCGGAAACGATTTCGCCGAAATCTGGTTCAGCGGGCGTGGCCGCACCGCTCCGCCGCACACTCAAATGTGCCGGCGCGGTCTGAAACGCAGCCAGGTCCGAAAATTCCGGTGTGTTATCCCGCAGTTGCTTATAAAGCGGGTAAGAAAACATCGCGAAGTTGTCGCGGATGTCCGCGAAATCCGTGGTGTCGCAGCACAACTGCGTGTCGCCGAGACTGTACAGTTGCCCAGGATCCTTCACCGGAAGCGGCGTCAGAAGCACCGCATGCACCAGCGTAAATACCGCCGTGTTCGCCCCAATCCCCAGCGCCAGTGTTAGGATCGCCACGATCGTAAATCCGGGACTCCTCCGCAATTGCCGCAGCGCCAGCCGCGCATCCTGCATAAAATGTTCCACCCAATTCCATCCCCACGCGTCACGGCTCTCTTCCCTCAATCGCAACGCGTTCCCCATCTGCCGCTGTGCCATGTAGCGAGCCTCCCGGGCCTCGACGCCCTCAGCCTCCAGCTCCTTCTGTTTCATCTCCCGGTGCAGCCGCATCTCCTCGTCCATCTCGCTGTCAAACTTCTCCCGCCGCAGCAGCATGACGACACGTCTGCCCAAATCCCCAAACCACCCGGCGATCCTGGCCATCGAATTTCTCCGCGCTAGGCTGTCTCAATTACCCGTGCAATTGCCGCCATCACCCGCTCAAACTGTGAAACCTCCGCCTCCAATTGCTTCCGTCCCGCCGCCGTCAATTTGTAATACCGCGCTCGCCGGTTCCCTTCCGTCGTGCCCCATTCCGCCGTCACCCAGCCCTTCACCAGCATCCTTTGCAGCGCCGGATACAGCGACCCTTCTTCCACCTGCAGCACTTCGTCCGACACCCGCTTGATGAAGCTGGCGATCTCGTACCCGTGCATCTCCCCACCGCGCGCAAGTGTCCGCAAAATCAGCATATACAGCGTCCCCGGCGGAATTTCGTCTCGTGGCAAGGCCTGCCTCCTGCCATAGTTAGACTATGTCAGCAGCATTTGGTCGCAGATTTTTTTCGGAATTTTTGCCAGAATCAGCTGAAGGATTTCATCTACAAATAAACCCGCGCGCCAAATTGGACGGCTAAAAGGCGGTCAATCTGATTGACCCGCAGCTTCGCGGCGCGCCTGCTTCAACACCTCTTCTGAAATATTCGCGCCGCTCACAATGCATGCAATATTCCGCGCGCCTTCCGGCGCTCCTTGCAGCAGCGCCGCCGTGGCAGCCGCCCCCGCCGGCTCCGCCATCACTTTCTCGCTTTTCATCAGGTGCCGGATGGCCGCCAGCATTTCGCGCTCGCTCACCAGCCGCACTTCGTCCACCAACTCCAGAATCTCCCGCACGTTTGAGTCCTCAGGAATTCTCGTCGCCAACCCATCTGCAATCGTGTCGCACGTCTCTGTGGTCACCAATTCTCGTTTTTCCCACGACAGGTAATACGACGGCGCTTGCTCCGCCTGCACGCCGATGATGGGCGTCTTCGGCCGCAGGTGCCCCGCTGCGCTCGCCATCCCGCGAATCAGCGCCGTGTCTCCCATAGGCACAAAAATCGCGTCGGTCGCTGGCGCCTGCTCGAATATCTCGGAGGCAATCGTCGCCGGCCCGGCCGGCAAATCCTCATCCGTCGCGTCGTTCAGCAAATAGACGCCCTCGCGCCGCGAAAAATCCCGCGCCGCCTCAAACGTCACTGAACTGTCTTTCCCTTCCTCAACAATCTTCGCTCCCAGCTCCGCAATCTTCCTCCGCTTCACGGGATTAGGATTTCGC
>Ga0210408_10001313_pt1 | contig 26538 bp, 26 predicted proteins | sample IncBWH4MmetaG_FD_155471 | JGI IMG/M metagenome (GOLD analysis project Ga0210408, IMG submission 155471) | Forest soil microbial communities from Barre Woods Harvard Forest LTER site, Petersham, Massachusetts, United States - Inc-BW-H-4-M | ecosystem: Environmental > Terrestrial > Soil >...
ACCTTACCCGCGAGAACGTCATGCGGCAGGCCGCCAACCTGAATTTCGAGATCGGAATCTATCTGCCGGGCACCCGGATCAAGACCAGCCCGACCGATTACGCGCCGCTCGAGCAGCTCCAGATGATGCGCTTCAAGGGCGAAAGCTGGGAGCGGTTCGGGCCGGTCTTGTCAGGCGAAAAGAGCTCGTAGGCCGGACGCTTTCGGCGAAACTACTTCGCGCCCTCCCTCGCTGCCGGGGCGCCGTCCTTCGCGGTCGGCGCGTCGACTTTCTTCTTCAAGTCCTCCGCCGTCTTCTTCTGCGCGGTCTGCGAGTCCTCGACGGTCTTCTGCAAGAAGGCCAGGCTCGCCTTCAGGCCTTCGATCTGCGCCTTGACGGCGTCCAGTTTCTGCTGGTGATCCGCGGTCAACTTCAAGACCGTCTTTTGCAGGAACTCGACGTTGCTCTGCAGGCAGCTCGTGCGGCGCTCCATGGTCTTTTCGACCGTGCAGATTTCGATGCCGGGAACGTCCTGCGCCCGCACCGAAAATGCCGGCAAGCAAATCGCAGGAGTTGTAGAAACGGCGAGAGCGATACGACCGGTGATGGAAATCTTCATTTCAATAATACCTTCGATTACCGTGATCACGGCAAATTGCGCAGCGCTGGCGGAGGATTCCGAGGATACCACATTGAAACCTCAATCGCGCGTTGAGGTTTTGTGTTTGACGCACGGCTGATGCAGGGGTGCTCAACGCTGGCGTCTGTTTAAGGGGAGACCAGTGGAATGGCGACGCGTGAACGACGTCTGGCCGAGTTCGATGGCGAAGGGGAACCACCGCCGGGGTTGCCGGTTCAGGTGCTATGCGAGGATCACAGCGGAACCTATCAATTGCCGTTCGCCTGCCGCTATATCGATGGCCGGTGGCGTAACGACGAGTCCGGCCAGGCGGTCGAGGCGACCGTGATCGGCTGGCGTCTGCCGCGGCTGAAGCATGTCGGCACCGCCTGAAACAGAGACTGCTGTGCCAAAACGCGACGGCCGTTTGTGCGCGTTTTAAGCTTCGGAACGCGGCCAGAACGAACCGCGCCCGAATCAGTCGTTCGGCGCCGTACTCTCCTGTTCACGGCTAGATCTCGGCGCCGGACTGATACGGCGCACCACATCCAGCACGAAGATGATCGGCTGCAGCCAGCGGCCGATGACAAAGGTTAATTCCTCGGGCGACGACATCTCGGTCACTTCCACGGCGTGACCGGCGGCACCTTGTCGGTCGCCGGCGGCATGTCGACGGTTTTGAAGTCGGCCGGGCTGACGATTTCGAGATACTCCATGTCCGGCGAGTAATCGAACAGGTAGTGCACGATCCCAGGCCGCTGATGCACGACATCGCCGGCCTGAACCAGCGTCGGCTTGTCCTCATACATGAAGCGCGCCCAGCCCTTCATCATGATCACGATCTGGAAATCGCATTCGTGCCTGTGCCAGCCGGTGCCGTCTTCCGGCGGCATGTCGGCGTTGGCCTTGACCAGATGACAGATCACCTGCCCGCCGGTCGCATCGGCAATGCCGAGATCACGATACAGGAAGAAGTCGCGCAGACCCCCGCCCGTGAATTCGGTATCGATTGGTTTGACGTGGGAGAATTTGCTGACGACTGCGTGCTGATTCATGACGGCCTCCACCGTTGTGCTGGTAGCGAGCGCGACCATCGTCAGCGTCCAAATTTTCGGCAGCGCCGCATCGTCGCGTTCACAGCTTGATTGTGCCATGCGAAAATCACGCCAAGCGCCTCGCGGTGCGGCGATTTGGCCGGCACCACGCCGAACCACTTGAAGCAAGACCCAAAATTCGGGCTGGGCGATTTTCCTTAACCCCGCGCTCCCCGCGAGAGCAGGGCGCGAGCTTATTCCGATGGCATCGGCTTAAGCAAAGCCTGCCCCCGCCTAAGCCGTTCAAACAGGCAGAGCGCGGACGCGCTGCCTAATATTCAACCTCGAGTTCTTCGATTTCGGCGGGCTCGGCCTTCGCCGCCTCGATCCATTGCTGCATTTCAGGCATAGCCATAATCGTATTGGCATAGCTCGCAAGCTTCGGTTCGAGCTTCACGTCATAGGTCATGAAGCGGGTGACAACCGGCGCATACATGGCATCCGCCATGGTGCGCTCGGCGAACAGGAAGGGCCCGCCGGAGCTGGCGAGGCAATCGCGCCAGATCGTACAGACCCGGTCGATGTCGGCCTGCGCGCGCGACCAGATCTTGAAGTTGGGAAAATGACCTTTCAGGTTGACCGGCAGCGAGGCCCGCAACGTCGTAAAGCCGGAATGGATTTCACCGCAGATCGAGCGGCAATGCGCCCGCTGCACACGGTCTGCCGGCAGCAGGCCGGCCTCCGGCATCGTCTCATTGAGATATTCGCCGATCGCCAGCGTATCCCAGATCGTGGCGCCTTCGTGCCGCAGGCACGGCACCAGGATCGACGACGACAGCAGCAGGATTTCGGCCCGTGCCGAGGCATCATCCGGTGCGGTGATGATCTCCTCGAATTCCAGCCCGGAGAACTTGGTCAGCAGCCAGCCGCGCAGCGACCATGACGAGTAGTTCTTGCTGCTGATGGTCAGTGTCGCTTTCGCCATATGGCCATCCCTCACACCTGAACGCCCGCCGACACTCTGCGGCGACGGAGCCCGCCTACCCGGTCTCGTAGCCCAAGCCCATTGCCGGTGCTACCGGCATCTTTTGCAGCAAGCGACGTGCCAATTTGGCAGGCGGTCTGGCGCGGTTTGGCTCCGATATTGCATAGCAATAGAAGCAGGGGCGCGCCGGATGAAGTCGATGTTATATCAGGCCTATCAGAACCATATGGATCTGACAGAACCTTGGCGAAAGGGCGCGGCATCGGCCCTGAAATACCTCAACCTTATTCCGCAGGGCATCTCCGGCAAACTGTTCGGACGGCTGGCCGCGGCGCTTGAGCTGATCTCACGCTCCTCCCTGAGCTACGCGCGCCCGGCTTACGGCATCGACCGGGTGCGGGTGGGAAACAGGGAATTGGAGGTGACCGAGGAGGTCGTCTATGCGACCCCGTTCGGATCGCTGCTGCGTTTCAAGAAGGAGGAGGCGCCGGAGCAGCCGCGGCTGTTGCTGGTGGCGCCGATGTCCGGACATTTCGCCACGCTGCTGCGCGGCACCGTCAAGACACTGCTGCAGGATCACGACGTCTACATCACCGACTGGCACAACCCGCGCGACATTCCGCTCGACCATGGCCGGTTCGGGCTCGACGACTACACCGAACACCTCATCAGCTTTCTCGGCCAGCTGGGCCCCCGCCCGCATATGGTCGCGATCTGCCAACCGTCGGTGTCGGCGCTCGCGGCCGCGGCGATCATGTCGGAGGACAACCATCCCGCGCGCCCTGCCAGCCTGACGTTGATGGCGGGGCCGATCGATACCCGCATCCAGCCGACCAAGGTCAACGAATTCGCCAAGAGCAAGCCGCTGAAATGGTTCGAGGACAATCTGATCAACTATGTGCCGATTCAGTGCAAGGGCGCGTTCCGCCTGGTTTATCCCGGCTTCGTCCAGCTCGCCGCGTTCGTCTCGATGAATCTCGAGCGCCACATCAAGCAGCATCTCGATCTGGCCAATCATCTGGTGAAGGGCGAGACGGAAAAGGCCGAGACCATCAAGACGTTCTATGACGAATATTTCGCGGTGATGGACCTGACGGCGGAATTTTACATCGAGACCATCCGCGACGTGTTTCAGGAGCATCTGTTGCCGCAGGGTAAACTGACCTATCGCGGCGGGCCGGTGAACCCGGCCGCGATCAAAAGGATGGGCCTGATGACGGTCGAAGGCGAGAAGGACGATATCTGTTCGATCGGCCAGACGCTGGCGGCGCAGGACCTCTGCACCGGCGTGCGCGCCTATCGCAAGGTGCATCACATGCAGGCCGGCGTCGGCCATTACGGCGTATTCAGCGGCAAGCGCTGGAACAACGAAATCTACCCGCTGTTGCGGGATTTCGTGCACCTCAATTCGTGAGCTCTCGTCATTCCGGGGCGCGCGTAAAAACGCGCGAACCCGGAATCCCGTGGACACGAGTCGCGCATCACTTCGAGATTCCGGATCGGTCCGCGGGTCGCGGACCGTCCGGAATGACAAGCCGCGACTTGCGCGATACCCTGTCCCTTCATCAAGGACGGCCGTTCAAGAGCCGTCCCGGGAGGAATGACCATGAGATTTCCATCCGCATATTTTCGTAACCTCGCGCTCAGCTTCGCGGCCGCGTTGTGGCTGGCAGGCCCGGCAGCGGCCGCCGAAGTCCGGGTAATGATCTCGGGCGGGCTGACGGTGGCCTATAACGCGCTGGTGCCGGAATTTGAACGCGGCACGGGCCACAAGGTACTGACCGCCTACGGACCATCGATGGGCACGACCATCAACGCGATCCCGGTCCGGCTCGAGCGCGGCGAGCCCGCGGACGTCCTGATCATGGTCGGCTATGCGCTCGGCGACCTCGTCAAGAGTGGCAAGGTGATTGCGGACAGCCGCGTCGATCTCGTGCAATCGTCGATCGGCGTTGCCGTGAAAGCGGGCGCGCCAAGGCCGGACATCTCTTCGGCGGACGCGGTCAAGCGCGCGCTGCTGGCGGCGAAATCGGTCGCCTATTCCGACAGCGCCAGCGGCGTCTATGTCTCGACCGAAATGTTTGCCAAGCTCGGCATTGCCGATGAGATGAAGGACAAGGCCAGGAAGATTCCTGCAACGCCCGTGGGTGAAATCGTGGCGCATGGCGACGCCGAGATCGGTTTTCAGCAGATCAGCGAATTGAAGCCCGTACAGGGCATCGACATCATTGGCCCATTGCCGAGCGAACTGCAGAAGGTCACGGTGTTTTCCGCAGGTATCGCCACGGTTTCGAAAGAGCCCGACGCAGGCCGAGCGCTGATCAAGTTCCTCGCCTCGCCCGCGGCGCGCGCCGAGATCATCAAGAGCGGCATGGAGCCGATCGCGTCCGGAGGGACGAATTAAGGTGCGGGTTCATCGAATGCGACCTCGGCCAGACGCGGGTGTCGTGTCTGGCGAATCTACATGGGCTTGGACGACTTGATCGGGGGCTCGGCGTCCAAGGACGATTTCCGAACATGCACATCAGGAAGAAACGTTTTCATGACTTCTTCGATGCTATCGCGAAACCAGTCCGGAGTGCGCGGAGCTAAAACCACAGATTGGATCATTCGCTCTAGATGAACACCTTCGACGTAGCGACCCGGTTTCGCGAGGGCCGTATCAGAATTGGAAACTGAGTATAGCGCTCGCACTTCTCTTTCGTGCTCGAAGTGATTTCTTTTGAGAAAAAAGAAGCCCCTGATATCGTGCTTAACATCAATTTTGGCAGTCTCGAAATTGACGTACATAACCTTGCCGACGCAAACGTTCGGAGGCATCTCGCAGCGCAAGCCTCCGATAGTAGATTGTATCGCTATTCCGCTGCCAATCTTGGAATAGAGTGACCACATGGCGGCAGATTCATAGCCGCTCAGGTACCAGCTATTGATAAAGTTACTTTTGCGAAGCTCGGTCAAAGTCTGGTTAGCGGTGGCGACGGGATCTTCCCACGCGCGACCTATATCATTGAACTCTCGATAGCGATCGTGCAGGTATTTCAGAACTGGGCCTGGAGGCATCCCCTCAAATGAGTCTTCGAGTAGGTCGGACCTGCAAAAATAGATTCGACGCTTGACGAGCAAATCTACAAACTTTGCAAGATCGATATAGCGCCAAACGGTCTCCCCATCCTCAATGTTCGAAATGTTCGCATCAAACTTTCCCCAGCGCGGCTTTTCTGTCTCTTCCTCAGAACTCGCCATTTCCGTCTCCTGCTGAGAAGGCTATCGCTCCATTCACTATAGAAATACAGGGAGGCCAATTCAACTACTGCGCGCGGATCGGCGCGTCCTTCAACCCGTTGTTGTCATAGGCCTTGCGCAAGGTCCCGTTCGACATCGCTTCCGTCATGAATTTGGAAACGAACGCCAGCGAAAGCGGATGATTGAGCGGCACCGCCACTGCCGTCACGGTTTTCTTGAAGGTTTCGTCAAGCACCCGGGTTCCCGGAATCTTCTTCGCCATGTCGTTAAGCTGGCCACGCGACAGCGCGAATGCGTCGATCTCGCCGGTTTTCAGAAGATCGAAGATTTCATCATAGGTCTGATACTCGATCACCTTCGCATTTTTCAGATGCGCAACGGCGCCACGCATGGTGGTGGTGTTATATTCGGCCGCGACCTTGACGCCGGGCTGATCGAGCGTCGCAAAATTCGTGATTCCAGATCCCGCCTTGACGATGTAGGTCGCATCCGCAACTTCATAGATCGGGCCGAACGACATCTTGGTCATCCGCGCCGCGTCCTGCGGCAGGAACGCCACGTCCCAGATATCCTTCGCCGCAGCGTCGGTGATCTGTCCGGAATTATCGTAGGCGACATATTCGACGGGAACGCCGAGCTGCGATGCCATCTCCTTGCCGAGATCGACCGGCACCCCGGCATAATTCCCCGCCCCGCTCTTGGTAGACCAGAATGCGCCGCCGGCGGTGCTGATCGCGATCGCCACGCGCAGCTTGCCGGTCGGCGCGATTTCGCCCCTGAGGCCCGCGGCGCCGGCAGAAGCAGCCATCATCATCGAGGCCGCCAGCATGAGGCCTGCGAGGCGCGGCAAAGTTCGATCGTCCATCGAATTTCCTTTCAATTTCCGCCCCCCGTTCCGCCCGTCTTAGGGTTGGCGCGCTCTTGCTCGTACAGCCGCGATAATTATCCTTTCAAGGCTCGCAGCGCACCGACAATTCCAGGCCGCCATCGAATGGCAGCGTCATGGTCCGGAAGCCGTTCGCTTCGAGAAATGCGAAATAGTCGGCATATTCGCCTCGATGTCGTTCGGTATTGTCGCTGATCACGATGGCGCCCGGCCTTAAATGCGGAGTGACCGACTCCAGCGCCGGCCGCGCCATCGTGATCCAGATATCCACCAGCATGAAATCCACCGGCCCATCGATCTGCCTGAGCGTCTGGCGCAAGTCGCCTTCGCGCAGATCGATAAAACGGCTCAAGCCCGCCTGCTCGAAATGCGCCCGCGCCGCGGCGGCCTTGTTGGCCTCGTATTCGGTGCCGATCACCACGCCGTCGCCGCCGGCGGCATCGACATTGTCGCGCACGGCCGCCGCGAGATAGAGCGTCGAGACCCCGTAGGACGTGCCGATCTCGACGATCCTGCGCGCATTGTTTGCGCGGCAAAGCTGGTAGCAGAACTCCGCCTTGTCGCGATCGAGCGCGACGAGCTTGTCGCTGAGAAAGGCCCTGGCCTCTCTCGCCGCAGGCGGCTGCGCCTGGTTCGTCCGGCTGGCCTCGAAGATTCGCATGGCCGAAGCCTGCGCGTCGCTTCGGGAATGCAAGCCGGCCAGCAGGGATTCCAGTTCGGAATCGCGAATGACACTCATGGGTTGCTCGCCTCCGCCACCGGCACCTTGATCTCGGCCGGCAGGATGATCGCGGCCGCGATCACCAGCAGGCACAGCGCTCCGAACGCATGCAGCATGGTGACAAAACCGCCCTGCGCGTACAGCCACGCCACCAGGCCGACGGAAGCGCCTGCCGCGGTGAACCCGATGAAATAGCGCACCGCATAGGCGCGCGAGCGCCATTCCTCTGAAGTGTATTTGCCGACCATGGCGTCGTTGACCGTGACCTGGCCGAACGCGCCCATCACGATGCCGATCGAAACCAAAATCAGCGGCAGGTTGGACAATGTGGCGGCGAGATAAAGCAACGGTGCCAGCATGAACGACAGCGGCAGGGCGACGGTCTTCAGCGAATGACGGTCCAAGAGCTTGCCGATGGTGTATTGCGTCATCGCGCCGAACACATAGACACAGGCCGCGATCACGCCGAGCAGCGCGGGGCTTTTGGTCAGATCGGCCAAACGTTCCGCGAAAAGTTTTGGCAGCGCCACCGTCACCGCGTTGAAGGTGGTCGATATCGCGATCACCACGATCAGCAGCGCCACGATCACCCGCCACATGTCCTGTTTCGCCACGCGCGCCTGCGCCGCCGCCTGCCGGGTGCCGGTTCGGGCTTCATGAACCACGGATAATGCAAAGGCGATACCGAGAAGGATCGTGACGATGCCGGGAATGATGAAGGCAAAGCGCCAACCAAAATATTGGCCGATGACGCCGGTGACCAGCGCCGAGGACGCCACGCCGAGATTGCCCCAGACGCCGTTCAGCCCCATCTCGCGGCCGAGTCTATCGGCATAGGACACGATCATGGCGGTGCCGACGGGATGATAGATCGAGGCGAACAGGCCGATCGACAGTAGTGCGGCGCCGAGTTGCAGCGGCGTTTGCACCAGGCCGACCGCGATCATCGAGGCGCCGATGCCGGCAAAGAAGATCACCATCATGTGGCGGCGGCTCCAGCGGTCGCCGAGCCAGCCGGTCAACAGCGAGCCGGCGCCGAAGGCGATGAAGCCGGGCGTCGCATAGGGCAACAGCTGCGAATAGCTCATGCCGAGCGCTGGTCCCATGACGATGACGGCGGCGGCAAAAATCAGCATCGAATAATGATCGATGAAGTGGGCGGCGTTGACGAAAGAGATCACCCGGCTGGGGCTGTTCATAAACGGTTCCTTGGACGATTCCCGCAATTTGCTGGAATAGGTTATACGTGCTTGTCCTGACGGGATGCCGCCAATGAATATCGCCGAAACGCCAATCGCCGCCATCAGAGCAAACCACATCGCGACCGGCGACGGCGTCCACCTGGTGGCGCGTCGCTACAAGAAGGGCGTTCGGCTCGACACCCACATGCACCGCGAGGCGCAACTGGTCTACGCGGCACGCGGAACGATGCAGGTCACGACGCCGAAGGGGCGCTGGCTGGTGCCGCCGGACCGCGCGGTCTGGGTCCCCGCCCGCCTCGAACATTCGATCGACGTGCTCGCCGACATCGAAATGCGCACGCTGTATTTCGACCTCGCCTGGCTGAAGCGCGAGGCGCGCAGCGAGAGCCTCACTTCCGAATTCGTGGTGCGGGTGTCGCCGCTCCTGCATCAGGCGATTCTCGCGCTGTTCGACGGGCGCAACCAACCGAAGCGCACCGAACTTCTGATAAAACTGGCGATCCTTGAGCTGCATCACGCCGAGGATTCGGCGACCTTCATTCCGCTGCCGCACGAGCCGCGCTGCCGGCGCGCCGCCGACATCGTGCTCGGCGATCCCACCGCCCTCCACGAGATCGAGGCGCTGGCCGCGAGGGTCGGAACCTCGGCGCGGACACTGTCGCGATTGTTTTCCTCGGAAACGCAACTGAGCTTCAAGAGCTGGTGCCAGCGTGCGCGCATCGCGGCCGCGGTCGAACGGCTGTCGGTGCAAGCCGATGTCTCGGTCAAGCAGCTTGCCTCCGATCTCGGCTATGCCAGCGTACCGGCGTTTTCGCACGCATTCCGGCGGGTTACCGGCAAGACGCCGACCGAGTTTGCGGACAAGGAATGAGGCGACGGGTGTAGCTGTCATTACCCGCGAAAGCGGGTAATCCAGTAAACACCGGCGTTTACTGGATGCCCGGCTGGAGCCTGTCATCGAGCTTGCCGAAGGCGAGACCCGTTGGCGGGGCATGACAGTCATTACCGACTTGATTGTGATCCGCGCCACCTTAAATCCATGTAATAATCCACTCGGACCGGATTCGAGTTAGCCCACATGGCCAACGCGTTCTTTGCCGATTTGCTTTCGACGATTTCCGAGCGCGGCCGCATTTTGCTGCGCGGTGGCGGACCGCCGGACACCAAACAGGATGCCTCCGATCTGATCGAGCTGTGCGAGGCGCTGCTGTCGGGCCGCGGCGAAGCCTCGGGCACGGCAATGGCGCGCGAGGTGCTGGATCGCTACCATGGTCTCGATGCTGAAGGCCGGCGCTCCTTCTTCGAGGCGCTGGTCCACAAGTTCGGCCCGGACCGGGAAAAGGTCGCAGCGGCGATCGAGGCCTGGCGCGCAGAACCAGGCGAGGGCAACGAAGGCCAGCTGCATTTTGCTTCCGAGCCGCGCCGTCAGGAATTGATCCGCCGCCTCAACCGCGCGCCGCGCGGCACCAGCGAATTGGTGGCGATGCGCGCCGATCTGCTCAGCTTGATGAATGGCCGTCACGATCTTGCCGCGCTCGATCGCGACGTCGCGCATCTGTTGGGCTCATGGTTTAACAGGGGGTTCCTCGTGCTGCGCCGGATAGACTGGTCCACACCCGCCAACATCCTGGAACAGATCATTCGCTACGAAGCCGTGCACGAGATCAGCGATTGGGACGATTTGCGTCGCCGCATCGATCCGGTCGACCGGCGCTGCTATGCCTTCTTCCATCCGGCGTTGGCGGATGAGCCTTTGATCTTCGTCGAAGTCGCGCTGACCGAGACCATCCCGACCGCGATCGCGCCGCTGCTTGCGGTCGACCGGCAGCCGGTCGCGATCGAGCGCGCCCGCACCGCGGTGTTCTATTCGATCTCCAACACCCAGCGGGGCCTGGGCGGAATTTCCTTCGGCAGCTTCCTGATCAAGCAGGTGGTCGAGGAATTGCGCCGTGAATTGCCGAAGCTCGACACCTTCGTGACGCTGTCTCCAGTGCCGGGCTTCGTGCCATGGCTGAAGCAGGACAAGGACGTCCCGATCAGCGAGGACGACCGCGCCATCCTGAAACATCTCGACGAGCCCGACTGGTTTGAGAACACCGAGACGACGGCGCAACTGCGTTCGCTGCTCGAACCGCTGGCGGCGCATTATTTCCTCAAAGCCCGCACGGCGAAGGGCCGGCTGATCGATTCGGTGGCGCGCTTCCATCTCGGCAATGGCGCGCGGCTGGAGCGGATCGACTGGCTCGGTGATCTCTCGCCAAAGGGTCTTCGCGAGTCCGCCGGCATTATGGTGAACTATCTCTATCGGCTCGACGATATCGAGAAGAACCACGAGGCCTACGCCAATGACGGCGAGGTGGTGGCCTCCAGCGCGGTGAAGAAGCTCCTGAAGAGCGAAGGCCGCAGGCTGTTGGACATGCGGCTGTCGTAGGGCCGCAAATCCTGGGATTCGATTGTCAAACAGCTAGCTCGACGTCATCGCCCGCGAAAGCGGGCGATCCAGTACGCCGCGGCGGCTCGATTCCATTGTCAGCGCCTCTGGAATACTGGATGCCCCGCCTGCGCGGGGCATGACAGTCGAGGACATGACCTCTCCTTCCCGCGGCACGGATGCGCCCGAGTTGTTGTCCGAACCCCCTCGTAAGAATAGAGGGCGCAGGGAAAGCCGGGTGCCCAATGCACCCGCAGCCTCGCGTGCAAGTAAAAAAGCACACGAGCATAGTCACCACAGGTTCACCGAACTGGTCCGGCCTTCCCTGCGCGTTGGTTTTAACGGCTTATAGCGTGCTCTCCCCGGCGACGAATTCGTCTTGTCACCGTCGCCGGCGGATTAAGGTTTTTAAAGCCCGGTCGGGCTTTGCGCACCTCCGGGCGGTTCCCGCCCGCTGACGCATAAGCAAAGTGGAGTGTCCCCTACTGCACCAACCCACTTGCTCGGAGGGTATCACATCATGCTCCAATGGTTTCTCGGACTTATCTTCCTTGTCATCCTCGTCGGCTTCATTGGCTTTGCATTTCGTCAGGGCATGAAGGTGACGCCGGATCGAAATAATACAAACGTTGGACCACCGGGAGCCGCGCCGCCAGACTTTGGCGGGCATTCTTCCTGATCGAGATGCGGGACATCCGCGCTAGCCAGGATTAATCATCGAGCGCGACTTGGTGGTGATCCAAAGAACGCGGAGAAAGATGAGGCCGACACCAATGACGGCGAAGTGGCAGCGTCCAGCGCGGTGAAGAAGTACCTGAAGGGCGACGGCCGCTAGGCTGCTGGGCATGCGGCTTTCGTAAGAGATTGGCGCCACACCAAAAATTAAGGCTTGATCGGTAGGTTCGAAGGCGAGGTCGCCAGAAAACGCGGCCGCCTTTTAGCATTTGCACTTAATTCAAATTCTTGGCCGGAGCCAAACCGGCCCGTTCCCTCTGCTACAGCCAAGGGAGCAAAGAAATGAGAATTCATCCACATTCATGATGTGAAGCGGCTCAAGCAAATTCCTCGGGCCGGAAAACCCCGATACTACAGATTCAAAGCGCTGCTTCTTCATCCATCTTCTCGCCTCGCGCTATTCGCCGGAGCCACCATTACGCCGCCAGCGCCTTCATCTCGGCGTAGAGGTCGGACTTTCCCTCAAAGCCGATACCCGGCAGGTCGGGCATGGTGATATGGCCGTTCTCGACGCGGACGCCGTCGGGGAAACCGCCATAGGGCTGGAACAGGTCGGGATAGCTCTCATTGCCGCCCAGACCCAGGCCGGCCGCGATATTCAGCGACATCTGATGCCCGCCATGCGGGATGCAGCGCGCCGGCGACCAGCCATGGGCTTTCAAGACCTCGAGCGTGCGCTGATATTCGCAGAGCCCGTAGGACAGCGCGCAATCGAATTGCAAGAAGTCGCGGTCGGGCCGCATGCCGCCGTAGCGAATGAGATTCTTCGCATCCTGATGGCTGAACAGGTTTTCGCCGGTCGCCATCGCTCCGGGGTAGAATTCGGCAAGTGCTGCCTGCAGCGCGAAGTCGAGCGGATCGCCGGCCTCCTCGTACCAGAACAGCGGATAGTCGCGCAGCATTTTGGCATAGGCGATCGCGGTCTCCAGATCGAAGCGGCCGTTGGCATCGACGGCAAGCCGGGCATCCCTGCCGATCTCATCGAGCACGGCCTCGATACGCATGCGGTCTTCCGCAATCGGCGCGCCGCCGATCTTCATCTTCACGACATTGTAGCCGCGATCGAGATAGCCGCGCATCTCGCCGCGCAGCATCGACAGCCCCTTGCCGGGATAATAATAGCCGCCGGCGGCATAGACGAACACGCGGCGGTCGGCGCTGCGCTTGTGGCGCTCGGCCAGCAACTGAAACAGCGGCTTGCCTGCGATTTTCGCAACCGCGTCCCACACCGCCATGTCGATGGTGCCGACCGCGACCGACCGCTCGCCATGGCCGCCCGGCTTTTCGTTTGACATCAAGGTCGACCAGATTTTATCGGGATCGAGATTGTCGCCGGTCTCGTCGAGCAAGGTCTTGGGATCGGCCTCCAGCAGGCGCGGCGCAAAGCGCTCGCGGATCAAGCCGCCCTGCCCGTAGCGGCCGTTGGAGTTGAAGCCGTAGCCGATCACCGGCTTTCCCTCGCGCCTGGCGTCGGTGACGACGGCAACGAGACTGGTCGTCATTTTGCTGAAATCGATATAGGCGTTGCGGATCGGCGAGGAGATCGGCTTTGTGACTTCGCGGACGTCGACGATGCGGACCGACATGGCGTTTGGCTTTCGGGAGGATGGCTAGAAATTGCGCGAAGAGCAGGGGCTGCGTCATGCGTTGGCCCCCCCGTGTCCCGGGCGCACTGCGGCGCGAAGTGCCGCTGTGCAGAACCGGGACCCGGAGCGATGGATCCCGGCTTAGCGGAGCACCGCTGCGCGCTGCACCGCATCCGGGAAACGTACGACGGCCCCCTCACCCGTCAGGACTGCGCCTTGTCTCTAAAATACGGCTCGACCGGGCCGTGAACCTTGATCGTGAGCGGGTTGCCGTGGCGGTCCTTGGCGTTGCCGGCGGTCACGCGCACCCAGCCCTCGCTGACGCAATATTCCTCGACATTGGTCTTCTCGACGCCCTTGAAGCGGATGCCGACGTCGCGCGACAGCACCTCGGCATTGTAATACGGGCTGTTCGGATCGACCGACAGGCGGTCGGGCAATTGGTCGCTCATCTCTTGATTCTTGGTCTCGCTCTTCTCGTTCACAACAGCGCCTCGATCTCTCGCTTGAGGCCTTCGGGCCTTGCGGTCGGCGCATGCCGCGCCACTACCTTGCCCGAACGGTCGACCAGGAATTTGGTGAAATTCCATTTGATCGAGGAACCGAGCAGGCCGAACTTCTCGCCCTTGAGATAATTGTACAGCGGATGGGCCTTGCCGCCATTGACGTCGATCTTGGCGAACATCGGAAACGTCACGTCATAATGGCTCGAGCAAAATTGCTCGATCTGTTTGGCGTCGCCGGGTTCCTGGCTGCCGAACTGGTTGCACGGAAATCCGAGCACGGCAAAGCCGCGCGGGGAAAGCTCGCGATGCAGCGCCTCCAGGCCCTTGTATTGCGGGGTGAAGCCGCAGGCGCTGGCGGTGTTGACGATCAACAGCACCTTGCCTTCGAACCGCTTCAGCGGAACTTGCTCGCCTGCGAGCGAGGCTGCCGTGAAATCATAGATGCCTGCCATTGGTCGGCTCTCTTCGTTCTAGAGCAGGGTGACTTTTCTTCGAATCGTCATCCCGCTTTATCTTTTGTTTGAGCATGATCTTTTCGGAAAACCGGTGTCCACTTTTCCGGATCATGCTCTATGAAACCGGATCGACCGGCGCCGGCGGCGTGCCACCGGCTTCGATCGCCTCGCCCGCGGCGAGGCATAAATCCTCGCGGTAACGGCCGGAGACGACCTGGACGCCGACGGGGATGCGCCCCACCAATCCCGTGGAGACGGTTAGCCCGGGCAGGCCCATGAAGGGAATGGCGATTTGCGTCAATTGCGCGCGCCAGACCCGCGCAAAGGAGGCATCGTCCTTGCGGTCGAGCCCGTCCGGAAACGGCAGTTCCGCCGATACCGGCATCAGCAGCACGGCGTATTTCTCAAAGAATTCCAGCCATTGTCGCGTCAGCGTCGCGCGCCGCGTCAAGGTGTTTGAGAACGCGGCGGCGTCCAACGGAAAAACCTTCGACCGGTTGCCGCGCAGGCAGGCGAGCGCGCCGGGATCCCCTTCGCGCTCGGCCGCTTCCAGCTGCGCCTCATAGCCGTCGCCGAGCCACAACCTGGTCTGATGCTCGGCAGGCTCGCGCAGCGGCGGGGTGGTGGCGATCTCTTCGACGCTCCAGCCGGCGCGCTCGAGCCGCTCGCCGGCATCGGCGATCGCCGCTTTCACCTCGCTCACGGTCTCGAGCCCATCCGGATTGAGGCAAAGCGCGGCGCGCTTTTGCATCACCGGTCCCTCCAATGGCGCCGGCACCCACCAGGGATCGCGGAAATCTCTTCCCGACATCGCGGCCAGCGCGATCCTGAGATCGCCGATGGTCCGCGCCAACGGGCCGGACACCGCCGAGATCTGCGGCCCGATGGTGCGCTCCGGCAAGCCCGGATTGAAGGCCGCGATCCGTCCGACCGTCGGCCGCAGACCTTGAACGCCGCAGGCATAGGCGGGATAGCGGATCGATCCCGCGATGTCGGTGCCATGGGCGATGTGCCCGATGCCGGCGGCGACCGCGGCACCCGCGCCGCCGGACGAGCCACCCGGCGTGACGCCCGGATCGCGCGGATTTTTGGTGTCGCCATGGATCAAATTGGTGGTGAACCAGCGATAGGAAAATGCCGGACAATTGGTGCGCCCGAGAATGACGGCGCCGGATTTCTTCAGATTGTCGATCACGGGACTGTTGCTGGTCGCGATCGCATCGCGCTGCAGTTTCAGCCCGTTGGTGGTGGCAAAGCCCTGCTGATCGATATTGACCTTTACCGTCACCGGCACGCCGGCGAGCGGGCCCAAATCCTCGCCCCGTGCGATCGCGGCATCGACGGCTGCCGCCTGTTTCAGCACGTCGTCGGGGCGGTGATCGACCACGGCGTTGATCGCAGGGTTCACGGCATCGAGCCGCGCCAGGGCGGCGGCCGCCGCCTCCTTGGCGGAGATTTTCCTCGACTTGATCAGGCTAGCTAAGTCGGCGGCCGACAGGCGCCAGAGATCTTGCATGGCTTGCTCCGTTTGACGGCGCCTGTTTTAACGCGCCTATGGGAGCAAGGCCATCCGCAAGGTCTGGCGCACCTTATGTGGTCGTCGCGGCTAGTGCTTGGTGATCGGCTCATCCGGCATGTCGATTAGCGCCTCCGCAAACGGAAACTCGAGCACGATCTCGCCGTCGTCATCGGTGATTTCGATGACGGCCGTCATCAGGTCCGGCTGCGCGCCTTCGATCCTGAGCACCTCACGGATCATGGCCCGCGCCACTTCCCATGCGCGATCGAGGCTACGCAACTCGTCGCCCTCGGGATCGTCAATCAGTTCATCGCCGATCCGGGTGTTGAAAAAATATCGTGGCATGGCTCCATCCAGTGGGGTCGAATGCACCAAAAAGGAAGGCATGCCAATCTCACAAGTTCTTTATCTGAAGGCTGATGGCGCGCCGCCGGACCTTGCACAGCCCTTCGTCTCCGGCTGGTGGTTGTGAAGCCGTTGATAACCTGCGGTTTTGCAGCATCTCGCCGCCGATCCAGCTGCGCCTTTCGCGATGCAACAAAGAAGCTCGCCGGAACTCGCGTTAAAAAGATTTCACTGGCGAACTCTTCGTTCGTCGGTACCTTATAGCGGAGGGCGGAATTCGTCCGGTTCCAAAAAGGAGAGCCAAATGGCCTGGAAAGCACCGAAAATCATCGAAGTGCCGGTCGGCATGGAAATCAATATGTATGCGTGTGCCGCTCGCAAGTAACGGGCAGCGATCGTTCTACGTTTGGCGCAGGTGGACCTCCGGGCGTAACACGTTCCCGATCGTGGAAGTGTGTCCTCGTCGGTCCACCTTCGAAACGTTTTGCCTTCGACGCGCTTGATTTGCAAAACGTTTGACCTTGCAGCACTTTGCACCCCCGGGAGAGACGGATCATGCTTCGCGTCGTCGTCCTGGGCGCGGCGGCAGGCGGTGGTGTTCCGCAATGGAATTGCGGATGTCCGGTGTGTCGGGCAGCGAGAACCGAGCATTCCGAACTCAGGAGCACGCAAGCCTCGATCGCGGTCGGCGCCGACGGCGATCACTGGTTCCTGATCAACGCCTCTCCCGATCTGCGCCAGCAACTGATCGCGACGCCGCAGCTTCATCCCAAAGCGGGCGAGCTTCGCCATAGCCCGATCGCGGGCGTCATTCTCACCAATGGCGAGATCGATGCGATCGCAGGCCTGCTGTCGATGCGCGAGGGCTCGCCGTTTACGATCTACGCCCACGCCAGGGTGCTCGCCATCCTCAAGGCCAACAGCATTTTTGACGTGCTCGCCGAAAAGAACGTAGGGCGCCAACCGATCGAGATAGACCAGCCGTTTGAACCAAGGGTCCCCGACGGTTCGCCGTCGGCGATCGAAATCCTGCCCTTCGCGGTCTCCGGCAAAGGCGCCTGGTATCTCGAAGGCAAGGTTCATCCGGGCGGCAACGACGCCGCCGGCGACACGATCGGCCTTCGCATCAAGGACAAGCGAAGCGGAAAATTCTTCTATTTCGTCGCCGCCTGCGCCGTCGTCACCGATGAACTCAAGACACGGCTTGCCGGCGCGCCGCTGGTGTTCTTCGATGGCACGGTGTGGCGCGACGACGAGCTGATCGCAGCTGGCCTCGGCAACAAGACCGGACAAGCCATGGGCCATATCGCAATGTCAGGAGACCATGGCGCCATCGCCGCCCTTGACGGCCTCGATATCGGCCAAAAAATGTTTCTGCATATCAACAATTCCAACCCGGCGCTGCTGCCGGCGTCGCCTGAGCGCAAGATCGCCGAGCGGGCGGGCTGGCGGATCGCCGCCGACGGAATGGAGATCGTGCTTTGAACGTTCCAACCGCCCAAGAAACTAGTCAAGCAACTAGTCAAGCCATGACGGCCTATTCCATCGGCAAAGCCGTCCCGCTCAACAACGCGGGCGAACTGGAAGCGGCGCTGCGTCAGATCGGCGCCACGCGCTATCACAGCCTGCATCCGTTTCATCGCCTGTTGCACGGCGGCGAGCTCAACAAAGGCCAGGTGCAGGCCTGGGCGCTGAACCGCTATTATTACCAAAGCACGATACCGCTCAAGGACGCGGTCGTGATCTCGCGCTTCCGCGACCGTGGCATCAGGCGCGAATGGCGGCACCGGATCGAGGATCACGACGGCGATCCAGGCCACGAGGGCGGCATCGAGCGCTGGCTCAAGCTCACCGAGGGGCTTGGGCTCGACAGCGCCTATGTGGAATCGACCGAAGGCATCCTCCCCGCCACGCGCTTTGCGGTGGAAGCCTATGTGCATTTCTGCCGCGACAAGACGCCGCTGGAAGCCATTGCCTCCTCGCTTACCGAGCTGTTTGCGCCGAACCTGCACGAGGAGCGCATCAGCGGGATGCTGCGGCACTATGACTTCGTCAATCCCGATATCATGAGCTATTTCAGCCGCCGCCTACAGCAGGCGCCGCGCGATGCCGGTTTCGCGCTCGAATATGTGAAAGAGCACGCGAGCACGCAAGCCGAGCGCGAAGCGGTGTGCAACGCGCTGATCTTCAAGACCAATGTGCTATGGGTCCAGCTCGATGCGCTATATCATGCTTATGTCGACGGCCACATCCCGCCGGGCGCGTTCGTGCCCAAAGCGAATTAAGAGGCAAGCTCATGGCAGGCCTGCGCAACATCAGCGTCAATGAGGCGAGCCAGCCGATCCTGCCGCGGCATGCGAAACTGAAATTCGACGAGACGCGAAAAGTCTGGGTGATCCTGGCGCCGGAGCGGGTGCTGGCGCCTGACGAAATCGCGGTCGAGGTGCTGAAACTCTGCGACGGCGTCCGCAGCGTCGGGGTGATGATCGATCAACTCGCGGCCAAATATGCGGCCCCGCGCGAGGCGATCGCAACCGACGTCATCGCCATGCTGCAGGACCTTGCCGACAAGGGATTTTTGACGCAAGCGCGCGAGAAGACCTCATGAGTGAAATTCTCGCCGACCGCAAAACTGTAGATCCCGGCGATGGGCTGGCAGCGCTGGAACAGCGCCGCCCGGCCGCGGAGACTTTTGGCATTCCCCTTGCGGTGCTCGCCGAGCTCACCCATCGCTGTCCGCTGCAATGCCCGTATTGCTCCAATCCGGTCGAGCTCGATCGCGCCGGCAGCGAGCTTTCCACCGAAGAATGGAAGAAGGTGCTTTCCGAGCTCGCCGAAATCGGCGTGCTGCAAATCCACTTCTCCGGCGGCGAGCCGACCGCGCGCAAGGATCTGGTCGAACTGGTGCAGTACGCAAGCGATGTCGGGCTATACTCCAACCTCATCACCTCGGCGGTGCTGCTGACCAGGGAAAAGCTTGGCGCGCTGGCCGATGCCGGGCTGTGTCACGTGCAGATCAGCTTTCAAGGCAACGAGCCGCTCGTCGCCGACCGGGTGGCCGGCTTCAAGGACGCGCACGACAAGAAGATCAAGGCTGCAAAATGGACGCGCGAGGTGGATTTGCCGCTGACGGTGAATGCGGTGATGCATCGCCAGAACCTGCATCAATTGCCCGCGATCATCCAGATGGCGGTCGATCTCGACGCCGACCGGCTCGAGGTCGCCAATGTGCAATATTACGGCTGGGCGCTGAAGAACCGCGCGGCGCTGATGCCGACGCTTGCGCAGATCGAGGAGGCAAGCCGCCTCGTCGAGGAGGCGCAGATACGGCTGAAGGGCATCCTCGCCATCGACTATGTGGTGCCGGATTACTACGCGCTGCGGCCGAAGAAATGCATGGGCGGCTGGGGCCGGCAGTTTTTCAACATCTCTCCCGCCGGCAAGATTTTGCCTTGCCATGCCGCCGAGACGATCACCGGGCTTGAGTTCCTGTCGGTGCGATCGAACCATTCGATCGCCTGGATCTGGCAAAACTCCGAAGCCTTCAACCGCTATCGCGGCACGGGTTGGATGCCGGAGCCGTGCAAAAGCTGCGAGTTCAAGGAAATCGACTTCGGCGGCTGCCGCTGCCAGGCCTTTGCGCTGACCGGGGATGCCGGCAACACCGATCCCGCCTGCACGCTGTCGCCGAAGCATGCGGAGATTTTCGCCGAGGCGGAGCGCGAGGCGGTCTCCGACAACAACCGCTTCCTCTATCGCAATTTCGCCGGTGGGACGCTGGAGACAGGCGGCGACCATGGCGCCTGACGCCGAAGCCGGAAAGGCGAGTACCAAGCGCGACGATCCGTTTGCGCCGTTGACCTCGGAAATGCTTGCCGTCGGCGACGGCCACGAGATTTACGTCGAAAGCGTCGGCCGCGCCGACGGCACGCCTGCGGTCTATTTGCATGGCGGACCCGGCAGCGGCTGCCAGGCCGATCATCGCCGGCTGTTCGATCCCGAACGTTTTCACGCTGTCCTGTTCGACCAGCGCGGCGCCGGGCGCAGCCGGCCCAAAGCGCGCCGCGAGGACAACACGCTGGCGCATCTGATCGCGGACATGGAGATGATCCGCGAAAAATTCGGTTTCGAGCGCTGGATCGTGGTCGGCGGCTCCTGGGGCGCGACCCTGGCGCTGGCCTATGCGCAGGCCCATCCGGATCGGGTTTCCGGCATCGTCTTGCGCGCGACCTTTCTCGGCACCCGCGCCGAGATCGAAACCGCCTTCACCGAGGTGCTGGCGCGCTTCTACCCCGATCTCAGCGGTGATTTCCTCAACTTGTTGCCACAGGCCGAACGCGGACAGCCGCTTGACGCGTATTGGCGCCGCATTCTCGATCCCGATCCCGCCGTGCATGGCCCGGCGGCGCGCGCCTGGGCCGACACCGAACGTATTTTGTCCGAGCACGTTCCGGGCCGTGTACGGCTCAACATCGCGTCGCTGAACTCCTCGCGCGCCTTGCCGGCGACGCCGTTCGTGGAGGCGCATTATTTTGCCAATGACTGCTTTTTGAAGCCGAATCAGCTTCTCGAGGGAGCAGGACGGCTCGCGAAAATTCCCGGCATCATCGTGCAAGGCCGCTACGACCTGCTCTGCCCACCCGCGACGGCGCATGCGCTCGGCGCGGCATGGCCTCGCTCCGAGGTCCGCCTGGTCGAAGGCGCCGGCCACACGCTGTACGATCCCGGCGTGCGGGACGCGGTGATGAAGGCGATCGCGGATATCGCGTCGAAGATTACCAAATAACAGTCTATCCCCTCGTCTTGAGGAGCGGCGCAAGCCGCGTCTCGAAGGATGAGGCCACAAGTCGGGCCTTATGGTTCGAGACGCGCGTCCCGCGCTCCTCACCATGAGGATTAAAGAAGGAAAAAGAAAATGCCGCTCGCCGGAAAAGGTATGTTGCTGACCTCGATGGATATCGATGCGGCGGACGAAGCCGAGTTCAACCGCTGGTACGACCGCGAACACCTCGAAGAACGGGTCGCGATCGACGGCTTTCTCGAGGCCCGGCGCTATGTCGCGCACAAGGCCAACCCAAAATATCTCTGCCTCTACTCCACGAGAACGATCGAGGTGCTCGATAGCCCGGCCTATCGCGCAAAACTCGCCAACCCGACCGATTGGTCGAAGAAGACCATGGCGCGCTTCAAGAACATGATCCGCGCAGTGGCGCGCGTCACCGTGAGCCGCGGCCGCGGCCGCGGCGCTGCACTCGGCATCGTTCGCCTGTGCCCACAAGCCGGCAGCGAAGCCGCCTTGCGGGCGGCGTTGAAAGAGAGGCTCGATCCCGGAACACGCGAGGGGATCATCTCCATCCATCTGATCGAGAGCGACCCTTCGCTCTCCGGGCCGACGACGGAAATCCCGGCCGCTGCCGGCGCGGGCGCCGGCGACTGGTTTGTCTTGATCGATGGCACTAGCGCGAGCGCGATCTTTGCCGCGCTCGCGGCGCGTTTCCCGGCTAACGCAGCACCCGCTCAGGCGACACAGGTTTCGTCCGGCATCTATGATCTGATGTGGGACCTTGCCAAAGTCGACATCGAGAGCGACATCCCGCCGGCGCAAGTCAATGCGTAAATTTACGGTCTCGAGAGCATGTTGCACTGCCACATAACGTGCACAATGACGTTAACGTTAGGCATTGGACCGATAAAGCGTGTGATCGGGCAAATTTGCCTTTGTGCATGATCTTGAATGGCGTTAGTAAGGCCACCTCACGATCCAAATCAAAAACCACAAGAGCGCTCGTTGAAGCGTTCGCAAGTCAAAAAAGGGCCGCGCGTTTCTTGCGTTATTGCGCGGACAGGCAGGAATGAAACCGACTGATATCTCGGCACCCGACTACTTTCACAAAGTGGTCGACTGCCAGTGGGCTTGTCCCGCGCATACACCAGTTCCTGAATACATCCGGTTGATTGCAGAGGGGCGTTACAGCGACGCCTACATGATCAATTGGAGATCGAACGTGTTTCCCGGAATTTTGGGGCGCACCTGCGATCGGCCGTGCGAACCGGCGTGCCGCCGCGGCCGCGTCGAGGACAGTCCGGTCGCGATCTGCCGCTTGAAGCGCGTCGCCGCTGACTTCAAGGACGACATCAAGCATCGCCTGCCGCGGCCTGTGGCGAAAAACGGCAAGCGCATCGCACTGGTCGGTGGCGGCCCCGCCTCGCTCACGGTCGCACGCGATCTTGCGCCGCTCGGCTATCACTGCACCGTATTCGATTCCGACCCCAAGGCCGGCGGCATGATGCGATCGCAGATTCCGAAATTCCGGCTGCCGGACTCCGTGATCGACGAGGAAACCGACTACATCTTGAACCTCGGCATCGAGTTCAAGGGCGGCCGGCGCATCGACAGCCTGAAGAAGCTGCTTGCGGAGAAATACGACGCGATCTTCGTCGGAAGCGGCGCGCCGCGCGGCCGCGAACTCGATATTCCCGGCCGCAAGGAAGCGGCCAACAACGTTCACATCGGCATCGACTGGCTCTCCAGCGTCTCGTTCGGCCATACCGACAAGATCGGCAAACGCGTGATCGTGCTCGGCGGCGGCAACACCGCGATGGATTGCTGCCGCACCGCGCGCCGCCTCGGCGGCGAGGACGTCAAGGTGATCGTGCGCTCCGGCTTCGAGGAGATGAAGGCCTCACCCTGGGAGAAAGAGGACGCCATCCACGAGGATATCCCGATCCTCAATTTCATGGTGCCGATCTCGTTCACGCACGACAATGGCAAGCTCACCGGCGTCACCTTCCAGAAGGTGAAGGCGGAGTATGACGCCAAGGGCAAGCGCAGCCTAGTGCCGTCGGGCGAGCCGGACCAGACCATCGAATGCGACGACGTGCTGGTCGCGGTCGGCCAGGAGAATGCGTTTCCCTGGATCGAGCGCGATTGCGGCATCGAATTCGACAAATGGAACATGCCGAAGGTCGATCCGAAGACTATGGGCTCGACCAACCCAAAAGTATTTTTCGGCGGCGATGCCGCGTTCGGGCCGAAGAACATCATCTGGGCAGTGGCGCATGGCCACGACGCCGCGCTGTCGATCCACAAGCTGTTGTCCGGCGAGGACATCACCGAACGTCCGCTTCCCGAGGTGCAGATCTCGTCGCAAAAAATGGGCATCCACGAGTGGAGCTACGACAACGACGTCTCGGCCGACATGCGCTTCAAGGTGCCGCATCGCGACAAGGTCGTGGCGCTGAAGGACATCCGCGCCGAGGTCGAACTCGGCTATGACGTCAAGCTCGCGCTCGGCGAGGCGCAGCGCTGCCTGAACTGCGACATTCAGACCGTGTTCACCGCTCCGCTCTGCATCGAATGCGACGCCTGCGTCGACATCTGCCCGATGGACTGCATCACCTTCACGCAGAACGGCGAGGAAGCCGATCTGCGCGCGCGGCTGAAGGCGCCTTCGCTGCATCCGGACCAGGACCTCTACGTCGCCGACGGGCTGAAGACCGGCCGCGTGATGGTGAAGGACGAGGACGTCTGCTTGCATTGCGGCCTGTGCGCCGAACGCTGTCCCACCGGCGCCTGGGACATGCAGAAATACCTCATCGACATGACTTACGCAGGTTCATCATGCCCGACCAAAAGCCGATCAGCAGCGTAAACGACTTCGTCGTCCGCTTCGCCAACGTCAACGGCTCGGGTTCGGCCAGCGCCAACGAGCTGTTCGCCCGCGCGATCCTGCGCCACGGCGTGCCGGTCAGCCCGCGCAACATCTTTCCCTCCAACATCCAGGGGCTGCCGACCTGGTATGAGGTGCGGGTGACCGAAAATGGTCATCTCGGCGCGCGCGGCGGCGTCGACATGATGGTGGCGATGAACCCGCAGACCTGGGACAAGGACGTCGCTTCGATCGAGCCCGGCGGCTACTTGTTCTACGATTCGACCAAGCCGATGCCGACGTCGAAGTTCCGCACCGATATCACGGTGATCGGCGTGCCGCTGACCGCGATCACCAATTCGACCTACACCGATCCGCGGCAGCGCCAGCTGTTCAAGAACATCATCTATCTCGGCGCGCTGTGCGCGCTGCTCGACATGGACCCGAAGCTGATCGAGCAACTGATCGGCGAACAGTACAAGGGCAAGGAGAAGCTGCTCTCCTCGAACGTCCACGCGCTGCATCTTGGCCGCGACTGGGCGCTACAGAACCTGAAATGCCCGACCGGCCTTCGGGTGAAGAAGGCCGACAGGGTCGGCGACCGCATCTTCATCGAAGGCAACAGCGCTGCAGCCCTCGGCGCGGTCTATGGTGGCGCCACGGTGTGCGCCTGGTATCCGATCACGCCGTCCTCGTCGCTGGCGGATGCCTTCGCGAGCCATTGCAAGAAGCTCCGGCACGACAAGAAAACCGGCAAGGCAAAGTACGCGATCGTTCAGGGTGAGGACGAGCTCGCCTCCATCGGCATCGTCATTGGCGCGTCCTGGAACGGCGCGCGCGCCTTCACCGCGACGTCCGGCCCCGGTATTTCCCTGATGACGGAATTCATCGGCCTGTCGTATTTCGCGGAAGTACCGGCCGTGATCATGAACGTGCAGCGCGCGGGCCCCTCGACCGGCATGCCGACGCGGACCCAGCAGTGCGACATCATCGCCTGCGCCTACGCGTCACACGGCGACACCAAGCATGTGCTGCTGTTTCCGGAAGACCCGGCGGAGGCCTTCGAATTCGCCGCCGCGGCGTTCGATCTTGCCGAACGGCTGCAGACCGTGATCTTCCTGATGCTCGATCTCGACATCGGCATGAACCACCGGCTCTGCCGTCCGCTGAAGTGGGACGACGGCAGGCAATATGACCGCGGCAAGATCATGACGGCCGAGATGCTGGAGGAAGGCCGTGACTTCGGCCGTTATCTCGACGTCGACGGCGACGGCATCCCCTACCGCACCTATCCCGGCACGCATCCGACCAAGGGTTCATACTTCACCCGCGGCACCTCGCGCGACCGTTACGCGCGTTATTCCGAAGAAGGCCCGGTCTACGCCGACAACATGCAGCGCCTGGTGCGCAAGTTCGAGACCGCGCAGGACATGGTGCCGCGGCCGCTGCAGGCCAACGCGGCAAAACCGACCAAATACGGCGTGATCTATTTCGGCTCGACCTCGCCGGCGATGGACGAGGCGATCGGGCTGCTGGAGGAACGCGGGCATTTGCTCGATCGCCTGCGCATCCGCGCCTTTCCGTTCCATTCCAGCGTTGCGAGTTTCATTGCTGACCATGATTTCGTTTACGTGGTCGAGCAGAACCGCGACAGCCAGCTCCGCTCGCTGATCGTCAACGAGAACGGCATCGACCCAGTCCGCTTGATTCCGATCGCCCATTATGACGGATCGCCGATCACCGCGCGCTTCATCGCCAAAGCCATCGGCGACCACCAGGATCGCCTCAAGGTGACCCCCCTCCGCAAGGCCGTATCATGACCTCTAAGCGAAGAAATTCGATGCGATCACCTCTCCCCGCCTGCGGGGAGAGGTCGGATTGCGCAGCAATCCGGGTGAGGGGGACTCTCCGCGAATTCGACTCGTGGACGGCCCCCCTCTCCCCGCACGCGGGGAGAGGGAGCAGAGAGAGTCAGTCATGACCTACATCGCAAAACCGAAATTCCATCACCCCGGCCTGCAGAAGAACGATCTCGGCTTCACCCACCGCGACTATGAGGGCAAGATCTCGACGCTGTGCGCGGGTTGCGGCCACGATTCGATCACGGCATCGATCATCGAGGCCTGTTTCGAGCTGTCGATCGAGCCGCACCGGGTGGCGAAAATTTCCGGCATCGGCTGCTCCTCGAAGACGCCGGACTACTTCCTCGGCAATTCGCACGGCTTCAACTCGGTGCATGGCCGCATGCCGTCGGTCCTGACCGGCGCCAATCTCGCCAACCGCGACCTGATCTATCTCGGCGTTTCCGGCGACGGCGATTCCGCCTCCATCGGCTTCGGCCAGTTCGCGCATTCGATCCGGCGCGGCGTCAACATGACCTATATCGTCGAGAACAACGGGGTTTACGGCCTGACCAAGGGCCAGTTCTCGGCGACCGCCGACCGCGGCTCGAAGTCCAAGAAAGGCGTGATGAACACCGATAGCGCCATCGACCTGACGGCGATCGCGCTGCAGCTTGGCGCGAGTTACGTAGCGCGCAGCTTCTCCGGCGACAAGACGCAACTGGTGCCGTTGATCGCGGGCGCGATCCAGCACAAGGGCGCCGCCTTCATCGACGTGATCAGCCCCTGCGTCGCCTTCAAC
>Ga0210408_10001317_pt1 | contig 26474 bp, 20 predicted proteins | sample IncBWH4MmetaG_FD_155471 | JGI IMG/M metagenome (GOLD analysis project Ga0210408, IMG submission 155471) | Forest soil microbial communities from Barre Woods Harvard Forest LTER site, Petersham, Massachusetts, United States - Inc-BW-H-4-M | ecosystem: Environmental > Terrestrial > Soil >...
CGAAGAACCCATGGACCGTGCCGCATTCCTTAATCCTAACATGAACGCAAAACTCGTTCTCGTCGTCTCATTCGCCTCGCGGCGAATTTCTTTGCAGCCCTTCGTTATCAGGCAGGAGAAGCGCCCGAAACTCTTACGCGGCCGGCGAGCGCGCGATACGGAATCCATAATCCCCGTATTGAAACTCCGGCGGAATGCTGGAACGCGCCGCAGTGCGCGTGACCTTAATATGATGCCGCCAGGAGCCGCCCCGCGATGCCTTTCTTGTGCCGCTCTTCGGCCCCTGTGGATTTCGCTCCGGAGAGTGCTCGTAGTAGCCGTCGTCGTACCAGTCAGAGCACCATTCATGGACGTTGTCGCCGAGGTTGTACAGCCCGTAAGCATTCGGCGCGTACAGACCGACTGGTTCCGGCCCCAGCTTCCACCGCTTGCTGTAATCCGTAACCGTCTCCGGAGGCGCATCTCCCCATGGATATAAGAGACCTTCCGCGCCGCCGCGCGCTGCGCGTTCCCATTCTGCTTCGCTCGGCAAGCGGTAGCGTTTGCCGGTCGCGCTGCTGAGCCATTCGCAGTAGCCCGAAGCTTCGTGCCAGGACACCGCCACGACCGGCATCTTGGGGTGATTGAAATTCGCGTCGCTCCAGTTGGGCGGCGGAGCCGCGCTGGTTGCCGCGAGGAAGCGGCCATATTCTTCGTTCGTCACCTGGTAAACGCCGAGCTCAAATGCGTCCACCCACACGCGATGCACCGGCTTCTCATCATCGCGGCCGCTCGCGCACCCCATCTCGAACCATCCCTCGGGGATGCGCGCCATCGCCGGCTCAATCGCTTCGGTCCGTTCTCTACTCAATCTTGCCCCACTCAGTCCTGGCCCACTCCACTTTAGCGGCGCTGCTATGTCCTCACCATTCAAATCCTCCCACATTATAGTGGCGAGGGGCTGGCGGCTGGTGGAAGTGGCTGCGCCCCTACAGAAGAATGCGAAAGATCGGAAATTGGAGTGGTGGGTCATGAGCGGAGATCCTGATAGGTGGGGTTTTCGGTCTGGGGCTTGGCGTGTTTGTTGAGGAAGCAGGGGAGATCAATAATGATTTCCGGGCCGGGTTTGCCTTCGGGGTAGACCTCGTGTTCGATGGCGGGGAGGGTGCGGAGGAGGAGATTGGCGGTGTAGGCCATGACGGCGGCGCGGCGGGGGGTGATTTTGTTCCGGGCCTGAAGCTTATAGAGTTCGCCGAGGGAATGGTTGATGTCGGCGGCGGAACGGAATTCCTGGATGTCGCCGATGAGGGAGGCGGCGAGGTCTGCTTGGTCGAGGTCCCGCTGGTGTAAAGCAGCGTGTTTGGAGCAGAGGCCGGAGTCTGGGTCGGAGATGGCCATTCGGCAACGGCGGCCGCTGGGCGTGCGCTGTTGACAATGAGGAAGAACGGAAGTGGCGGTGGTGGTGGTGCAAGAGTTTTCGGGAGTCATGAGAGTTCCTTTCGGATGTGAGCGGGAAGGTTCCATTCCGACAGGAGACGGAACGTTCCGTTTTGGGAATTGTTGGTACACACCCCGGCAGTTTTCGTAAGAGTGGCAAACAAAGGGGTTACAGGATACGGAACTTGGAAGAGGATACGGAAAACCGAAGGTTGGAATGTTTGAAGGTTTGCTGGTTGGAATGTTGAAGAGAAAGAGGCGCGGACGGCGAAGGACTTACGGGTTTGCCGAAGGTGTCGTCGAAAAATCACGACCCATGCTAACATGAATTAAATGACTTGTCAAATGATTTTATAGTACTAGTATTTAGAAAATGGCGCATTGGTTCGAATGATTTTGCATAGTGAAGAAAACAAAGGGGTAGAGCTCACTGTATATCCGCACGATAGTCCATGAGCTCTGGAATGGGGAGGGCGGGCGCCATTCGCTTGGATCAAATTCCAAAGCGTTTGAAGGTTTCAGGTTGTAAGGTTTGCAGGTTGAGGCCGGATAGGGAAGTCGACACGCCGGAACGTAGAATAGCCTATAGGGGTCAGGGGACATGAGGTTTCTGCGTTACATTTCTGCTCGATCCTTGCTCAAGCTGCCCCCGCTTGGCGCAGGCGCTCGCGGAAGTATTCCTTCCAGCTCTCCGGCAATTCTGGGACTTGCAAGGCGCAGCGCACGGCGCCGATTTCCGGCTCACTATATCGTTTCGCGACATAGAGACCGGTAATCTCCGAGACGGCAACGGCATTGGGCTCCCGCCCCATTAACTTCATCTCGTCGCCTGCGCCCACCTCTCCCTCCCGCAGGACCTTTACGTAGAATCCCGTCCGCCCGCTCGCCAGAAACCGCTTTACCATGTCGTCGGACCCGAATCTGATCCCCAGCTTGTAGCAAGGCAGGCGCGGCTGCGTCACCGCCACTTCCGCCGTTCCAATGGAAAACCGGTCGCCCAGATGAACGGACTCTTCCAGTGGTCCTTTACCGCCGTCATCCATCGTAAAATTTTCTCCAAACATGCCCATCGGGAGTTCCCGCCCGGGCAACTCTTTCTTCCAGTAGTCGTAGTGTGCCAGCGAGTAGCAGTAAACGGCTTTGTGCTCGCCCCCATGCACGGTCAAGTCCGCCTGCCGGTCTCCGTCCAGATTCAACTTGCGCAATGCCACCCGTCCCTTGACTGGCTCCTTGAAGATCGCCGTTGTCACCATTCTCCTGTGCCAGCTCACTTCCCGTGGCATTCCCGTGTTCACTGAAACGAGCTTCATCGTCCGTCCATCCTTTGGCCGGCGGGGGCTCTTTCTTCTCCGCTCCCTGCCCTCCGATTTCTGTGTGATTTGTTTCGAGTTTCACTCTTCGGGAATACCTTTGGCCATGTGGAGGCTGGCCCACCCGCGGCGGAATTCAAATGGGAACGTTGCCCGCCAAACCCTTTTCTGTGCCTACCGCTCGGCCTGGATTTGGATCGGAACACCACCGGTAAGCTGCGCTTCTCAAGAGCGACTGAGTTGGCTCCTACACTCGATAGCAAGAGGCAACAAGCGATAGCGTTGACGATCGTACTCTTCGTAGCGTTCTTCAAACCCGAGTGGCATGGATACGATCTGAATTTGTTCGGGCGCACATCGGCCTAAACTAGGCATGGGCTCCGCTACTCCAGTAATGACCATGCACGCCATCGAGAGTAAGTCAGAGTGTTTGCAAGCCAGAGTGCGGGCTAAGCCATCCACGACATAATAGTTGCCGCTGTACCCATCCTTCTCGACAATAGGAGGAAGAAGAAAGATAGGTCTCTCTTCCCCGGAAATGAAACACGTCGGCCTAAAGAGTGGCACATGATGTTCTTGATAAATCTCGGCAAGGGCACACGCCTGCTTGTATTTGTGTTCTTGAACGTATTTTGTCAAACACCTTAGTTTTTCGATAGGCACATCTTCGATCTCAAGCGTGACTCCCTCTTGCCCATATTGAGACACTTGCTGGAGCCGACTCGTCACAATCTCAATTTCCTTCTGTGTGCATTGCTGTAGAGCAACAGACTTTTGATTTGGGGTAACTGGCTCAGCAAAAGATGCCGCGAAGCACTTAACTGCGGCCAGATCGGCCCTGCCCGAGTACAGAACTCCGGAACTAAATGACTGATCGCCAGATTGAAGAAAAACGAATGAATTCTCCGGATCTGTCGCGCCGAACAGGCAACCTTTGAGTCTGACCGAAGCGCTTGGACCAATCGTGCAACCAATGGACCTGAGTAAAAGTGTTCTGCGGAAATCATCTGAGTCGGGTTGTATCTCGGAGCTACAAACCACTCGGACTTGAGCTTGCTTCAATCTGGCATGTAGCAGAGCTGAGGCGAGTTCATCAACCCAGTCAAGATCATCGAAGGCGACAATAATATGGTTGTTCCTTCTGCATTGATTGAGTCTTTCAACCAAAGCTGCCAAGACTTCTTCTCTATTGAGGCACTCTACCCGCGAAGGAGATTTCAGATGTATCCTATCGATCTCGTTATCCAAGTAAACCCGCGTCGCTAGCTGGCCATTCTTGACAAGTCTCGCGACCTTCTCGGAATTCATATCCATGAAATCCGTAGCTTTTATTTTTCCTGTGGGAATAGAAATCGTATGAATATTTTCCTGTATTCTTTGCTGTAGATCTTGACTGCCATCCACCATCGTGTTCACAACCGCGCTTACGAGACCAAGTGATCGGGCCATCTCGGCTTGTTCAAAGTCAGCCTTGAGGGTAAAAGCCAATACTGGAAGACCAAATTGTCTTGGGCGATCCTTCCTGTTGAACACGAATGTGGGCAAATTGCTTAGAGTTCCTCCATCGACATACCTATCCTCGAATGGTTGAAAAAAAAATGGAATGCTACAGGATGCGCATACTGCTGCCGCGACCTCAAAATCCTTAGTCGTATGGGAACTCCATACTTGCACCTTCCTCTCCAGAAGGTCGGCCGCAACCACCGACGCTGGAAGGTGCAGATGTTTGAAGCGAACATGCTCATCCTCAGGGAGCCGCAGAAGTTGCTTAAGTTCGCGTTCAACCCAATCCTGAAGTTTCCCCGAAGAATATTGGCCATTTCGCATTAACGTGCTGGCGAAGAATTTCGGTACCTTGTGTGGGATAGCAGAAATTAGGTGTAGTAACGGACGCCAGAAAACACTTATCGATTTCTGCGCAGGAACAGGAGAGGCTAACAGATCGGGAAAATCTAGTCTGGAAACTATTTCTCGCAGTTGAAGGGGTGTCGCGCCAGCAGCAATGAGAACAGCTATGATGGACCCCGCGGAAGTCCCTGCGACCTCGACAAAATGTACACCTCGGGCAACGGCCTCTGCGTATGCTCCAACGTAGGCAGCCGCTCGGCATCCGCCTCCCTGAAAGGTTCCGTAGGAAGTTTGAAAGAATCTGGTTGTCTTCTTCTTGGAGTGGGGCGTTCGCTTTGGCCGTATCCGCCCTAACTTGGCAGAAGGAGATTGCAAGTCTTTCTTGTAAAGGTAGCCTAGGGCGTGTTCTGGGTGCCCATCTACCCTTGCAAATTGACTTTGCTTCACCCATTTTAGGCCATCCTGCGTAACCGGTCTTGTGTACATTACTTTCGCATTGTCAAAAGACTGCAAGCGCGCCATCAATCGGAGCATCACGGTAGTACTTCCGACCCGCGTGTTAGCTGCGGCCCCACCAATGTAGAGCGCGGAAGCAGCCTCGTCCGTTGTGACCGCTTCGGCGGGAAGGGTTGCCCCTGCGTAGGTCCCCTTGTTGACCGCGTGGCGTGCTTCATCCGTGAGAGGTAGCAAACTGAAATACCCTTCAATGTCAGTTGGCCGCGCTTTACCAGCCTCAGCTCCCGTGAGTACTTCAAATATCGAAGGATTCCGTTCATGCCAAAGCACCATAGCCTCAAGATCCGATATTTGGTCACCAAATTTCGAAAGGCAGTACGCGTGAACCGCTGACAGCTCTTCTTTTGCTGCAACCCGACATGCCAATAAAACCTGACGACGTCCTTTTTTCTTGTTGAGGTGGGAAATAGCCCGTGCTGCGATCAAAGTAGCTACAACCGAGATCAAAACCAGCGTGGTGATATTAAGTGTATTCAAAGAAGTTCCAATATCGACGCTTGCGAGGTTCATGTTATCGACAGACAAGCCGTCCGACTAATTCAGAGAAAGCTAGCCTGCTGTGTAAGACAAGGGGAGAGTATTATATGAGGAGCTATTTTAACTAGTTTGAAGTAAAATACAATCCCTTTGGGGTCGAGCGATTGCCAGGTACTCCATCCAAGCGGACCATGCGTTGCGGTGGAAAGGGAATCCAAGCAGGCGACTATCTCTATACACTTTTGCAACGAACTCTATACTCTCTTGCAGCAAATCCGGCCAAAGGTTCGCCGGTCGCGCCCGGTATAATAATCTCCGGCTAGACAGCCGCCGTTCGAGATTCTCAACATTGCCGTGCCGTAGTGCATGTGCATGGTTCTCATGGCGTCGGCGAGCGGCTGACTTTGATACTGGTAGACCAACGCAGCGCCTTCCGGGTCGTCCACTTGAATCACTGCGGCGCAACTGCGTGACATGGAGGTGGGGGTGGTGAGGTACACGATGATTTGCGTCCAGCTCTGGAAGATATGGATCATCAGATCGTGCCGCTTTGCATGGCCGTCAAAAGAGGTGATGAGATAACCGCCCCATTGTCCCGTGAGGTTTGGGATTCGAACGAGCCCCACCTTACGGGCAAAGCTGTTCCGCCAGAGATACCTGTCGAAAAGGGCGTAGAGCACGCCGTAGAAAGCCATGCTGGAAGGAGCATCCACCCACCAAGTGACCGAGATGTGGGCGGCAGAGAGAAATTTCGACGTAGCCCACGCCAAAGCAATCGCCACCAGCGCGAGCAGAAGAGGAACGGTCCTCCTTTCATTCGAGTCTGTGCTGTAGCCGTGCATACTTCACCTGCTCGGCTCTGCAAAGCCGAACAGGCCTCTTAGCCCGTCTGAATGCGCCTTCCACCCCCAATGGCTGCTGGGGAGCGTCGGGTAAAGGAAATGGCCCTAGCGGTAGAGTGGCTTCCTGAAGAGTGGCCCGATGGTATTCCGAGTCTGAAGCAACTTCTGGTGGTAGCGCCTTACAACTTCTATATTACTCCCCTTTAGAACTGAAAATACAACCTTTGCCGGCTGCGGCCAAATGCTCCCTCTGTCTCTTGGATCTCGCCACTGGTTACGGCACGTCTCCGGCACGCCCGCCATTCCTCATCTCGTTACCTTTTACTCCTTTACCTCGCGCTCCGCTTTTGCCGCGGGCGGATGCTGGGCCAGCGGGCGAAGACGGAGGTGGTCAGGCCGCCGCGGGGGGTGAATTCGCCGCGCACCACGCACCACTCGGGCTTCACGGCGGCGACGATATCGCGGAGGATTTTGTTGACGGCGTTTTCGTAGAAGATGCCGAGGGTGCGGTAGGCGAGGAGATACATTTTCAGGGCCTTCAGCTCGATGCAGTCTTTCTTCGGCATGTATTGAATGGTGATGGTGCCGAAGTCAGGCAGGCCGGTCTTGGGGCAGACGGAAGAGTATTCGGGAAAGCGCGTGGTAATCACGTAGCCGGGAAACTGATTGGGCCAGGTTTCCAGCGCGGGCAATTTTGTGTGGATGCCGGCGCGAGCGTGTTCAGCGGTGTAGTCGGGCATGAGTGTTCCTCGAATCTATTGTATCGCGGCGAGGCCCCTCGCTAGACGCGCCACCTTGAACGGGTAGCGGGTGAGTTTGAATTTTGACCCCTATTGCAACGATTATAAAATTCAAACTGAACCACTACCCTTAAACGAGGCACCTTGTTAAACGAGGCGTCTTGCTAAACTAAAGACCTGCGGCGGCACGCACTGCCCCTTGCGAAATTCGGCGCTCTTCGCCTACTCTTCCCGGGGAGAAAGCCGATCAGCACCAGCCCGATAAGCTGCCCGAATTGCCACAGCTCGAACAGCCGGCGTTCCAAACGGCGGTCGGTGCAGGACCATCTCTTCGCCGTCGTGGGAGTCCTGCCGTGGCGCTGCGGTTCCTGCGCGGCGCGATTTCGCGCGCGCCTGCTGCCGTTGCGCACGTTGCTCTACGCGCATTGCGGGATTTGCGGCAACCTGCAATTGCAGCGCATCGCCGCCCAGCGTGTTCCGGGCATGACCACGATCCTGTGGCGAATTCTCGGGCTCCCCGCGCTGCGCTGCGAACCATGCCGCCATAAGTTTTTTTCCGTGCGGCCGGTGCGACGGGAAGCGCCGAGCGCGGCGGCCACGCCAGGCCAGTAGAAGCGCCCGGTACCAAGAACGTACCGGTGCAGTCCCCGCCTCCGCGGTACGATCCTGCCTTTTTGTGGTACTCGTCCTACCGTACCCTTTCCAGCCTGTTTTCTTTTTCGCTTTCCCTCTACGCTGCTCTCCCTCCGGACACACACGGAGATTCACATGGAAACAACCATTCGAGTTTTGGTGGCCAACCGTCCGCGGCTCCTGCGCCAACTGGTGACGTCCACGCTTTCCGAGCAAGCGGGGATCAGCGTGGTGGGAGAAACGGATGACGAGCGGGACGTGCCCTCGATGGTGGCGGCAACCAAGCCGGACTTTCTTCTGATTGCGTTGGACGAGCCGCAACGGCGCCCGCCGCTATGCGACTTGCTGCTGCGGGAATTTCCCGCGCTGCGAATTATCGCGGTGGCTCCCAACACGAATATCGGAATGCATTACTGGGCATCGTTCGAAATCCACTCGACGATGATGGAAGCGAGCGAAAAGGCGCTGCTCGAAGTGTTGCGGAGAAGAGCAGTGCCGGCAACGGGAGGTGTGGCGTGAAGCGCGTGGGAATGTTTCTCTGCTTCGCGGTGTTTCTGAGTCTGGAAGCCGCTCGCGGGCAGCAATCACCAGGAGCGCAGGGAGGCGGCGAAGGCGAGCAGACGCCTGGTGCGGCGGCGGGGCAAAAGTCCGCATCGCGAGAGCCGCGGCGCGGCGAAGGAATTGTCGCGGATAACCTGGAGCGCGTGGCGGCGACGGCGGAGCAAATCCTTGAAGTGCTGAATCACGATGCGGGTTTGATGGTGGAGCTGAAACGCGCCATCGCGCAAGACGCCGGGGAAAGCGGGCAGATTCTCGAGGAATCGGACCTGAGCGAAAGCGCCGTGACGGAACGCTTGCGTGAAGATTTGCGAACGCGAGTCCTGGCTACGCGGCTCTTACAACGTTACGGGTATCTGCTCCCGAAAGTGAATCCGGATTCGGAACTCGCTGCGGAGCACAATCTGGCGATGCGCGCGCGCGCGCAGCAACTGGAACGGGCCTCGGAGCCACGCGGTTCGAATCAAGCCGCGCCGCAAACGGTAATCACCGTGGGAACACAGCCGGCCGCCGAACGTCCTCAGGGACGCGCCGCGCGCAGTCCGCTCGTCGAAGTTGACGGTGCGCTCGACAGTTCACGCCCGGAAATGCTGGCAGCCCCTCCGGAAGTTCGCCTGGATATGGTAAAGGCTGGAGGGCGGCCATCGATGCAGGCGGAGCCAGCGGAGCACGGAGACTACAGTGCGCCTGCTGAAACGCTCCTCCCGGCAGCGGGCATTCCGTCCGCGCCGGCAACGCGGCCGCCGCGCGGCGCGGGCACGCCCGTCGCGGAATTTGAGCCGGTGCGCATGGATCGGCGGCCGAATCCGTATGCGGATGTGCCTTCGCTCTACGATTTGTATGTACAAGCCAATGCGCCAAATCGAGGCACGGAACGGTTTGGCATGGAAGTCTTCCACAACGGGACGGCAGACCCAGACATTTTGCCGATGGATCTTCCTGTTGGGCCTGACTATGTCGTTGGGCCGGGCGACAGTTTGGCCATCAATCTCTGGGGCGGCGTCTCTCAGCGATTGTTGCGCGCAGTGGACCGAGAAGGGCGGCTGGCCTTGCCTGAGGCTGGGCCGCTGCTGGTTTCCGGCAAGTCCCTCGGAGAAGTGCAGGACGCGGTGCAGCGCGTGCTGCGAACGCAATTCCGGGACGTTTCGGCGGATGTTTCGCTGCTGAAACTGCGCAGCGTGCGCGTGTACGTGGTTGGTGAAGTGGCGGCTCCGGGAGCGTACGACGTCAGTTCGCTCTCGACGCCGCTGAACGCGCTGTTTGCCGCCGGAGGAATTACCTCGCGCGGGTCGCTGCGGCGGCTGGAACACTACCGCGGGAAACAGCTCGTCGAAGAAGTGGACGCCTACGACCTGCTGCTGCACGGGATTCGCGGGGACATGAAGCGGCTCGAGAACGGCGACTCGCTGCGTGTTCCGCCGCTTGAAACTTCCGTCACCGTCGACGGCATGGTGCGCCGCCCGGCGCTGTACGAATTGCGCGGCGAGAAAAACCTGAACGAAGTTCTGGAGTTGGCGGGAGGCATCCTGCCGGCGGCGGCGCTGCGCCACATCGAAGTACAGCGGCTCACGGCGCACGAGAAACGCAGCATGCTGAGCCTGGAAATCGGCGAAGGCACCGACAAGGAGGCTTTGCGCGCGGCGTTCGAGAAATTCGAAGTCCAGGACGGCGACGAAATCCACATTTATCCCATCGCGCCGTACAACACCGGAGCGGTGTATCTCGAAGGGCACGTGCTGCGCCCTGGGCGCTATTCCTACCAAGAGGGCATGAAGCTCACCGACCTGATTCCCTCGTACAAGGATCTGCTGCCCGAACCTTCGGAGCGCTACGCGGAAATCATTCGAATCCAGGGGCCCGACCACCGGCCGGTGGTCGAGAGTTTCCGTCTTGGGGAGGCGCTGGCGCACCCGGAAAACGCGCCGCGGTTGCAAGCGCTCGACACCATCCGCATTTTCGGCCGGTACGATTTGGAAGCCGCGCCGGAATATAGCGTCTTTGGAGAAGTGCGCAATCCGGGGAGTTACCGCAGCTCCGGGCAAGCGCATGTGCGCGACGCCATCTATCAGGCAGGAGGAACCACGCCGGAAGCCTGGGAAGAGTCGGCGCAACTGTTCCGCGCGCTGCCGGATGGTTCGACGAAAGTGTTCAGCATATCCCTGCGCGAGGCCTTGGCAGGCGAGCCACTGAATAACATGGCGATCGAGCCGCGCGACCGCATCCTGGTACATCGCCAGCCGGAGCGCGTCAATCCGCCCAGCGTGTACGTGCGGGGAGAAGTGGCGCGGCCAGGGCGCTATCCCCTGGTGGCCAACATGAAAGTTTCGGACTTGGTGCGTTCCGCCGGAGGATTGCTGCGCAGCGCGAATCCCACCAGCGCGGACTTGACGCATTACGCAGCGACGAGCAGCGCTTCAGCCGCGGCGCAGCCGCGGGAATCCCATGCCGTGAATCTGGGTGCCGCGCTGGCAAAGGAAGAAGCTGAGGATCTTGCGCTGCGCGACGGCGACGTTTTGACCGTGCCGCAGCAAACCGGGTGGAAGAACATTGGCGCTTCGGTGACCATTCGCGGAGAAGTAGCCAAGCCCGGAGTGTACGGCATCCAGCCCGGCGAGCGGCTCAGTTCTCTGCTGCGCCGCGCGGGGGGCTTGCAACCGACAGCATATCCCCAAGCAGCGGTATTCGAACGTATCGACGTGCGCGAAATGCAGCAACGCAGCCGGCAAGAACTGATCCAGCGGCTGGAGCAGGAATCGACGGTAGTGAAAACCTCGATAACGACAACGGGATCGGAGGAAGCTGCGCTGCAACAAAGCGCGACGCAGCAGCAGCAGCGGATTCTCGAGGCGCTACGCAGGGCGCCGGTTTCCGGACGCTTGGTCGTGCACATCCGGCAAGGCCAGAAGGATTTCGCTGGCTCGCCGGATGACCTCGAGCTTCGCGCGGGCGACACGCTGGACATTCCGAAGCAGCCAGGGTTCGTGGTGATTGTCGGGCAAGTGTACAACTCGAACGCCATCGCCTATGCGCCGGTGAAAAACGCCGGCTGGTACCTCTCCCGTGCCGGCGGGGCCACGGGACTGGCGAACAAGAAAGCCATCTTCATCATTCGCGCGAACGGCTCGGTGACCAGCGGCAGCAACGGGCTGTGGTCGGGCGGAGTGCTCTCGTCCACGCTCGGGCCGGGAGACATCATCGTGGTTCCCGAGAAGACCACCGTGGGCGGCTCGACCTGGAAAAACGTGGTCTCCATCGCGCAGATAGCGCAAGCGGCCGCGCTGGCCGCAGCCGTGGCAATTCCCTAAGGCATGATGGCCACACAACGCACATTTCGAACTCCACGGGCCATCGCGCTCCTCTGCCTGCTGGGAAGCTGGCCGGGGCTGGCGAGCGGCGCTCCGCAAGCGCTGGCGGCCGGCGAGGACTCTTCCTCCAGAAAAGTTCCGGCGGAAAGCGCCGGAACGGATTCCGGAGAATCCGCCATGACCTTGCAGAAAGCCACAGGAAAAGAAAAGGAGAGGGGCAACCTCGTTGCGCGGTTCGCCGGCGACCAGCGCCGGATGTGGACCAGCCCGGAGCACCTGCGTTTTTCCGATACGGAATGGTTGGTGCCGCTCAGTGGCGTCACCGCGGGTCTATTTGTCACGGACCGTGATTTCAGCGCGCACTTGTCGCGGAATCCGGCGTCGCTTCGTCACTACAACACGCTTTCCAACGCGGGCCTCGGAGCGCTCGTCGGCGCCGCTGGCGGAATGGGGCTGCTGGGCCACGCTTCGCACCACGAACACTGGAGCGAAACCGGTTTTCTGGCGGGCGAAGCGGCCCTGAACAGCCTTGTGGCCGTCGAGTCCTTCAAGTACACGCTGCGGCGCGAACGGCCGTTCCAGGACAATGGCAGGGGCTCATTTTTTCAAAGCGGCGGCACTTCGTTTCCCTCGGAACACGCTGCCGCGGCTTGGTCCGTGGCGGGAGTGTTGGCGCACGAATACCCCGGACCACTCACCAAAATCATGGCCTATGGTTTGGCTTCTTTGGTCAGCGTCTCGCGCGTGAAAGGGCGCGAACATTTTCCATCCGACGTGGTGGTCGGGAGCGTCCTCGGCAATCTCGTCGCGCAGGACATTTACAGCCGCCATCACGACCCGGAAATCGGCGGCGGCGAGTGGCAATCGATCAGCCAGTTCTTTCGCGGCGAAAGAACGGCTTCGCCGGCGAATCAAGGTTCTCCTTACGTTCCGCTCGACAGCTGGATTTATACCGCTCTTGACCGCTTGCGAGCCATGGGCGTGGTCGAAAGTGGGTTTCGCGGCGTCCGCCCATGGACCCGCAGTGAATGCGCGCGCTTGCTCGCCGATGGTTCTGACGGCCTCGACGGAGCGCCAGCGGAAGCGCAAGAGACCTATCAGCTGCTTGTCGCGGAATTTAAGGAAGAACTCGCAGGCGCGGGCACGCCCGCCCCGGTTCGCGCGCGTCTCGAATCCGTCTACACCCGTCTTACCGACATCGCCGGCGCGCCGCTTACCGACGGCTACGATTTCGGCCAAACGCTCATCAACGATTTCGGCCGTCCGTATGAAAGAGGATTCAACTCCGTCACCGGGTTTTCCGCGTGGACCACTGCCGGCCGCTGGGTCGGTTATGTTCGCGCCGAGTACCAGCAGAGTCCTTCCGCGCCGCCGCTTTCCGACTCCGCCCGATTAACTATTGCCAGGATCGACCCCGTCCCCGGAACACCCCCGGGCACGCCCATCTCTTCCGTCAATCGGCTGCAGCTCTTGGACGCCTACCTCGGATTGAATTTCAACAATTGGCAGATTACTTTCGGCCAGCAAAGTCTTTCCTGGGGACCTGGCGAGGGCGGCTCTCTGGACCTCAGCGACAATGCGGCTCCCATCCGCATGCTGCACATCAACCGCATTGCGCCGCTGCAGCTGCCGCACTTTCTCAGCTGGCTCGGGTCGATGCGCACGGAATTCTTCCTTGGCCAGTTGTCCGGCCATGAGTTTATGCTGACGCCTTCCGGGCCGGTCGGGCAATTCGGTCAGTCGCTCGATCCGCAGCCGTTCATCCACGGACAGTTGTTCAGCTTCCAGCCGACGCCTAATTTCGACTTTGCTTTTTATCGCACCACGATCTTCGGCGGGCCCGGTTATCCGCTCAATTGGCGTAGCTTCGCCCGCAGCCTGGTCTCCACGACGAATACCTCCGCGGGTGCCCCAAAGAAACCGGGAAAACGAACCTCGGGGCTGAACTTCAGCTATCGCCTGCCGTATGTGCGCAACTGGTTGACGTTGTACGCCGATGGCATGACCTACGACGAATATTCACCGATCGCTTATGTAGATATCTCGGCTTGGCACGCCGGGCTGTATCTCTCGCACGTTCCCGGAATCGCGCGTTGGGATCTCCGCGCTGAAGGCGTGTATACCGACATACCGGGAGGCAGCTCCAAAAACACGAAGAATCCGGGCTCCTTCTATCAGAACGGCACCTGGCGCAGCGGCTACACGAACGACGGAAACATCATGGGCAGTTGGGTGGGCCGGGGCGGACAGGGTGCGCAGCTATGGTCGAACTACTGGTTCAGCCCGCGCAACCGGCTGCAGTTCTTTTTCCGCCACCAGAAGGTCAGCCAGGAGTTCCTGCCCGGCGGCGGCTCGCTTACCGACGCCGGTGTCCGCACCGACTATTCGTTGCGTTCGAACCTCAGCGTTTCCCTTTCCGTGCAGCACGAGCGCTGGCTGATTCCCGCGATTCAGCCGAACGAAGCGCGCAATGTCGCTGCTTCGGTGGGAATTCAATTCGAGCCGCAAAGGATCTTTCGTCCTGCTCATGCCGATCCGGGAGACGCATCGCCCGCCAGCGGAGGCCGGCCATGAGTTGGGAGGATCGCGGCGCGTGCCGCGGCAACGGCGGAATTTCGCGATATATGCGGCGCAGCGCGGGCAAATTTCACAAAGGCGAATAAACAAGTGGCACAGACAGGATCAAGAACGCAAATGGAAATGCCGCCGGCATCCGGGAGAGGCGAAGCCAGCGAGGAGAATTTCCGCGCCAACGACGCTCCTTCGCGGGCCGTGGACCTGCTCCGGCATCTATGGGCGGAGCGGCGCGCCCTGGGAAAAGCGATTTTCGCCGGACTGGCTGCGGGCGCGCTGGTAGCACTGCTGATCCCTTCGCGTTACCAGTCCACGGCGCGGCTGATGCCGCCCGACTCGCAGGCCAACGCCAGCATCGGGATGCTGGCAGCGTTGACGGCCAAAAGCGGGAATGGCATGGGGTCGGTGGCCAGCGATCTTCTGGGAATACGCGGTTCCGGCGCGTTGTTCACCGGCATACTGCGCAGCCGCACCGTCCAGGACCGGCTGATCGGGAGATTCCAGTTGCGCCACGTGTACGCGGCGCGGCTGGAAGAGGATGCGCGCGCCAAGCTGGCCGAAAACACGGAGATTAGCGAAGACCGCAAGAGCGGAATCATCACCATCGCGGTGACGGACCACGACGCAAAACGCGCCGCGGGCATCGCGCAAGCCTACGTCGAGGAACTTAACCAACTGGTGGCGGAGCTTTCCACTTCGGCGGCGCACCGCGAACGCATGTTTCTCGAGGAGCGGCTGCGCAGCGTCAAGCAGGACCTCGACGACGCTTCACAGAAATTCAGCCAATTCGAAAGCACCAACAAAACGATCGACATCAAGGAACAAGCACGCGCCATGGTGCAGGGAGCGGCGGCCGTCGAAGGCGAATTGATCGCCACGGAGTCGGAATTGAAGGGGCTGGAGGAAATCTACACGGTCAACAACGTGCGCGTTCGCGCGGTACAAGCGCGCATCACGGAACTGCGCCGGCAACTCGAGAAACTGGGCGGAGGAACGGCGTCGGAGACGCGGCCATCCAAGGAAACAACGGACGCGGCGTATCCCACCATTCGCAGGCTTCCGCTTCTGGGAGTGGCGTACGCGGACCTGTACCGGCGCCTGCAGATCCAGGAAGCGGTGTATGAAACGCTGACGCAGCAATTCGAACTGGCCAAAGTGCAGGAAGCCAAGGAAACGCCCAGCGTAAAAGTTTTGGATGCGGCGAGCTTGCCGGAGCGGAAATCGTTTCCGCCGCGAACGGTGATAGCGCTTCTGGGCGCGCTGCTGGCGTGCGGCGCGGCAGCGGCGGTTATCGTGGCGCGCGCGACCTGGGAACAGAGAGATTCGAACGATCCGGGAAAAGCTTTCGCCGGGGAAGTCCTGCAGACGATGCAGGCGCGGATGCCTTGGGCGGAGCCTAACGGTTCTCGCGTGCAAGCGGCGACACACAAAGTTTGGGTGCGGCTGATGCGGCGGAGAGAAGCGGAGAAGTCTTCGCAATTCATCGCGAATTAGCGGCAAGCGGTTGAGAGCAGTGCGGTTAATCCCGAGTTGGTCTTGTGACTGACGCGGCGAAGCTGTCCCCGGCGTTTTGTTGGAGGTTTTGTGGAAGCGATGCGCGGTGTTTCGAAAAACTACGCGGAAGAGTGGACGCGCTTGCCGGTGGAGCTTTGCGAACCGCGCTGGTACGCCGCTTACACCTGCGCGCAACATGAAAAGCGCGTTGCCGAGCAGTTCACGCAACGCGCGCTGGAAAATTTTCTTCCGCAATACACGTCGGTGCGGCGTTGGAAAGACCGCCGGGTGCGGCTGGAGCTGCCGCTGTTCCCGGGGTACGTGTTTGTGCGGCTGGCGCTGCGCGAGCGTTTGCGCGTGCTGGAGACGCCGAGTGTGGTGCGGTTGGTGGGCTTCAACGGGCGGCCCGCGGCGCTTCCGGACAGGGAGATAGAAGCGCTGCGGGCCTGCGCCGCGGCTCAAATCAACGCCGAGCCGCACGCGTATTTGACGGCGGGGCGGCGTGTGCGGATCAAGCGCGGGCCGCTGGCGGAACTGGAGGGCGTGCTGGTGCGCCGGAAAAATGGGTTGCGCGTGGTGGTGTCGCTGGATTTGATTGCGCGGTCCGCGGCAGTCGAGGTGGACGCCGCGGACATTGAACGCGTTTTTTAGAACAAGCTCCGGCGGCGGGCGGGACGGCCAGAAATTTTTGGCAGGTTTTCCTTGCGAAGCGCGAATCACGAAGATGAGCCAGGCAAATCCATCAGTGGCGGCGCTTCCGTCCGGGACGCTTTCCTGGGCGCGGATACGGCAAATCGGCTACAGCATCGCCGACCAGGGATTATCCGTGGGCGGGATGTTCCTGGTGAATATCGCGCTGGCGCGGACACGGACCAAGGAAGAGTACGGAATTTTCACGTTGTCGTATTCGGTGTACACGTTTTTGGCGGGGTTGCACAACGCGGCGATTCTGGAGGCTTATACGGTTTACGGGTCGGGGCGGTATCACCAGCGATTTCCGGCGTACGCGTGGCTGTTGTGGCGCAGCAACCTGCTGCTGGCGATGGGAGCCGCGGGGGCGCTGACGGTTTTGTGGGGCGCGCTGGTTTGGGCCGTGCCGGCGATGGCTTCGCGGACGGTTCTGGGGCTGGCGTTGAGTTGCGGAGTGCTGTTGACGGCTTCGTTTTTGCGGCGAACGTTTTATATGCGGCGGCGCCCGGACCTGGCGGCGCGATTTTCAGCGGCGTACTTCGGGCTATGCGCGGGGTTGCTGTGGATGTCGATGCGGTACGGGATTCTGAACGGGTTCTCGGCGTTCGCCATTGCCGCACTGGCGTGGAGCCTTGCGGTGTTGTGCGTCGCGCGGGAATTGCCGGAACGCGCGGCAGGCGCGGGATTCCTCGAGCACGAACCAGGGTATTGGGGGGAACACTGGAAATATTCGCGGTGGGTGTTGGTCACCGCGTTCGTGTTTCAAATGACGACGCAAGCGTATTACTGGCTGGCGGCGGGGTACCTTTCGGTGAAAGAAGTAGCGGACTTGCGCGCGATGTACAACCTGGTGACGCCGGTGGAGCAGTTGTTTGTAGCCATCGCGATGCTCATTCTCCCGATGATGTCGCATCGCTACGCGGAGCGGCGCATGGCGGGGCTGCTTCCACTGTGGAAGCTGTACGGTGTCGCCACGATTCTAATCACGAGCGGCTTTGCGGTTTTAGTGAACTTTTTCGGGAAGCTGGCCTTGCACGTGGTTTATGCGGGGAGATTCGACGACGTGGCTTCGCTTCTCGGGATTCTAGCGCTGCTTCCGGTGGTGATGGGCATCGGCAACACCATGAACGCCGCGCTCAAGTCGATCGAAAAACCGCAAGCAGTTTTCTACGCGTACGTTACCACCGGGGCGGCCACGTTTTTGATCGGCACTCCCCTGGTGATACGTCTCGGATTGCGCGGCGCGGTCTACGGGATACTGGCATCCGCGGGAGCTTATACCGTGGCGCTGGGGATTGCGTTCCTTGCCGCGATTCACGCGGAAGGGTACACGGCGCCGCTGGAAGCCGCAGCAAAAGAAAGTCCGCTACCGTAAGGTGCGCGAGGAAAATCAGGCATGCGAGTGGTTCTGCTATCGGAAACGTTCACGAAGGGCATGGGGTACCTGGAAAATCTGCTGCCGAAGTATCTGGCGCGGCTGGGCGTGGAAACGCACGTGGTGGCAAGCGATCTTCCCTGCTATTACCGGCAACAGGCCATCCGAAAGGTTTACAACGGGTTCATCGAGCCGCTCGAGCCCGGAAGCGTGGAAGCCCGCGACGGCTTCACGCTGCACATCCTGGGGCACAGGAAAACCTTCGGGCACATGCGAATGACCGGGTTGCACGAAAAACTGCGCTCGATCCGCCCGGACGTGCTCCAGACCTGCACGCCCATTGGCTGGATCGCGCTGGACGCGGCGCGGTTCAAAGCGGCGCTCGGATACAAGTTGTTCACCGGAAGCCATCACCATGCGTCAGTGTTTTCGCTGGCGACGGATCCAGCGCCGCTGTGGAGCGCCGAGCGGCTGCGTTGCCTGGCGTTAAGGACCATCCCCGGCCGGCTGGTAAGCCAGGTGACGGAGAAGTGCCACGCCATTACCGAGGATTGCGCGGACGTGGCCGTGCGATTTTTCGGCGTGCCACGAAGCAAACTCGAGATTTGCCCGCTCGGAGTGGATACGGAGCTCTTCCACGAGGCCGCCAACGCCGGGGATGCGGCGGACAGACGGGCGCGCCGCGAGAGACTGGGATTCCGGGAAAACCAGATTGTGTGCATCTATACGGGCCGGTTCAGTGCCGAGAAAAACCCGCTTCTGCTGGCGCGCGCGGTGGCGGAGTTGCGGCGGCAAGAGGAGCCTTATGCCGGGCTGTTTGTCGGAAACGGGGAACAGGCGGAGGAGATCCGCAGGTGCGAGGGATGCGTTACTCACCCGTTCGTGAAGGTCGAGGAACTCGGCGCGTTCTACCGCTGCGCGGACATTGGGGCCTGGCCGGCGCAGGAGTCGCTCTCGATGCTGGACGCCGCCGCTTGCGGGTTGCCGGTGGTGGCCAACGACACGATGACCGCGCGCGAGCGGCTGGACGGGAACGGCGTGCGCTACCGCTTGAACGACCAGGGCGATCTGGCAAGGGCGCTGCTGGAGCTGCGCGGCGCGGACAAGCGGAAAGCGATGGGAGAGCGCGGCGCGCGGAGAATGGCGGAACACTTCAGCTGGGAATCCATCGCATGGCGGCGCATCGGAGATTATGAAGCGGCCCTGGGCTTCAACAAAATGGCGATAGACAAACGCGCTGAAGAAAAACTGGTCGGAAAAGCGGGCCAGGCTGGCCTGCCTGCGGCAGGAGTGGAAGGCGAATGAAACTGGATAAAGCCATCCGGAGCGTCATACCTTCCGCTTCGAGACTCACATATAACCCGGTCTTCAAGGCGGTTGTCAACTCCTTCGATTTGCTTCCCAAACTGGTGTACGAGGAACTTTCACGAATTCCCCCGAATCATATGCGGATTCGAGTCGGCGTGGGAAACCGGATCTTCGCCAACCAGGTGATTTTCGTCACCGGGCCGAAAGACTTCTGGATGCACGCGTTCCATTCGGGACTCTGCCGGCTGGACTCGACGATCGTGGATATCGGTTGCGGTTGCGGCCGGTACGCGCATCCGCTGCGTGACTACAGGTTCAAAAGCGAAAGGTTCACAGGGAAGTACATCGGAATCGACATCGACGAAGAGATGCTCGAGTGGTGCACGAGAAATTTCGATGCTGGGCGTTTTTCCTTTCACCGGTCGAATCATGCGAGCAAAGCGTACCGCGGCGAAGAGAATGGCAATTCCCATTACCATCTACCCTTGGCGGAGGAGTCGGCCGATTTTGTTTTTTCGACATCCTTATTCACGCACTTGCTCGAGGAACAACTCGGCAATTACTGCCAGGAAAGCCATCGGGTGCTCCGCTCCGGCGGCCATATGGCCATGGCTTGCTTCAGCATGGATCACCCGCCGCCAACGTATGGAACGCGCCATAGTTTCCAGCAACGCATGGGCAATGCCTATGTGGAATCCTTGGAAGTTCCCGAGGCCGCCGTGGCCTACGAAGAAAAATACCTCTTTGCCGTAGCGCAAGCGGCGGGGTTTCGCACCGCGGAGATCCTGGAAGCAGCGGGAGACTGGCAGCCCATGCTGCTGTGCCGCAAATAAGCCGCGAATCCTTATGCGGCAGAAACACCGGCGCGAGCAGTGCAATCCCCGAGCAGAAGAATTCAGCACCCTCGATCCATGACCGACAAGTCCATCGCAGGGCCCGCTGATGGGCGGGAGCCGTTTTCGCAGCGCCTGCTGCTGGTATCCGGCATCTCCGCTTATGTAGCTCTATTCCAGTGGATGTACGAGAACTATTTGTATCCTACTTGGGATTACTTCGGATTCCACTATGAGCTACCACCGTTGCCATTTCTCGTGCTCGCATGGGTCTTGAGCGTAACGCCCAGCTTGTGGATGCCCATGAGGCTTACGCGTCCTTCGCAACTGGCGTACTGGGTGTTGTACATCACGGTGTTTATCCCCTCGATGTTTGTGCCGCTTTACGCCGGGCTTGATACGCCTGGCGAAATCAGCCTGCTGATGAGCACGCTCTATGCCGGCTTCGCGCTCATGGGAGGCTGCTACCGGGTGCCGTTGCTGCGCTTGGACCCCGCTCGTTTTTCGCAAGGGACGTTCTGGAAAGGGTTCGGTTTGAGTGCCGGCGCTCTTGCGATTTGGATGATGGTTGTTTTTCGCGGCCACATGCAGTTTCTTTCCTTTAACAACATCTACGACCTGCGTGACGTCCAAAACGATCTCTCCGAGGGAACGCTGGTGAATTATGCGTTCATGCTGCTGACCGGGGCGTTTAATCCCTTGCTGATGGGTTGCGGGCTGATTTACCGGCGCAAATGGCTGTTCCTCGCGGGCGTCTTAGGACAGCTGCTTGTTTATACCGTCGGGGGGACAAAAGGCTCCATTCTTTCGATCGCGTTTATCGCCGGGTTTTACGTTCTTTTTAGGGTTGGCCGGCAACCCTTTGCGCTGAAACTTGTGTCCGGCACGCTCGCCCTGGTCGGCGGGCTCTGCTTGTCTTATGTACTTGCGGGGTACGATCCCGAGCCCTTGCAAATGCACTGGGTAGCCTTATTTGTGGTGCTGATGCGCACGTTCAGCTCGAATGGCCTGATGACCGCGTGGTATTACGATTTTTTCCAAAGCAACCCGCATACGTTCTTCTCGCACGTTCGAGGAGTGAACTGGTTCGTACACTTCCCTTATGAAAGGACCGCGGCGCTGGAAATTGGTTCTGTCTATATGGGCGGGAACGACCCCGATCCGACCGCGCACTTCTGGGCGATCGATGGAATTGGCGCACTCGGACTGCCGGGCGTGCTGCTGATTTCGGTTTTCTGCGCGCTGGTCTTTTGGGTGCTGGATTCGGCCGCGCAGAAACACGATCCGCGGCTGGCGGCGCTGGTAACCTGCTATGCGGCCTACAACATCGCCAACATTTCAATTTTTACAAGCCTGTACTCCGGAGGACTTGCGATTCTCATCCTGGCCCTGTACCTGATGCCGGCAGAAGCAGTGGCGCCAGGGAAAGTTCCGGAGCTGGGAGCAGACCGCGACGCGCGCCGGGCACCTGGTGAAGGAGCACTGGCGATACCGGGATGATCATGGGGTTGCAAGATACGGCGCGGTTCGCGAAGCGCGCGGTGCGGGCGATTCGCAGGCAGGAATTGTGGCAAGGCGCGCAGATCAAGTGCCCGCGCATGAAGCTGGGGAAGGAAAGTGCGTGCTGGTGCGTTTGTCCGCAGGACTTGCGGGCAAGCAGCGTGGTCTATTCGTTTGGGGTGGGCGAGGACATTTCGTTTGATCTCGCATTGATCGAGCGGTTCGGGTTGCGGGTGGAGGCGTTCGACCCGACGCCGCGATCGATCGAGTGGCTGCAAAACCAAACATTGCCGGCGGAGTTTGTATTCCATGCTTACGGCGTGGCCGAATTTGACGGCAACTCCGCGTTTGTGCCGCCGGAGAATCCCGCACATGTCTCGCACAGCATCGTGGCGCGGCCGGCATCGCGCCCGGCTATCGAGGTTCCGGTACACCGGCTGGGAACGATCCTGAAGATGCTGGGGCACGAGCAAATCGACTTGCTGAAAATGGACATTGAAGGCGCGGAATACGGCGTCTTGGCGGACATGCTCGCGTGCGGCATCCCGGTGAAACAACTGCTGGTGGAGTTTCACCACCGCTGGCCGCAGCTCGGGATCGAAAGGACGAGGGAGGCAATCCGCGCGTTGAATGAGGCGGGGTACCGGATCTTCAGCGTGTCACCGAGCGGCGAGGAGTACGGGTTTCTGATGCTCCCGGATACGTGAGCCTGTGCAGTTCCTTGAGCAGCGAGCTGATATCACTTTTTGGGAGTGGCAACGACGGTCCAGGACAGGCCCCAACGGGGGGAATACACGCCGGGAGCGTGCACGGAAATGCGGGGGACGGGGAGCCAAAAGCCGCGCGTGCTGGCTTGGAGGACTTCAAACTTGGCAGCAAGCAGAACGGGAAGGGTCTGGCGATTGAAGCGCTGCAACTGGATCTTCGGGATTCCCTGGCGCCGGTACTTGAAGGACTCGTCGTTGGGCACGGTCAAGAGGAGTTTGCCGCCGGTTTTTAGGACTCTAGCCATTTCGGCAAGGGCGGCTTGCGGACGGTCGAGGTACTGCAAAGCCTGAAGCGAGAGAACGGCATCGAAAGCCGCACTGGGAAACGGCAGATGATTGAGATCGGCTTGAAAATAGGTCGCAGGATAGTATCGCTGGGCGCGGACCAATAGGCGGGTCGAGAAATCAATCCCTACACAGGCATGACGGCTCGGCAGGTAGCGCCGCAAGATTCCGTCTCCGCAAGCGGCGTCCAAAACAGCGAAGGATTGACCGCTGGCAAGTTTTTCGAGGGTGCGGAAAGCCCAAGAGTAGAGATAGCTGTTCCCCAGCAAGCCGAGCAACACCCCCAGAGAATGGCGCCAGGCGCTTTCGGGGCGATTCGAAAAGCTTGCACGGTAGGCGTTGAGTTGGGAGTTCTCCGGGGAAGTTTCCTGGAGGGCTTCGCGGGGGAGAAGCTCGACAATGCCGTCAACCGAGGGGAAGCGGCGTCCACACAAAGAACATTCGAAGCCGGTGACAGCGCCTTGAAGCGCGGCGAGGTCATCGGGGCAAGCGATGTTGATGCGCGAGGGGTTCTCCCCATTCATAAAGCTGGAATATTAACTTCATTGTGAGTTCGCTGGTAGTGCAATCTAGCTGGAGCGGCTAACGCGGTAAAGGATGGAAATGCAAGAGCGCCTTAAGGCGGCAATGCTGTCGCTCGACGCAAGGATGGCGAGCAGATTTCTTTCCGTGACTCACGAGGAAGGCGCGCTCCTTTGCTTTCTCTTTCACTCGCTATTCGAAAACGGCGCAGAGGTGCGGAACGGTGTGCTGGACCCGCAACAAGGGGTCACGGCAGAAATGTTCAGGGCATTTCTCGGGCATTTTCATGAGCAACGATACAGCTTCGTATCGCCCGGGCAGATTCTGGAAGGGCTGCAGCCCAGCGGGAAATACATTTTACTCACCTTCGACGACGGGTATGGCAACAACCGGCGTGCGCTGCCAGCGATGGAAGAGTTCAACGCTCCGGCGGTGTTTTTCATTTCGAGCGAACACGTGCGGGACGGGAAGGCGTTCTGGTGGGACGCGGCTTTTCGTGCAGGGCGAAAGCGCGGGAAGTCGGAGGCGGAGATTCGCCGTACGATGGCGGGTTATAAGCGGATGAAGACCGGAGAAGTGGAGTGCGCATTGAAAAACGAGTTTGGGAAGGACGCGTTGCGCCCGGTTGGCGATTTGGACCGGCCATTTACGCCGGGCGAATTGCGCGAGTTCGCGGAACACCGGCTGGTTTCGATGGGGAACCACACGAAAAATCACGCGATTCTAACCAACTACAATTTGGCGGAAGCGCGAGAGCAGATTCAGGGCGGGCAGGACGCGATTCAAGAGATGACGGGCAAGATGCCGGACATGATCTCGTACCCGAACGGGAATTGCTCGCCGGAGATTCGGCAAGCGGCGCGGGAGGCCGGTTTGCGGCTAGGAGTGGGGGTTCGAAGAGGCAAGAACCGGTTGCCGCTCAAGACCAGAGCGACCGATGCGATGGCGCTGAGGCGGTTCACTCTCTGGGGCGACCGCGGAATTACGGCGCAATGCCGCGTGAGCCGCGCAAATGTTTCTTTTTACGGACTCGTCGAGAACCTGAAAGCGAGGGCCGCGGCCGCTTCCCGGTAAGCCGGCCCGGCTAAAGAAGACGGCGAAAGACTTGCGCATACTCCAAGTACACAACAAATACCGTCCTGGATGGGGCGGGGAAGAGACGGTCGTGGGCCTTGAGGCGGATTTGCTGCGCCGTCACGGCCACGAAGTGGAGCAACTGTTTGCCTGGACAAAGGAATTGGACGGCGCGAGCGCACTACGGCTGTTTGCGGCGGGGCTGGGGACGCTGTGGTCGTTGCGCGGCTACTCGATGATGAAGAAGGCGATCGCGCGGTTTTCTCCGGACATCGTTCACGCACACAACACGTTTCCACTGCTGAGCCCGAGCGTTTTCTGGGCGGCGGACAAGGCGGGAGTGCCGGTGGTGCAGACGCTGCACAATTACCGGCTGACATGCGCGAATGCGTTGCTGCTCCGGGACGAGCAGCCATGCCAGGAATGCGTCGGGCATTTTCCATGGACAGGTTTGCGGCATCGATGTTACGGCGCGTCGTTGTTTCGGACAGCGGCAGTCACGGGCATGAACGTGCTGCATCGCTGGCTGGGAACCTACTGGAGCAAAGTTCACGCTTTCATTGTACTCACGGAATTCAGCAAGGAAATTCTGGCGCGTGCGGGGCTGCCGCGAGAGCGCATCCACGTAAAGCCAAATTTCAGTTCTGCGCTGGTCAAGCTGACTTCGCCGCGGGTTCGCCGGTTCGTGTTTGCGGGGATCATCGCGCGGTTTAAAGGCGTGCATCTCTTGCTGGAGGCTTGGGCAAGGCTGGCTACCGAGGGGCAGCAACTGCTGATAGCCGGGGACGGCCCGGACCGCGCGGAACTTGAGCGGCGCTTTGCCGCGCAAGCCAATATCGTTTGGTGCGGCAACCAGCCACGGGAAAAAGTGATCGACCTGATTGCCGCAAGCCGGTGGCTGGTGCTGCCGTCGCTGGCCTGCGAAAATTTCCCCATGTCGGTGCTGGAAGCGCTTTCGGCGGGCACGCCCGTGATCGTGCCCAGGCACGGCGCGTTTGCGGCGATGGTGTCGGACGGAGTGGAAGGCTTGATGTTCGCAGGGGGCGATGGCGCTTCTTTATCAAAGACGCTGCGAGCCGCCATGGACGCGGAAGAAAGCGCGTGGAGGCAGTGGTCCGAGAATGCGCGCCACAAACATCTTTCGGAATTCACGGCGCGGAGCAATTACGCGCAACTGATGTTCATCTATCAAGAGGCGGCGGAATCGCTGCAACGCGCAAGAGGCCGGGCGCGGCACCCGGAAATCGCGGAAGCCGGCGGGCCGATGGTGAAGGAACGCGTCCGGGAACAATGAGAATTCGCTTTTGCGGGATCTGCGTGCGGCGCGATGGGCCAGGGTCCACGTTTCCACAATTTTCACAGGCAGGCGGAGTTCAATCCAAAAATAAATTGCAGCGAAGGGACAAAGACGATGTCGAAAAATGCTCGCATTCTTGTGACCGGCGCCGGCGGATTCATCGGGCATCACCTGGTAAAGCGGCTGCGGGGAGAAGGAAACTGGGTTCGCGGAGTGGACATCAAGGCTCCGGAGTACGAAGCGACGGAAGCCAACGAGTTCGAGATTCTGGATTTGCGTCACTTCGATGATGCGCTGCTGGCGGTGCGCGGAGGGATCGACCAGGTTTACAACCTGGCGGCCGACATGGGCGGAATCGGTTTCATTACCGCCAAACACGCTGAGATTGCGCGCAACAACATCCTGATCAACGCGCACATGCTGGAAGCCAGCCGCTTGCAGGATGTGAAGCGCTTCTTGTTTTCCTCCTCGGCTTGCGTGTACGCGCAGTCGAAGCAGAAGGACGCGGACGTCACCCCGCTTCGCGAAGAGGATGCCTATCCCGCGGACCCGGAGCCCGGCTATGGTTGGGAGAAGCTGTACACCGAGCAGTTGTGCAGCTACTACCGGCAGGACTACCGCTTCGAAACGCGCGTGGTGCGCTTTCACAATGTTTACGGGCCGTTGGGCACCTACGAAGGCGGCCGGGAAAAAGCGCCGGCGGCGATCAGCCGCAAGGTCGCGCTGGCGCGGAATCACGGGGCCATCGAGATTTGGGGAGATGGCGAGCAGACGCGCTCGTTCATGTATGTGGATGATTGTCTGGAGGGTTTGATCCGGCTGATGGCGTCGGAATACTTTCAGCCGCTTAATCTCGGCACGGACCGGCTGATCGGCATCAACGGTCTGGTCGACCTCGTTTGCGGGATCGCCGGCAAGGAACTCGCCAGGAATCACGATCTCAGCAAGCCGCAGGGCGTGCGCGGAAGGAACAGCGACAACCGGCTGTTGCGCGAAGTGCTCGGGTGGGAGCCTTCGATTACCTTGGAAAAAGGGCTGTCGCTCACCTACGCGTGGATCGAAAACGAACTCGCTAAGGCCGGCCGCCTGGAGAACCGATACGCCGCCTTG
>Ga0210408_10001319_pt1 | contig 26437 bp, 20 predicted proteins | sample IncBWH4MmetaG_FD_155471 | JGI IMG/M metagenome (GOLD analysis project Ga0210408, IMG submission 155471) | Forest soil microbial communities from Barre Woods Harvard Forest LTER site, Petersham, Massachusetts, United States - Inc-BW-H-4-M | ecosystem: Environmental > Terrestrial > Soil >...
TATTCAACCGAATTGTACGGCGATGTACTCCATAGCCGGCTCGATCGGGGCGAAGTTTTCGTCGATCCCGCGCGTCTTGCGGCAGACCCTGAAAAAGGAAAGCAGTTTCCGGAGCTGCCCTATCTGACGCTGCGACTGGCCTATCTGGCATGCGATTATTTCAATGCCGATACCGGGCTTGCGATGGTGCGTCCCGATCACCAGCCGTTCTATCGCCGTGTCTTTCTGCACGAGCCGATCGCCGAACCGCGTCCGTTTCCGGGATGGCACACGATGAAGACATCATTGATGGCGTCCGATTTCCGGACTCTTCGGGAAAAGGTCCTGGCGCGCTTTCCGATCATGCGATCGAGTGCGTTCGAGCGGCGGATGCTGTTCGATCGGACCGCCCAGCGACAGTCGCGTCCGATGCTGCTGTCCACCCGTGAGCACGTCGCCGGCATTCGCGCCTGAGCGGAACGCGTGGCGGTTCCGGTTCCCGGTGCCGCCGATATGGGCATCGGGTGTCACCGGTTATCCACGGCCGGCCAGATTCGAAGGCCAGGCGGTCGTGGACCGGCTTGCTTCACCCTCGCGCCGCATTTACAACTCATTAACCATCGCGATTGCTTTTCGGCATTCGTTAGCATTTGATCGAGGTCGGCAAGACCCCATCAAGGTTGACGGAACGTTCGCTTAACCATCGCCCTGTAGACCGGATGACAGTCTAAGAACGTGAGCGTGGAGGCTCCGGAATGAAATATGAGATGCGTATCCTCCAGGGATTGAAGCTCGCCGCGGTGCTCGCGGTCGCGCTGTCGATGGGCGCGTGCGCCAACAAGAACCTGGCTTCCGATGCGATGGCAAACGCCGCCACCCCGGGCAGCCAGCAGGATTTCGTCGTCAATGTCGGCGACCGTGTGTTCTTCGAAAGCGATCAGACCGATCTGACCCCGCAGGCGATTGCGACGCTCGAGAAGCAGGCGCAATGGCTGCAGACCTATCCGCGCTACGCCTTCACGATCGAAGGACATGCCGACGAACGCGGAACCCGCGAGTACAACATCGCGCTCGGTGCACGCCGCGCCCAGTCGGTTCGCACCTTCCTCGCCTCGAAGGGCATCGATCCCGGCCGGATGCGCACCATTTCGTACGGCAAGGAGCGCCCGGTCGCGGTGTGCAACGACATTTCCTGCTGGTCGCAGAACCGGCGTGCCGTCACCGTGCTGAACGCCAGTTCCTAAATCGGCGGTCGAGACTGTCGCAGAATTGAAGATCGGCGCCCTTGTGAGGCGCCGATTTCGTATTGTCGCCCGCGCCAAAAGGCGCATTTGTGCCAGTCACATTTTTGGCGTAGTACCCCGCTCAATGGGCCGCGTTTTGCGGTTACGCCCATCCCGTCCACGGGCAATCGGTCGACAGGGCAAAATGCCATCCAGCTTTCATTCCGTCACACGCGCCGCTGTGCTCGCCGCGGGTCTCGCACTTTGTTCACAGGTTTTCGCGCAATCGGATGACCAGGATCCGGAACTGCGGATCCAGCGGCTGGAGAATCAGCTGCGGCAACTCACCGGCCAGAATGAGGAGCTGCAGTTCCGCAACCGCCAGCTCGAGGAGCGCCTGAGGCAGGTGCAGGGCGGTGCGCAGGCGGCGCCGGGAGCTCCGCCAGCCGCTCAGCCGAACGTTGCGGTCGCTCCGCCCATCCAGCTCGATCCCGGATATCGCCAGCAGGGCGCGGCCGATCAGGGCTATCCGCAACCGCAGGCCCAGGGCGGCTATGCTCAGCCGCAACCAGGCTATGGGCAACCTCAAGGTGGCTATGGCCAGCCGCAGATTGCCCCGCCTGCGCCGATTGTCCAGGAGCAGGCGCCCGCGGGTCCGCCAGGCCGGCGCCGGGGCGATGCATTCGATCCCAGCCAGAATCCGAGTGCACCCGGGGCGCCTCAGGCGCTGGGCGGCGGTCGGCTTCCCGTGCCGGCCGAGGCAGGGATGCCGGCGCCGCGCGGCGCAGCCGGGCAGCAGGTCGATCAAGCCAATATCCAGGGTAACCGCCTTCCCCCGGGAGGTCAGCCGTCGCCGCCCAATCCCAGCGCGGCGCTTGCCACCGCGCCGCCAAGCAACTCGCCCCGCGACGAGTACGATCTCGGCATCGGCTACATGCAGCGCAAGGACTATGCGCTTGCCGAACAGACCATGCGCAATTTTTCGGAGAAGTACCCCAGCGATCCTCTGATCGGCGAGTCCCAATACTGGCTGGGCGAGAGCCTGTACCAGCGCCAGCAATATCGCGACGCGGCTGAAGTGTTCCTTGCCGTCACCACCAAATACGAGAAGTCGGCCAAGGCGCCCGATGCCTTGTTGCGGCTCGGCGAGTCGCTGGCGGCGCTGAAGGAAAAGGAAGCGGCGTGCGCGGCGTTTGGCGAAATCGGACGCAAATATCCCCGCGCGTCCGCGGGCGTGAAAGCCGCCGTGGACCGCGAGCAGAAGCGCACGAAGTGCTGACGTCGCTTGCGGCGGGATTTGCCTAACCGACCCTCGATGCGGCTGCGCGCATCGAGGAGGCCGTCAGCGAGGCGAGGCCGCGCATCTCCTCCGACTCGAACATGTCCGGGTTATCGAGATAGGCCCGCGCCATCGGCAGGGCATCGGCGCCCCAGAACAGCTCATTGCCGATCTGCAATGTCGGCACGCCGAACAGGCCGGCTTTGACGGCTGCCTCGGTGTTGGCGCGGAGCCTGGCCTTGGTTTCCGAAGCCTCGACCAGCGCCGTGGCGGCCGCGGCATCGAGCCCCAGGGCCGCACAGGTGATCCGCCAATTCGCGTCAGTCGACATGTCCAGTCCGTCCCGCCAGATGCAATCCATGACCGTGCGAACGACGGAGGGTGTTGCATCGAGCGCGACCAGCAGCCGCAATGGCTTTAGCGGATTGAAGGGGTGGTGTGCCGGAAAGCGGAACGGAATCCCGCGCCGTTGCGCTTCGAACACGCAAAGCCGGTACGTGTGAAGGCGTTTTGGCGGAATCTCCGCAGGCCCGAGATGGCGCCAGTGCTCGAGCAGCGCGGCGAACAGGATCGGCCTGTAGACCAGGTCGATCCGCTGCGCCAGCTGCTCGATCTCGCCGAGTGCGATATACGAAAACGGTGAGATCACGTCGAAGGACCAGATCACTTCGGTCGGCGGGGCTTTTGGATGCGACGCTTTCATGCGGGCATTCCTTCCTGATGCGTTGCACCCGATCTTGTCCCTCACGCCCCGATCCATCAAGGCTGGTGGCGTCCGGCTGGCTCTGCCCGCATAATGGTCACCGCCATGCCAGATGACGACAGCGCCCCGGTCTCGGTCCAGGAAGCGAAAGACCTGTTCGCGGACTGGAAGGCGCTGCCCGCGATCGTGCTCGCGGTGTCCGGTGGTCCGGATTCGGTCGCGCTGATGTGGTTGATGGCGCGCTGGCGGCGCGCTCTGGCGCGCGGCCCGCGGCTGCTCGCGGTCACGATCGATCATGGCTTGCGGCCGGAGGCCGCGCGGGAGGCGCGTGACGTCAAGCGTCTCGCGCGCGCGCTTGGCCTCGACCATCGGACGCTGCGCTGGACCGGAGACAAGCCGAAAAACGGCGTGCCGGCCACCGCACGCGCGGCGCGCTATCGCTTGCTGGGGCAGGCCGCGCGCGCGGCGGGCGCGCGCCACATTTTCACGGCGCACACCCGCGACGACCAGGCCGAGACGCTGCTGATGCGACTCTTGCGCGGCAGCGGCATCGCCGGCCTCGGCGCGATGGCACGCGAGGCCGAGCGTGAGGGCGCGGTTCTGGCGCGCCCGTTCCTGAACGTTCCCAAGAGCCGGCTGATCGCAACCCTGAATCGGGCGAAGATCGGCTATGCCGACGACCCGACCAACCGCGATCCCGCGTTCACCCGCCCGCGGCTGCGCGCGCTTCTCCCCCAACTCGCCACCGAAGGCGGCGATGCGCGCGCGCTGGCACGTCTGGCGGTCCGGCTCGCCAGGGCCAATGCCGCCATCGACGTGCTGGTCGATGGGGCGGAGCGCTATTTGGCGGCGAGGGGGCACCTCGAGACGACGCGCGAGCCGGCCGCCAAGGTGATCGACGCAGCAGGCTTTGCGGCCCTGCCGGATGAAGTCCGGCTCCGCCTCTTGATGCGTGCGATCAACGCCTTCGGGCACGAGGGGCCGGCAGAACTTGGCAAGGTCGAATCACTCCTGGCACTGCTCGATCGGGCGCTTTCGGAACAGGCGCGTGGGGCCGGAGCGGGATCGGCGACAAAATCAGCCGGAAAAGCCCTGAAACAAACCCTTGCCGGAGCCATGATCAGCCTTGCTGAAGGGGCTCTGCGCATCGAAGCCGCGCCGATCCGCCGGCATCGCGCGGTCAAGGAGCGCAAGTGAATACCGGCGGCCGATGTTTTTGCTGACGCCCCGGGATTTTTAACCACCTCGGCAAGCCTGTCTTCCATGTCATTTTTTGAACGGGAATCGCGTTAGAATGGGTATAAATAGTCCGGTCCGGTTCCCTTGGCAGCGGTCCGAGCGGCACCTAGATTACAACGTGGCCGACCGGGGGAATCCCTCGTAAGACCCAGGGATAGAACCAGAGGGCTTGAGGGCCGCGATCCGCGCGACCACGAAGGAAAATCGATGAACGCCAACCTGCGCAATTTCGCCCTCTGGGTCATAATCGTCCTTCTCCTGCTGGCGCTTTTCACCCTGTTTCAGAATCCCGGCCAGCGCGCGTCCTCGCAGGACATCTCGTTCTCCCAGCTTCTGACCGAGGTCGACCAGGGCCATGTCCGCGACGTCCTGATCCAGGGACCGGAGATTCATGGAACCTTCACCAATGGCTCGTCGTTCCAGACCTATGCGCCGAACGATCCGACCCTGGTGAAACGTCTCTACGACGGCAAGGTGTCGATCACGGCCAAGCCGCCGGGTGACAACGTGCCGTGGTTCGTCTCATTGCTCGTCTCGTGGTTGCCGTTCATCGCCCTGATTGGCGTGTGGATCTTCCTGTCGCGGCAGATGCAGGGCGGCGCCGGCAAGGCGATGGGTTTTGGCAAGTCGCGCGCGAAGATGCTCACCGAAGCGCATGGCCGCGTGACCTTCGAGGACGTTGCCGGCGTCGATGAGGCCAAGCAGGACCTTCAGGAGATCGTCGAATTCCTGCGCGACCCCGGCAAATTCCAGCGGCTGGGTGGCCGGATTCCGCGCGGCGTGCTCCTGGTCGGACCGCCCGGCACCGGCAAAACGCTGATCGCGCGCGCGGTCGCGGGCGAAGCCAATGTGCCGTTCTTCACGATTTCCGGCTCCGATTTCGTCGAGATGTTCGTCGGCGTCGGCGCCTCGCGTGTGCGCGACATGTTCGAGCAGGCCAAGAAGAATGCGCCGTGCATCATCTTCATTGACGAAATCGACGCGGTCGGCCGCCATCGCGGTGCCGGCCTCGGCGGCGGCAATGACGAGCGCGAGCAGACGCTGAACCAGCTCTTGGTCGAGATGGACGGCTTTGAGGCCAATGAGGGCGTGATCCTGATCGCGGCCACCAACCGGCCCGACGTGCTCGATCCCGCTCTGCTGCGTCCCGGCCGCTTCGATCGCCAGGTCGTGGTGCCCAACCCGGACGTCGTCGGGCGCGAGCAGATTCTGAAGGTCCACGTGCGCAAGGTGCCCTTGGCGCCCGATATCAACCTGAAGACCATCGCGCGCGGCACGCCCGGCTTCTCCGGTGCCGACCTGATGAACCTGGTCAACGAGGCGGCGCTGACGGCCGCCCGGCGCAACAAGCGCATGGTGACGCAGGCCGAGTTCGAAGAGGCCAAGGACAAGGTGATGATGGGCGCCGAGCGCAAGTCGCTCGTGATGACCGAGGAAGAGAAGCTCTTGACGGCCTATCACGAGGGCGGCCATGCCATCGTCGGCCTCAACGTCGTCGCCACCGACCCGATCCACAAGGCGACCATCATTCCGCGCGGACGCGCGCTCGGCATGGTGATGCAGCTGCCTGAGCGCGACAAGTTGTCGATGTCGCTGGAGCAGATGACCTCGCGGCTCGCCATCATGATGGGCGGCCGGGTCGCGGAAGAACTGGTGTTCGGCCGCGAAAAGGTCACCTCGGGTGCGGCCTCGGACATCGAGCAGGCGACGCGACTGGCGCGCATGATGGTGACGCGCTGGGGCCTGTCGGAAGAGCTCGGCACGGTCTCCTACGGCGAGAACCAGGACGAGGTGTTTTTGGGCATGTCGGTGTCGCGCACGCAGAACGCGTCGGAAGCGACCGTCCAGAAGATCGACTCCGAGATCAAGCGGCTGGTCGAGGAAGGCTATAACGAGGCGCACAAGATCCTCACCGAGAAGCGCGCCGATCTCGAGACGCTCGCCAAGGGCCTGCTCGAGTTCGAGACGCTGACCGGCGATGAGATCGCCGATCTGCTCAAGGGCAAGAAGCCGAACCGCGAGTCGGTGCTGGAGCCCTCGACGCCGCGTGCATCCGCCGTGCCGCCGGCCGGCAAGCCGCGGCCGCGCCCCGATCCGGACGCCGGGCTGGAGCCGCAGCCGCAGGCATAAGCTCTCCACGTGGCCGGCTATTCCGGCAAGTCAGTTGGGCAAAAGCTCGGCATCAAGCCGGGCTTTCGCATTTTTGCGGCCGGCCTATCGGTTGACTACGCCGAAATCGTTGGCGTGCTGCCGGCCGGTGTGACGCTCGTGCCGCGGCTGGTGCCCCCGCTCGACATGGTGCATCTGTTCGCGACTGAGGCCGCCGCGCTTGCCGGCACGCTCAGCCGCTCCCGCGACGCGATCGCCGCGGACGGCATGATCTGGGTGTCATGGCCGAAGAAGTCATCGGGCGTCGCGAGCGATCTGAGCGATGTTGCGGTGCGCGATACCGCGCTGCCGCTTGGCCTTGTCGACGTCAAGGTCTGCGCGATCGACGCTGTCTGGTCGGGACTGAAGTTCGTCATCCCGAGGAGCGAGCGCTCCAAGCCGCGATGATTGGCCGTCAGAGCCGTCAGCCCCGGCTTCGCCACTCGCCGATCGTCATGATGTCGGGACGCTGGCCGTAGGCCTTGGTCCAGGAATCGACCGACCATTGCACGCCGGTGGCGGTTTCCGTGATCACCGCCGTCGTATGCGGCTGCCTTCCGTCGATGATGAAGCCGCGCGAGACCGGCTCGCCGACGTGGTGGAATTTCAACAAGCCGTTGTGATCGAGCACGATCAGGAACTCGGTGATGTTCGCGGTGATATCGATGCAATCCATTTGCGCCGGGCGGTTCTCCGTCGTCGCGCCGGCATAGGCGACCCGGCCGACGGTCCCCGCCACGCGGCCGACTTCGCGGTCGAACCAGGCGACGAGGCCGGCCAGCGCCTTCCGCTCGTCGCGCGCCGAGCGTGGCGTGCCGAGCGCCGTGCGGAGAAAGGAGATGCGGTCAGGTGTCAGCACGAGCTGGTCGCGATAGGCGCATCCGAAGCCATGGCACACGATGACGCTTCGCAAAGGGGCGGGGCTGAGCGAAAGCTTTTCCAGGAACGCGGCGCCAGCGTCGCCCGTGGTGGCGGCGTTGGCCGACCACAGCGAACAGATTGTGATGACACTGGCAAGCGTGGCGGTGAAGGAGAAGTTCGAATTCAGGCGGCTACGCATGCGCGTTAATTCTCAACCTGCGGCAACAACTGCGTGGCTGCGTCTGTCAGCAACCTCTGGAAGAATACTTGTGCCACGCCAACTTTGGCAAGTGCGTCCTTGCAGAACAGCTCTGCAGGAAATTCAATCGCTCGCGCGGCCTTGCAAAAGCCAGATGACGCCGGTTGCGGAGTCGTGGCATGATTTCCGCCAGAAGAAATCCGGCTGATGGTCGCACGTCACCGCGGCCATCGTCGAAAAACCAAGACCAGGGGGAACAATGCTCCGTTCGGGAAACCTTTGCGTCGCGAGCGCGCTTGTCCTGCTGGCTTCGACGATTGCGGCAAGCACGGCGGAGATGCGGGGCGTCAGCGCCACTGAAATCAGGATCGGCCAGACCATGCCCTATAGCGGACCGGTGTCGGCCTTCGGTGCGCTGGGCAAGGGCGAGGTCGGCTATTTCAGGATGCTGAACGAGAAGGGCGGCATCAACGGACGCAAGGTCAAGCTGATCTCGCTCGACGACAGCTACGCGCCGCCGAAGACGGTCGAGCAGACCCGCAGGCTGGTCGAGAGCGAGGAGGTCGCGCTGATCTTCTCGTCGATCGGCACGGCCCACAACACCGCGATCGCAAAATATCTGCAAGGCCGGAACATCCCGCAGCTGTTTTTAGCCTCCGGCGCCTCGAAATTCGCCGACGTCGCGCAATATCCGCAGGCCACGATGGGCGTGCAGGCGCCGTTCCGCTACGAGGCCCGCCTCTATGCGCGCTATGCGCTTGAAAAAAATCCGAATGCGAAATTCGCGGTCATTTCGCAGAACGACGATTACGGGCGCGACTATCTGCTGGGCTTGAAAGACGTGCTCGGCGACAATTACGATTCGGTGGTCACGGGCGCGACTTATGAAGTCACCGACCCGACCATCGACTCCCAGGTCGTCAGGCTGAAGGCGTCCGGCGCCGACGTCTTCGTGATCGCCGCGACACCCAAATTCGCTGCCCAGGCGATCCGCAAGGCGCATGAGATCGGCTGGCGGCCGCTGACGTTTCTGTCCAATGTCGCAGTCTGGATTTCGACCGTGATGCAGCCCGCGGGGCTGGAGGCCTCGACCGGCATTCTCTCGACCGCCTACGTCAAGGACCCGGATGATCCGGCCTGGACCGACGATCCCGGCGTGAAGGCCTGGCGCGAGTTCATGACGAAATATCTCCCCGAGGCCGACCTGCACGACACCAATTACGTCAACGCCTATAACAGCGCGATGGCGCTGGAGGCCGTGCTGAAGGCCTGCGGCGACGACCTTTCGACCGAGAACATCCTGAAGCAGGCGTATTCGATCCACGATCTCGAACTGCCGATGTTGCTGCCGGGCATCAGGATCAACACCAGCCTGACCGATCACATACCGGTCGACCAGATGCAGTTCATGCGCTTCAACGGCAAGACCTGGGAGCGTTTTGGCGAGCTTGAGACCGGGAATTGACGCTTTGCGGGCCGGTCCGGTCAGTCGGCCGCTGCGGCGACGGGCGCGGCACTGACCTCTGCGTGATCCGTTCGAACATGGACGACGGCGACGTCGTCCTCATAGAGCCGCTTCCAGCCGCTGACTTGATCAAGCGCATGGGCGGCGGGCGAGGCGACGTTCAGCAGCGTGGCATCGATCCGGTAGGTGTCGAGCAGACGCAGGAAATCGCCCAGGTTGCGCGCTTCGGTCGCGTCGAAATAGTCCATGACGAATTTCTCGCCATATAGTTCGGCGCGACCGTCGATAAACACCTTGATATCGCGGGAGATCATGTAGCCGCCAAACGGCGCCGTGTTGAAGATGCGCTGCGCATTTCGCTTTTCGAGCAGGTCGACCGCCGCGACCGGAGTGATGTTCGAAGAAAAAACGAAGGCATGCTGCGCGACGTAGATCGTCGTGGAGGCCCAAGCCGCCGTCGCGATCGCGATCGCCGCCAGGATCGTGGCATAAGGCAGTGAGCGGGGCGTCTCGTCGCGGAAAGCCGTGGCCTCGGCGCGGCCCCATTGCCCGGCGACCGGCTTTGCCAGAACCAGCGGGGCCAGGAATGCGAAGTTCTCGATGTTCCTGACATGGGTCAACGCCATCCAGATCAGGCCCACCAAGAGGAGGATTCGTGGCAAGGACAGTTCGAGCCTGCGATAGAAGGCGATGCCGATCAAACCGAGGAGCGTCGCTTCGAAGAAGGTGGGCTTGCTGAAATCGACGGGCATCCACTCCCAGATGAGCGAGAGCAACTGGCCGAGGTTGAGGATCTTGGCCGCGCCGAGCAGGGTATTCCAGCCGTACGGCGTCAGGCAGCTCGCCGCGACCGCGGCCAGCGCAAACAGCCCCCATCGCACCGCGAGTTCGAGACGATGGTCGCGCTCGGCAGACCAGACCGCTTCCAATCCGATCGGCCCGATCAGCGCCAGTCCGAGAACGAAGCCGCCATGCAGATTCGCCCACAGCGTCATCAGCGGCAGCAACAGCCACGACGGATGTGCAGGGCGGTCAGCGGCTCGCAGCAGTCCGCCGGCAAAGGCCACCATGACCGGCAGCGCCAGCACGTGTGGCCGCGCGAGGAAATGGGATGCCGATAACAGCAATGCGAGCGCCGCGATCAGGATCGCGCGCACAGGATCCAGATGCGCACTCAGCAGATGGATGAAGATCGCGACCAGCGCTCCGATCGCGAGTGACGAAAGGATGGCTGGCCCGGCCCAGCCGGAATGCCCATAGACGATGGCGAACAGCACCTGGGCCAGCCATGAGCTCGAAATCCAGGGCTCGCCGAAGCGCGTGAACGAAAACACGTCGGTATAGGGCATCGCCCCGTGATCAAGGATCCATTGTCCGACCCTGATCTGCCAATACGAGTCCGAATCCCGTAGCAGGATCTCGCTCGCGGACAGGAAGAACAGGTAGGCCCCCGTACCGGCGCAGAGCGGCACCAGTCCTCGGCCCGTACTGCGGACGTTGATGCTGCTCGCAACGGAAATCGACATCGACTTTCGGTCCTGTGTCTGTTTTGGGAATGGCGGGCGAGATGGAGGGAGGCTTGACGGCGGGTCTCAGCGACAGGACCACTGCGCGCCGAACTCCCGGTAAATTTACGGGGATCAATACCGGAATACGGCGTGGTTTGCTGAACCAGCGGTTAACCGGACGAGCAGTTGTCGTCGCCAGCTTGGGCGCAGCCGGCGCGCGACGGCGCGATCAGCAGGATCGCGCGTTCGTGCTGTTCGGAGTTCTGGCCGGGTGTGCGGCCAGCATCACCATCGCTACTCTCTCCCGCGCGCGATCGAGCACGAGACACGATTTGGAGGCGATGCCTTCAGGACGAGGTGGTTCGGATGATCACCTGGGGTCTGGGCCAGGTGCCGCATCGGTCTTCGCCGGTCTTGTCCGGACGTGCGCGACGGCGGTGTCATCGGCATAGAGTCTGGTCCAGCCCGCCAGGTGATCCAGCAGCTGCGCGGCGGGCCTGTCCGGAACCAGGAGCGTGGCATCGACATGGAATTCGTCGAGCAGCGCGGCGATCTGATCGAGACTGCGGCCATCGATCGCCCTGAGATAATTCATCGTGAAACTTTCGCCGTAGAGCTCGGCCCGGCCGTCGATGAAGGTCGGGACCTCGTTCGCGATCAGGAAGCCGCCGAATTGATAGTCGTTGAAAATGCGCTTGGCCTGATGCTGACGCAGCGCATCGAGTGCCGCCGCGGGCGTGTGCGTCATGACGAAGCCGAAATCGTGATGCGCGATGTAGACCAGCGTCGAGGCGAGTGTAGCGCCGATGACAGCGAGCATTCCCAGCGCGGAGACGAGCGATGAGGCTCTGGTCTCAACGGCATCCGCACTGGTTGAAGCAAGGGCCTGGTCTCTGAACGGCCATGCCATCGCCAGCGGAACCAAAAACGCGAACGCCTCGAGCGATCTGATGTGCGACAAAGCCATATGTGTCAGCAACAGCAGCAGGGCGATGCGCGGAAATGACAGCACGACGCCGCGATGGAAGGCCAGTCCGATCAGTGCAAGCAATGCCGCCTCGAACGGGCCGAAAGTGCTGAAATCGGCCGGACGCCATTCCGACACCACCGTCAGGACCTGCCCGAGATCCATGATCTTCGCGGCGGCAATCAGCGTGTCATAGAGATAAGGCGTGCAGCAGCTCGCGATCAGGGCCGCAATGGCGAACAGGCTCCATTGCCTCGCCACGACGAAACGTTGCCCCGCTGGGCTCTGCCAGAGCGCCTCCAATGCGATCGGAGCAATCAGGGCGAGACCCAGCACGAAGCCACCGTGCAGATTGGCCCAGACGGCCATGAGCGGAAGCAGGCGCCAGCAGGGACGGGTGCGCCGATCGACGGCCCTGATCATTCCGCCGACCCATGCCACCATGAGCGGCAGCGCCAGCACATGCGGTCGCGCGAGCAGATGTGGCGAGGACAGCACGAGCGCCAGCAGGGCCAGCAGAACGCGACGGACCGGTTCGAAGCAGGATTCGATGAGGTTGAGAAAGATCACGTGGGCGGCGGCGGTCGCAAGCGAGGCCAGCGCGACGGGGCCGGCCCATCCGGCATGCGCATAGGCCGTCGCATACAGGACCTGCGACAGCCAGGCGTTCGACATCCAGGGGCTGCCGGCGCGCGTGAACGAATAGAAATCCGAATAGGGCACCGCGGCGTGATCGATGATCCACTGCCCGATCCTAATGTGCCAGTACGTATCGGAGTCCTGCAGAAGACGGTCGCCGATGAAGAAGAGAAGGAGATATGCACCTGCGCCAACGCACAGATGCAGCAAGCCCGGCGTCATGCCGACAATGGTCACGCGATCGGCAACGGAAAGGGAGATTCGGTTGACGGGCAAAAGCTGCGCGGGTCTCGCGCCCGGAGAGCTGGCGTATGGACCGTCAGCTTGATAGGCCTTGGTAAATTGAATGGCCTCGACGGCCGGCTTTTGTTTCAAGTCGGGCTCTGGCATCTCAGCTGCGGCCCGCGGAATGGTCCGAGCTGCTGTTCCAATCAGTCGGCAGCCTTGGCACCGCATCCATCTGTGCCGCGTCCGTTCGAACATGGATGACGGCAATGTCATCCGCATAAAGTCGCTTCCATCCGCTGACCTGATCCAGCGCATGGGCGGCCGGGGAGCTTGCATTCAGCAGCGTCGCATCGATCCGGTATGCATCGAGCATACCCAGGAAATCGCCCAGGTTTTGCGCTTCCGTTGCGTCGAAATAGTCCATGACGAATTTCTCGCCATATAACTCGGCCCGGCCATCGATGAAGACCTTGATGTCGCGCGAGATCAGGTAGCCGCCAAACGGAGCCGTGCTGAAGATGCGCTGCGCATGACGTCTTTCGAGGAGGTCGACGGCTGCGACGGGCGTTTGCTGCGGCGAGAACGCAAAGGGATGATGCGCCACGATGGTCGTCGTCGAGACCCATCCCGCCAAGGCGATCGCGATCGCTGACAGGATGGTGACATAAGGCGGCGAGCGAGGCTCTTCCGGGTGGGACGCGATCGATTCAGCCATCCCCCATTGTTCTGCAATCGGCTTTACCAGGACAAGCGGAGCCAGAAACGCGAAGGTCTCGATATTTCTGACATGCGTCAGCGCCATCCACACCAGGCCCACCAGCAGGATGATGCGTGGGACGGAGAGCTCGAGCCTGCGATAGAAGGCGATGCCGATCATGGCGAGCAGCGTCGCTTCGAAGAAGGTCGGCTTGCTGAAGTCGACCGGCATCCATTCCCAGATCAGCGATAGCAACTTGCCGAGGTTGAGGATTTTCGCCGCGGCGAGCGGGGTGTTCCAGCCGTAAGGCGTCAGGCAGCTTGCCCCGACCGCGGCGAGCGCGAACAACGCCCATCGCGCCGCAAGCCGGAGGCGGCGGTCGGGCTCGGCACACCATATGGCTTCCAGTCCAATCGGTCCGATCAGCGCCAGCCCGAGAACGAAGCCGCCATGGAGATTGGCCCAGAGGGCCATCAGCGGCAGCAAGAGCCACGACGGATGGGTGCGACGGTCGGCAGCTCGCAGCAATCCGCCGATAAAGGCGAGCAGGACCGGCAGCGCCAGCAGGTGCGGCCGCGCGAGAAAATGCGATCCCGATTGCAGCAACGCGAGCGCCGTGATGAGGATCGCGCGTGCGGGATCGACATGGGCGCTGAGCAGATAGACAAAGATCGAGACCAGTGCTGCGACCGCCAGCGACGAGAGGACGACAGCCCCCGCCCAACCCGAAAAGTCGTAGGCGGCGGCAAGAAGCACCTGGGACAGCCATGAGCTCGACATCCAGGGCTCGCCGAACCGCGTGAACGAAAAGACGTCCGTATAGGGCATCGCGCCGTGATCGATGATCCACTGCCCCACCCTGATCTGCCAATAGGAATCCGAATCGCGCAGCAGGATCTCGCCGGCTGACAGGAAAAACAGGTAGGCCCCGGCACCGGCGCAAAGCGGGACCAGTCCTCGTGCTGCGCCACCGGCCTCCACGTTGCTCGAAATGGAAATCGACATCTTCTCGGCTTGAACGAATGGGCGAAAGGAAGGCTTGGTCGTGGGTTAGTTGAACACGTCAGGCTGAAGCCCCGGTAAACCGCGGAGTTGGATACCGGAGCAGGGCCAAGCTTGCTGAATAGGCCGTTAACGGCGAGCGCGCTGACCCCATCTCGCAACGAGGCAAGTGGATTTGCGATCTGCAGGCTGGAATTGAACCGTCGTCGAGGCGAAGCGCGCGAGACTTCAATTCGCCTGCAACGAGATCTGCGGCTGCGGCAGCGCGCGGCCGTCCACCATCGGAGCACGGAGCGCGCGATCGCGGCAATAACTCGCGGCCCGGATCGAGATGGCGGCAAGCGCGACGCCACCGATGACGTCGATCATGTAATGGGCGCCGATCACGGGTGTGGCGATGATCATCATGACGTTCATGACGGCCGCGGCCACGCCGATGCCGCGCACGGGCCACAGCGCCCACGCATAGAGCGCGGCAGAGGCGGCATGAAAGCTCGGGAATGAAACGATGCCGGCGAGTTCGAACAATTCGAGATGCCGCAACGATCCCTCACGCAGCGCCAGGATATCGTGCAGCTGCGCCTCGTAGAATGTCATGTTCAGGGCCGGATAATCGCTGAGCGGAACGTTGAGGCCGTAATAGGTTCCGATCGCGGGGACGAGTGCGGAGATTGCGAGCGTGACCGCGAGCGAGATGGCGAAGGCACCGACGAACACCTGCAGCCGAATGAACCGCTTCGTCACGGCAAGGATGATCGGGGTCGCCAGCAGGAACCATTTGATGAGAGCGTATCCGCTCTCGAGCGGACCGACGAGTTGTGGGTGGTCGTTGACGAAACGTGCGATCAGGCCCGGGTCCATTCGGAGCGCGCGATCGATGGCGAGGAAGGTCTGGTCCTGCAGCGGCAGGCTCGTTGCGCCCGCGACGTAGCTCAGCGGCCCCATGATGATGGCGATCATGAAGAGCTGGGAAATGCCACCCAGCGCAAACACCAGTTTCGGATCGGCCGAACGCGCTCTGAGGCGCACATAGAGAAAGGCGATCAGCGCAAGTTCGATCGCGATCCCGCTCATGGTCAGGAAAGCCGCGGGCGCAATCGAGAACTTGCCGGTGACGACGGCAAGCAGCAGGACGCCGGCCATGGCGGCGATGGGGACCCAGTTGAGGTGTAACAGCCGCCAGGCGAGACGCGCGTCCGGTTCGTGCATCCATACAGCCCTTTGTTGCAGACGGAAGTTTTGCCGGATTCGCGTTAATGTCCCGGCAACGCTTGTGGTTATCGTTGGATGAATGCGTGGCAAGCCAGTGCGCGGCTGGCAGGCATGATGCTGATCGGCGGGAGCCGAGGTCTCGAAATTATCGGCCGGCTGTATCGGACCGGCCTTGTTTTCCTGTCTGAATAGGTGTTCACTTCTTGTGGCGGTGTGCGGTGGCACTGCTCAAAACAGTGAAAGTCGGTTCGCTTTAGTGGTCGGGCCGAGAGGGACGGGAAACGCGCCATGGTGTATCGGCGGACCCATCAAGTTGTGAAGCGGCTTGCTGCCCGGCGCAGCGCGATCCTGACGGCAGCGCGCGAAGCGGCGGCGGAGCAGGGGATGGGCGCGGTGCAGATCGCGCCCGTCGCGGTCAGGGCCAATGTCGCCGCCGGCACGGTCTATCGCTATTTCCCGTCCAAGGCAGACCTGATCTCCGAGCTGATCGCCGAGGTCTCGCGTGACGAACTCGCCGCGATCCGCCGCGCCGCAGACGCGGCACCTGGACCGTCGTCGGCGCTGGCCGCGGCGGTCTCGACGGTCGCCGTCCACGTCTTGTCCCAGCGCAAGCTCGCCTGGGGCATCCTGGCCGAGCCGGTGGACGTCGATGTTACCGCCTCAAGGCTCGCGAGCCGGCGCGAGATCGCCGGCGAGATCGCCGCGCGCATCGATGCGGCCGTGCGGGCGGGCCATCTGCCGCAGCAGGACACGGCGCTGGCTGCGACCGCGCTGCTCGGTGCATTGCATGAATCGCTGGTCGGGCCGCTCGCACCGGACAATCTGGATGATCCGGCAAGACTCCGCGACACGGTGCAGGCGGTCACCCTTCTGGCGCTGCGCGCGGTCGGCGTGATGGACGCGCGGGCCCGCGGGCTGGTCGTGCAGGCCACGGTCCCCGTGAAGGCGCTGGTCGGAGCGTAATCGCGCCTGTCACATGTCCGCGTCGCCCGACGGGCCGACGGAGGCGATCCGCACCATGTTGGTGGTGCCGGGAATGCCGAGCGGTACGCCGGCAACGATGAGCACCCGCTGGCCGGCGCGCACAAAACCGTCGCGGAAGGCGATCGAGCCGGCGCGGTCGACCATGTCATCCTGGTCGCGCGCATCCTCGGCGACCACGCAATGCACACCCCATACCACCGACAGCTTGCGACCCGTCGCGATGTTCGGCGTGATCGCGACCACGGGCGGATTGGGCCGCTCGCGCGCCACGCGGATTGCCGTCGAGCCCGACGAGGTCCAGCAGATGATCGCCGGCAGATCGAGCGTCTCGGCGATCTGGCGCGCGGCATCGGCGATCGCATCGCCGGCGGTCGATTCCGGCTCCGGCCGCTGCGAGGTCACCATCGCACGATAGGTCGGGTCGCGCTCGACCTCCTCGCCGATCCTGTTCATGGTCGAGACCGCCTCGACCGGATATTTGCCGGCGGCGGATTCCGCCGACAGCATGATGGCGTCGGCGCCGTCGAACACGGCGGTCGCGACGTCGGAGACCTCGGCGCGGGTCGGCACCGGCGCCTGGATCATCGATTCCAGCATCTGGGTAGCGATCACCACCGGCTTGCCGGCGCGGCGTGCCAGCCGCGTCATCTGCTTCTGCAGACCTGGCACGCGCTCCAGCGGCAGTTCGACACCGAGATCGCCGCGCGCCACCATCAGCGCATCCGACGCCTCGATGATGTCGGGCAGGCGGTCGATCGCCTGCGGCTTCTCGATCTTGGACATGACCGAGGCGCGGCCGCGGATCAGTTTCTTGGCCTCGAGGACATCTTCCGCGCGCTGTACGAACGACAGCGCGATCCAGTCGATGCCGGTGGTCAGCGCCGCTTCGAGATCGGCGCGGTCCTTCGGCGTCATCGCCGACACCGGCAGGTCGGTATCCGGCAGGCTGACGCCCTTGCGGTCCGACATCCGCCCGCCAATCACGACGCGGGTGACCGCGCGCTCCGGTGAGGTCTCCTCCGCGATCAGCCGCACCTTGCCATCGTCGAGCAGCAGCGCATGTCCCGGCTTCAACGCCGCGAGAATTTCCGGATGCGGAAGCTGGACGCGCTTGCCGTCGCCCGGCGTCTTGTCGGAATCCAACACGAAGCTCTGGCCGTTCTGGAGCTGGATGGCGCCATCGGCAAACGATCCCAGCCGCAGCTTGGGTCCCTGCAGGTCGACCAGGATCCCGATCGGCCGGCCATAGGAGGATTCGACATTACGTATCGTCGCGACCAGCTCGCGCATCTTGTCATGCGGCGTATGGCTCATGTTGATGCGGAAAATATCGGCGCCGGCCTCGAAGAGGCGGCGGATCATCGCGCTCTCCGTAGAAGCTGGCCCCAGGGTCGCGAGGATCTTGATTCGGCGCATACGCCTCATGGCTTGCTTCCGGGCGCTGCAGCTGGCGGCAGGCCAGACGCGCCCGGAGGCGCCGCACCCGGCGAATTTGGCAGGCCCGGGACGTTGCCGCCAGGCCCGACCGTCCCCGGTATGCCGGGAACGCGCTGCTGTGCCGGCTGCTCGTTGGATTCCGTCAGCTGGACGGTCCAGGCGCGCTGATCGCCGGTATCGACCTCGAAAAAGCCGGTACGGTCAAAGCCGCGCGCCAGGCAGTTCTCGGTGCCCTTGATGGTAAATTCCTTGTCGCGCGAACACATATAAGCCTGCCCCGACCACTCGCCGCCGCGATCATAGTCGAGCGCGTAGATATAATAGTAGCGGGCCACCAGTGTTCCCTTCAGCAGCGTCTCGCAACTTCGCGAGGAGACGTTCCACCAGCCCTCGGTGGTCCACCCTTCCGCGTCCTTGTAGCCCATCGCAATGCCGACCCGGCTCGCGGTGTTGTTGCAGAGACGAAAATCGGCCACCGCGGGCCCCGCCCACAGGCAGAGAACGCCGAGTGCGAGGATGGCTCCCAGCCCTTGGCGAACAGCGATCGGAGTGCGGCGGAAGGACTTTTCAGCCATCATTGCGCGAATTGATATCGGTTCCAAGGGGATTTCGCGTAGCCCGGTTGTCAGTGTCAACGGCCAAGGCGGCATTTTCATGCAACAGAAGCGCGCCGAATTCCAGCCCCTAAATCCGAGGCAACTCTCTCTTGCGCTGCGACATGGCAAAACCCCAGCTTTAATTCCACATTATAGGCGATCATCGGCAACGAAGGGATAACAATCATGGTCATTGACGACAGGACAAAGACCGAACTCGAGGCCGCCGCGTTCCGGCGTCTGGTGGAGCATTTGCGCGAGCGGACCGACGTCCAGAACATCGATCTGATGAACCTCGCCGGATTTTGCCGCAACTGCCTCTCCAACTGGCTCAAGGACGCGGCCGACGCGAGCGGGACCAAATTGACCAAGGATGAGAGCCGCGAGGCCATCTACGGCATGCCCTACGAGACCTGGAAGTCGAAATACCAGCACGAAGCGAGCCCAGCGCAGCTCGAGGCGATGAAGAAGGCGCATCCGGAGCATTGAGGCTATTTGCTTACCGGCTCCCGAGCAACAAGGTGTGGGTGCGCTGTGGATGAGGGCGAAGTCGCCTTGACGGTTGCCGCGCCAAACTTGAGGGTCCCCGGCGATTGCTGCGCGCTCCCTGATACGGCGTGCGACGCATCGGGCGTGACTGCGGTGGCGGATTAGAGCTTTCCGAACACGTCATGTTCAAACAAGGTTCTGGAGCGCGGTCGTGATTCGTTTCTCACGGCGATCGCACTGCCGAACATGAACGCCAGTTCCATTCAGGAGTAAGAGATGGCCACCTCTGCCGCCCTCAAGGAAGACGAAGCGCCGGCGACGACGTTCGCAAAAGACCAGCTCAAGTCCATCATCGAGCGCATCGAGCGGCTGGAAGAGGAGAAGAAGGCGATTTCCGACGATATCCGTGACGTGTACGCGGAGAGCAAGGGCAACGGCTTCGACGTCAAGGCGCTGCGCATGATCGTGCGCCTGCGCAAGCAGGACCCCAATGAGCGTCAGGAACAGGAAACGATCCTGGAAACCTACATGCACGCGCTCGGAATGATCTGAGCGAAGCTGCGCTCGATGCTCAACGCTCGTTCGCTCGTCACAGCCGGGTATCATTTGTCGCAACCGTCGTTCCGGGGCGATGCAAAGCATCGAACCTCACCTCAGGTGCGCAATTGCGCACCAGAGTTCATCGCTGCGCGATGCCTCGGAATGACGAAGCCTAGCCAGCTCAGCGCTGCAGCACGGCGGTCTTGAGCGACGTCGTTTCGAGCTTCGCGACGGCCGATCCCGAAAACTGGTCGCAGGTCAGGCCCATCATCGGATCGGCCGAGAAACCCATCGCGATCGCGATCTGCGGCTTGGCGAAGAACTCACGCATGCGGCTGAGATCGGTATCGCCCAGGATGGTGACCGACATCGTTGCCGCGCTTGGCGCGAGCATCATGACGCGTATCCAGGTTTCGTTGCCGCCTCCGGCTGCGAGCCGCGTCGAGGTCGCAACCGGTCCGTCCCGTTCCTGAGAGTTGCTGTCTTGCGATCCCTTGGCGGCGACGGTGTTGATTTCGGTCGCAGGCGCGGCATTGCGCGTGGCTTGCGCGACACGGATGTTGTGCGGAACGGGCGCGGAGGCGGCGACGATGTTGGCGTGACCGACCGGCGAGGACGCGATCGGCGCGTAGGCGAAGGCCTCATACGCCGCCGGAGTGCTCGTGGCCGGCGGTGGATCCACACTGGCAAGCGCCCGACGGGCATTGATCGCGGCGATTTGCGCCGGCGTGGCCTGCTTCGGCGCCGCCGAGAGATCGTCCCAGATGCCGCGGGCATCGATGATGTCGGCCGGCGTTTGCGGCTTGGACTCGGACTTGGGATCCGTCTTGGAATCTAGCTTGGCCTCAGCCTTGTCGGCCACGGCGGCCGTGGCCTGCTTCGCCTTGGCCGGCTGCACCGTCTGCATGTCGGCAGATGCAAGCTGCAGGGCGGCGGCGATCTGCGGTTTTCCACGCGGTGTCGGTACGGGGTCGGCCGGCTTGGCATCGGCCACCTTGGCCGGCGCCGCGGCGGGCCTGTCGTCGACGGCCGAGGTATTGGCGACCTCGTCGTCATCCTCGCTCTGCCTGCCCCTGAAAAGGGCGGCGAACAAGCTGGTTGGCTTCGCGACGGTCGGGGCATCGACGCTGTCGCCGCGCTTCTCGATGTCGGCGCGGGCGAGCTCATATCCCTTCAAGGGCACGCCATCGGTGGGGATATGGACCGTGCGGCCGTCCGGAAACACCTTCGCAAGCTGGTCGTGGGTCATCCGTGGCCAGTGACGGATACTGCCGGTGTCGAGATGGACGAAGGGCGACCCGGAGGTCGGATAGAATCCGACGCCGCCGCGCTGCAGCCGGAGACCGGCAAAGCGGATCTGCTCGAGTGGTACGCTCGGAATGAAGAAGTCCATCGCGTGGCCCAGCATGTGCTGGCTGAAGCGCGCGACGCCGGTGTGCGCGGAGCGGCGGCGGAGCATGGCGTTGGTGGCGGGAGAACGGTAGGAGGAGATAATCTGGATCGGCTGTTTGCCGTCGACGTCGCGATAGACTTCCCAGAGGATGTCGAAGAGGTGACGATCCATCACCGTCTCGTCCTGGGTACGCCAGTCGCGGAGAAAGTGATTGAGCTTCTTCAGCGCCTCTTCGTCGTAGCGGCCATTGCGCTTGAAGGTGACGGTGAGGTCTTCGTCGGAATGGGTGTGGTGGAAGGAGAGGGTGCGGGTTTCGTTCTCCGCGGTCGCGTCATGGACGGATCCCGCGCCCATCATCAGCAGCGCACCAGCCACGCCAATCGAAGCCACACCCGACAGGCGTCCTGCTCTCAGCAGCGACAGCGACGTCAATCGGCGCGCGAAACAAGCCAGCAAGATGAGCCCACCCCGTCGACGAGCGATCACATGGACTCCTTCGCCAACCCCGCGCCGCGAAAGAGAGTGAACGCATCTGCTAAAACGGGATGGTTAATGGAGACTTACCCCCCACCCCGAAATTAGGCTTAACATATCCTATTAAGTGTGGCGAAAAAGCGCCAGTACGCTTTCTCGTTGTAGAATGGTTAAAATTGAACGACCTCGTCCAAGGAGCGAGGTCGTTGATTTTACGCGAGAAATCCTTCTTCGCTACTCAACGGGCGAACATTTGCCTCTGTTGCTGCTGCCAACGACGCCCGATCGGGGCGGGTGGTGCCGGCTGGGCCTGTGGCCCACCGAACAGCCGTTCGAAGAACGACGGGCCTGACGGTCCAGGGGGATAATAGCCGCTGTTGCTGGCAAAATTGACGTTGGACGGCAGGTTGCCGGTCGGCTTGACATAGTTCGGCTGGGCATGCGCGACCACCTGCTCCAGATCCCTGCCCCTGGCGTTCTTGAGAAGCGCGATCATGGTGCCGTCGCGGCCATAGACATCCTTGCGGATCTGAAGCTTGCCCGCATCATCGACGAACGCGGTCTGATAGGTGATGTTGACCGGGATCGGGGTCGGGAATTTCAGGTCGATCTCGCTCGAGCCGTACATGCCGCGCACCCGCTCCGGCGTCCAGTGCTCGTTCGGCTGGGTGATGTTGAGCAGCACGGAGGCATACTGATCCGGATTCTGCACCCGCATGCAGCCGTGGCTGAAGGCACGCTCCTCCTTGGCAAACAGATACTTGTCCGGCGTGTCGTGCTGGTAGACCAGGAACTTGTTGGGGAAGTTGAAGCGGATGCGGCCGAGCGCGTTAGCCTCGCCCGGCGGCTGCGAAATGTGGATCTGGCCGTCCGAGCCGCGCTCCAGCCGCAAACCCATGCGCTCGAGCACCGTCGGATCCTGCTGCAAGGCCGGCAGGTATTCGTTGTAGATGATCGACGGCGGCACGTTCCAGGTCGGATTGACCGTGATGAACTTCATGGTCTCACTGAGCAGCGGGGTCGCATGGATGCCCGGCTTTCCGGTCACCACCCGCGTGGTCCAGACCTGCTGGCCGCGCTGCATCACTTTCAGCGTGTAGTCCGGGATATTGAGGATCACATAGGCATCGCCGACCGCGGGCGCGCCGAGGTCACGCGGCAGCCAGCGCCAGCGTTCCATGTTGACGACGACGGTGTCGATCTGCCGGTCGCGCTTCGGGCTGTTCAGTGCGCGTAGCGTGCGCTCGTCGAGCATGCCGGTCGGCTTCAGCTCGGCGTTGTCCTGGAACTTGCGGACGGCCTCGGCGACCCTGGCGTCGTAATGGGTGTCGTCGGCATTTTCCGCGATGCCGAGCTTGGCGCGCAGCTGCGGCACGCGCGGATCGTCCATCACCTCTTCGGCCTGCTTCTTGCCCCGCGCGGTGTATTTCAGCACTTGGCCGTCGGGAATCGGGGTAGCGGCCGGACCCTCGCCCTGGCCGCGCAGCTCGGCGAGCTTCTTCTTCAGCTCCTTGTAGAGTTTCTGCGGCGGGTTGTAGCTGTCGAGCGCGACGGAGGCGTCCTTTGCCGTCGTCACATTGGCCAGTACTTCGCTCGGATCGGTCGGGTGCTCGGGATAGGCGATGTCGCCGGAGACCTGCGAGAAATGCATCCGGCCGCTCTGTGCCTGGCGCGCATAGTCCAGCATGCTGGCGGTGAGCTTCAGCTCGGCATCGGCCAGCGCATCCGGCGTGGTCGCCGCCGCGAAATCCGGCACTGGGTAGTCGGCCGGGTTCAGTCCATCGGAGGCCGCATCATTGAGGCGCGCGATGACGCCTTTGGCGGAGGCGGTCAGGCCGCCAGCTTGCGTCCAGATCGGTGCATATTCGCGCGCGCCGTAGAATTTTTCCACTGCGGCGCGGTCCGCCTTGCGGTCGAACGTGCGCAGCGTCTTGCCGGCGAACATGTCACGCAGCTTGTCGGCGACCGGCTGGTCGGCCGGCGGCACGTTGCTCGCAGCCTTGACCGGCTCTTTGGCAGGCTCGGCAACCGGCGCGGCCGCCGGTGCTGCCGTCGTCGTGGCCGCGTCAGGCGTTGCCGGTGCGGTGGCCAGGTCGGATGGCTTGGTGTCCGGCGTCTTGATGTCGGCGGGCTTGGTATCGGCCGCTTTCATCTCCGGAGCCTTTGTCTCAGGTGCCTTGGTCTCAGGTGCCTTGGTGTCGGTGGTCTTGGTGTCGGTGGCCTTGGTGTCAGCCTTGATCTCAGCGGGCTTCGCATCCCCGGGCTTGGCAGGGTCGGAGACCGAGGCGGTTGAGCCTACGGAGTCCGTCTTGAAATCAGCGGCGGTCGGAGGCGGAACGTTGGCGGGTTCGGGCATTGGTACCGCCGCCTCGATCGCGAGCTCCGCGGCGCTCTTGCGGGCCGGGTCGCTCTGCGCCATCGCCGAGGTTGCCGAAATCGTGAGGAAGGTTGCCGCAACGGCCATGAGCACGCGATCGTATCCACCACGGCCATTCACACAATTTCGCATTTGTAACACCCCTCGGGTGAAGCTGCGCCCGCCTTGGGGGCAGTTCCGGTCATGGTTTTCTCAGTTTCCGTAAAAATACCGCCCACGCGTTCTGGCGCTGTCCGCGAATGAATCATCTGAATCATCGGCATCTACCAACGCGTAACACGCGCCCCAGTTCTGCAGCCAGCACCGCACGGGGCAACTCACGACAAACTGACGTCAGGCAAAATCCTTCGCAACGGATTGTGCTTTCTGCCACGTGCTGTTGCCTTTGTCTGTCACCGCCGCGACACGGTTCGAATCTTCTCAAAATTTCCGACGCTTATATGGTCCGACGCGACGTGGAAACGCCGCAATTTATTGCATCACGACGAACCTGCATGCTCTTCCCCGCCTTTGAGAGGAGCCGTCGCTGAGGCCTCGTCGAGCTTGCGGTAGAGCGTGGAACGGCCAATTTTGAGGCGGCGCGCGACCTCGGACATTTGGCCGCGGTAGTGTGCAATCGCGAACCGGATGATCTCGTTCTCCATCTCCTCGAGCGGCCGCATCTCGCCGGAGGCGGTGAGCATGGGCAGTGTGCCATGGCTCGGGAGCGGGGCGATGGGTATGTCGCTACCCGAAACCAGAGTGGGCGCGCCCTGGTGCAGTGCCGGCGCGACCGTGACCGGCTCGTAGGAGTCCTCAGGCGCAACGCTGGTCTGCGGCGCGGCCAGCATCAGCGGAAAATCGGCGAGCTCGAGCTGATCGCCCTCGCTCATGACCACGGCCCGATAGACCGCGTTCTCGAGCTGGCGGATGTTGCCCGGCCAGTCGAACTGCGCGAGGTGGGCGACCGCTTCGGCGCTGATCCCGGAGACCGCGCGATTTTCTTCCGCCGCGAAGCGGGCCAGGAAATGGCGCAGCAGATGCGGGATGTCCTCGCGCCGTGCGCGCAACGGCGGCACGGTCAGCGGCAGGACGTGCAGGCGGTAGAACAGATCTTCCCGGAAATGGCCGCTTTTGACATGGTCCAAAAGCTTGCGGTTGGTCGCGGAAATGATCCGGACGTCGACCTTGACGGGTTTCCTCCCGCCGACCGCCTCCACCGCACCTTCCTGCAGCGCGCGCAACAGCTTGACCTGCGCGGCGAGCGGCAATTCAGAGACCTCGTCGAGGAACAGCGTGCCGCCGCTCGCCTCGACGAATTTGCCGAGATGGCGCTCGGTGGCGCCGGTGAAGGCGCCCTTCTCGTGCCCGAACAGGATCGATTCGACGAGGTTGTCGGGGATCGCGCCACAATTGACCGCGACGAATGGTTTCGACCGCCGCTCGCCGCTGCCGTGGATGGCGCGCGCGAACAGCTCCTTGCCGACGCCGGATTCGCCCTCGATCAGGACCGGGATGCCGGAGGTAGCCGCCTTCTGCGCGGTGCGCATGATGGCCGCCATCGCCTCGCTGCGGGTGATGATGTCGTTGAAGGTCAGCCGCCCCTCGCGGCTGTGCCTGATCCGCTGCAGCTCGCCCTTGAGCGCCGAGGCGGCAAGCGCGTTGCGCAGCGACACCTGCAGCCGCTCCAGGCCGACCGGCTTGACCACGAAATCCTGGGCGCCGGCGCGCATGGCCGAGACCACGTTGTCGATGCCGCCATGGGCGGTCTGCACAATGACGGGGATCGCGAGGCCGGCCTCGCGCATCCTGGCCAGCACCCCCATGCCGTCGAGGCCGGGCATCACGAGGTCGAGGACCACGGCGTCGATGGCGGCGGCGTCGCCGCCCGTCAGCATGGCGAGCACGGCGTCCCCGTTCTCGACCACGACCGCCTCATAGCCGCATTTCTGCACCATGTTCTCGACCAGGCGACGTTGAACGGGGTCGTCATCGGCGATCAAAATGCTGGCAGCCATGGCTTTCCTTGCGCGCTACGACTATCTGTCTCGAATCGGGGCACTCTCGCCGATGCAGATTAACGCGCTCTTAAACCTTCCCGTCCCGCCTCTCGTGCCGCCGGAGCGGTGTCCCTGACCCGCTCGCGGCAAAATCGGTTTGAGGGACTTCATATCGAAAAGCGGCACTAGAATGACATATTTGCTGGTGCCCATGACTTTCCGAAGTCCGCGAATAAAATGTTGTTGCAATGCTGCGCGGACTTGTTGGGCATTTGCCCGCTCCGGTTGAACACAGGTTCCGAACAAGATGAACTCGCGCTCCAAGTCCGCCCTCCGCAAATCGAACTCCGCCCGATCCGCAGCCAGGCCGAAAGCCACCCGCGCCAGTGCCGGCAAGATCGGCCAGCTGCCGGAATGGAATTTGTCGGATCTCTATTCCGGGATCGACGCGCCGGAGGTCGGGCGCGACCTTCACACCATGGATTCCGAATGCGTCGCCTTTGAGACAACCTATAAAGGCAAGCTCGCCGAACAGACCGCGGGCGATGGCGGTGGAAAATGGCTTGCCGAGGCGGTCAAGCGCTATGAGGCGATCGACGATCTCGCGGGCCGGCTGTCGTCCTATGCCGGCCTGGTGCATGCCGGCGACAGCCTGGATCCCGCGGTCTCCAAATTCTACGGCGACGTGTCGGAGCGGCTGACGGCGGCGTCGCTGCACCTGGTGTTCTTCGCGCTCGAGCTCAACCGGATCGACGATGCGGTGATCGAACGTGCCCTGCAGGCGCCGGAACTAGCCCATTACCGGCCGTGGATCGAGGA
>Ga0210408_10001321_pt1 | contig 26426 bp, 25 predicted proteins | sample IncBWH4MmetaG_FD_155471 | JGI IMG/M metagenome (GOLD analysis project Ga0210408, IMG submission 155471) | Forest soil microbial communities from Barre Woods Harvard Forest LTER site, Petersham, Massachusetts, United States - Inc-BW-H-4-M | ecosystem: Environmental > Terrestrial > Soil >...
AATGCCGCTTCGGGAAGAGAGCCGTCAGCCAACCGGTCCGTGAAGGGATGCTCGGTGTAAGCCCGCCACTCGAGAGATGCTTCTGTCTTTAGACGCTGGAAGAAACTCACGATCTTTTCTCCTGGCATGCCTTCCCAAAAACGTCTTTGCTCACTACCGAGAGCGTTGCAAGCCGGGTGGACGTTGACCTTGACAGGCCGCCGCGATCGCCGGCAGGATGAGAGTTCGCTGATCGTCGGGACCGTTGGGATTGACTTGCGTTCTCACGACATTACCAACAGCAGGCACACGTTCTAAGTCCCAAGTTTCGATTGCGAACGAACCGCATCAGTTTCGCACCAGAAACAACCCGCTCGAAGCGAAATGAACGCAACCGATTTCCTGCAAAAGCGCAGTAAAATCAACGACGGCCGTGTGGTTATCCTACCGCTCATAACGGTCTGGTTGCAGGTTCGAGTCCTGCCGGGCCCACCAGCAAAATCGGGAGTCGCCGGCGCCTCGTCGTTGCCGCGGGGCAAGAACGCGCGGATGCAGGCCTGCATCCCTCACGAAAGCCGCCTCACCATTTTTCCTTGAACGGGCGGATCTCGAGCTCGAAGGTCCAGGCGCTGCGCGGCTGTTGGTAAAGTTGCCAATAGGCGTCCGCGACCGAAGCGGGCGGCATCAGCGCGTCCGGATCGTTCAGCGCGTCGGGTCCGAGCGCGGCGACGCGGCGCTGCCGCACCCACTCCGTGTCGACGCCGGAATCGATGATCAGGTGCGCGACATGGATGTTCTGGGGGCCGAGCTCCCGCGCCATCGCCTGCGCTACCGCGCGCAGGCCGAATTTGGCGCTTGCAAAGGCGGCATAGCCTACCCCGCCGCGAAGGCTCGCCGTCGCGCCGGTAAAGAAGATGTGGCCCTTGCCTCGCGGCAACATCAGCCGCGTCGCTTCGCGGCCTGCGAGGAAGCCGGAATAGCAGGCCATCTCCCACACCTTGCGGAACACCCGTTCGGTGGTTTCCAGAATCGGGAAGTTGACGTTCGCACCGACGTTGAAAATGCAGACCTCGAGCGGCGCCTGCTTGTCGGCGTCATTGAGGAAGGAGATGATGTCCTCCTCTTTCCGCGCGTCGAGCGAGCGGGCAAACGCCGTGCCGCCGGCGGCCTCGATCTCGTTGACCAGCGGCGCGAGCTTCTCGCCGTTCCGCCGGCCGGCAAAGATCGTAAAGCCTTCGGCCGCGAACCTTTTTGCAATCTCGGCCCCGATATAGTCGCCTGCACCGATGACCGCAGCGGTCGCATTCCTCTTGGCCATTACCGTCTCCTGCCGCGATGGACGGTGGCTTGCCGCGCCACCTTGCCGTTTGCAAAGGGTCTATCGTTCTAAAATAGAACTGTCAAACACGATAACTCGGTCCAGCCAAAGATTTGCCGGGCTGACGTCGATCGCCTTTTCAATTCCTTTTCGAAACTGTATGCCATGTCGTTGAAACGATTTGGTTATGGCTGTCGGAGGGCGACAATGCAATGGGACGCGCTGGAGGAAGAGCAATGTTCGCTCGCGCGCACGGTGGCTGTCATCGGCGACCGCTGGACACTCCTGATCCTCCGCGAATGCTTTCTCCGGAAGCGCCGTTTCGAGGAATTCCAGTCCAGCCTTGGCATCACGCGACATCTGCTGTCCGAGCGGCTGAAGAAACTGGTGCGCTTCGGCGTGCTGCGCCGCACGCCATACCAGGACAGCCCGGCCCGTTACGAATACATCCTGACCCAGCGCGGCCTCGACCTCTATCCGATCGTGATGGCGATCGTGCACTGGGGCGACACGCATATGGTGGACGAGCGGGGCCGCCCGCTTTTGCATGAACACAAAACGTGCGGAAAGCTGTTTGATCCCGTCATGGTCTGCTCGGAATGCGGCGAGCCGATCCAGGCGAGGCAGGTGCACGTCCACACGGGCCCCGGCGCGCCGGCGGGATCTCGACGCCGTCCAATCGCCGGACGATCGTCCGCGGCGGCAAAGTCCTGAATCGTGCGCTCGTATCCCAAATTGTCCTCTTCAATTGTCAAACAGCCGAATGCGCGGCCGCCCGCATTCTCGCAAATTCCGAAAAACGGAAGCACAATATTTTCGCAGCAAGGCTGGACGGTCGAAACTGCTTTGCATCGCATTGCGAAACGTTCGATTTTTCGCGCGCGTGATTTTTCCGGCCGAAACCGCTCGCGACTGCATCGCGCGCGCAAGAAACTGCCCCGACGGGCGAATCACTCGGTCGCAGATCGTGCGGCTCGGCAACGCGCACGCGCGTCCATAAAGCTCATACGCCCCAGCGCAGCGCCGCGGTATGAACCGGCGCGTCCCAGAGCCGCTTCATCTCGTCGTCGAGCAGCGCGACCGTCACCGAGCAGCCGGCCATGTCGAGCGAGGTGACGAAATTGCCGACCAGCGAGCGCGCGATCACGAGCCCTGCCGCCTCGAGCCGCTGGCGCACGGACTCGTACATCAGATAGAGCTCCGAGAGCGGCGTGCCGCCAAAGCCGTTGACCAGCAGGACCACCTCGCCTGTCGCCCGCGCGCCGAAATCGCTCAGGATGGCGTCGACCATCTCGGTGGCGATCTCGTTCGCGGGCCTCAGCTTGACGCGGCGGCGTCCCGGCTCGCCGTGAATGCCGACGCCGACCTCCATCTCGTCCTCGCCGAGCTCGAAGGTCGGCTTGCCGGCGGCCGGAACCGTGCAGCTCGTCAACGCAATCCCGATCGAGCGCGTCGCGGCGTTGACGCGATCGCCGAGCGCCTTCAGCTCGGCCAGCGCGCGTCCCTGCTCGGCGGCGGCGCCGACGATCTTTTCCACGATCAAGGTGCCGGCGACGCCGCGCCGTCCCGTCGAGTAGGTCGATTTCTCCACCGCGACATCGTCATCGGTCACCACGGTCGCGACCGACTTGCCCGACATCTCGCGCGCCATGTCGAAATTCATGACGTCGCCTTCGTAGTTCTTCACGATCAGCAACACGCCGCCACCGGTGTCGGCGGCCTCAATGGCGGCAAGGATGAGATCGGGCGTCGGCGAGGTGAAGACCTGGCCGGGAACGGCGGCATCGAGCATGCCGGGGCCGACGAAGCCGCCGTGCAGCGGCTCGTGCCCGGAACCGCCGCCCGATACCAGCGCGGCCTTGCCGGGCTTGAGATGCCGGCGCAGCACGATGGGCGCGGTCTCGCCTGGACGCACGATGTCGGCATGCGCGGCGCAGAAGCCGGCGAGGCTTTCGCTCACCACGTCATCGACGGCGTTGATCAGCTTCTTCATGTCGTCCTCCCAGATTCAGTTCATTGTTATTGGAGCCCGATGAGTTTGCGTCGAACCGTAGCAGCATCGGCGGTCGGCTCCCTCTCCCCGTTTCTTACGGGGCCGCGTGAGCAAGGCTCGCGCTGCGAGGGTTGGGGTGAGGGGCAGACGCGGGCACCGAGCTTGCCGAAGCTCCCCCTCACTCGAACGGCTCTCGCAGTTGCACTGCTTCGGACGAACTTCATTCAACCATCTTCGATCAGCCGTGCGACCTTTTCCGCAAACTCGCTCAGGACCGTATCGAGCCTGTGATTCCTCTGTTCGCTGCCGAGATCCGGCAGCATCAAGGTCAATCGCCTGGTCCGCTCGCGCTCTTTGAGCAGAAGCAGCCGCCGCGGATGCGCGCGATGATAGGCGTCGAGAAACCGCTCCTTTTCCGTCGTGGAGAAATGGCAGACCTGCATGATCGAGGGGACGTGCTGCGCGGGGATCGGCGTCTGATAGGCCGGGTTGGCGATCTGGGTGATGAAGCTGCGGTTCTTGCCAAGCGCTTCGGCCAGGCGCTGCCGCATGCCCGACGGCCGGCGATCGAGGATGTCGCGCAGGATCGCCTTGTAGGCCGCGATCAGGTCTTGCGGCGATTTCTCTGGCGTGGCTTGTGGGCTCATGTCGTTCCGGATGGCTTTGCCGATGTCTTTTCAGAGTCCTTGCCGGAATAATTGGCGATCGCGGCCCTGACCGGTGCGAGCGCCCCGGGCGCGACCGAAAGGATGCGCAAGCCGTGGTCGAGCAGGGGCGCGACCTGCGCGGGCTCGCCGGCAAGGTCGCCGCACAGGCTCGCATCGCGGCCTGCCCGCGCGGCGTGATCCGTGACACGCCGGATCAGGTTGAACACGGCCCGCGACGGGCGCGCGAGATCGGCGAACTCGGGCTCATCGCGGCTCGCGGCCATGACATACTGGACCAAGTCGTTGCTGCCGATCGAAAAGAAGTCGGCGTCGAAATCCTCGATCATCAACGCCGCCGCCGGCACCTCGACCATCATGCCGAGCGGCGGCATCACGGCATTGAGCCCCTCACGGGTAAGCTCCGCGACCGCATCCTGCAACAGCGCACGGCAACGATCGAGCTCGCCGGGCACGGTGACCATCGGGATCATCACCTTCAAATTGCCCACGACCGCGGCGCGCGCCAGCGCCCGGAGCTGCAGGCGAAACACGTCGAGATGCCGCAACGACAGCCGTACCCCGCGCACGCCGAGAAACGGGTTGAGCTCTCCGTCCCGGGTCAGGCCGGGAATCGGCTTGTCGCCGCCGGCATCGAGCGTGCGGATGGTCACGGGCTTGCCTTTGGCCCATTCGAGCATCTGCTTGTAGATCTGGTACTGCTCCTGCTCGGTCGGCAGCGTGGCGCGCGCCTGAAACAAAAACTCGGTCCGCATCAGGCCGATGCCATCGACGTCGGCGGGATCGAGACCCCTGAGCTCGGCGAGGCCCGTCACATTGATCATGAGCTGGACCCGCTCGCCGCTTGCGGTGAGGACGGGTCCGGTGAACGCACTGGCGGCGCGCCGGAGCTCCGCCTGCGCGGCCAGGCGGCGGTCGTAGTCGGCGCGCAGGGAGGAGTCGGGATCGACGATGAGCATCCCCGCGTCGCCATCGAGGATGGCGTCGGTGCCGCTTTCGAGATCATCGATGTCGAGGCCGACGAGCATTGGCACACCGCGCGAGCGCGCCAGAATCGCGACATGGCTCGACGGACTGCCCCGGCGCAGCACCAGGCCGCGGTCGCACCAGTCGGTCGAAAGGAATACCGAGGGCGGCATGTCGTCGGCCGCGACGATGGCGCCTGGCGGCACGGCCTGATCGGCCTCGCCCGCGAGGCGCCGCAGCACGCGGTCGCGCAAATCGCGCAGGTCGGAGGCGCGGCCGCGAAAATAGGGATCGTCGGCCTGATCGTAGTTCGCGATTTCCGGATCGATCGCCTTGGCCCATGCCCGATCGGCGGCTTCGCCAGCGACGATCAGCGCATAGGCCGGCGCCACGAGATTCTCATCCTCGAGCAGCGCGATCTGAAACGACAGCACAGCCTCCGCATCGTCATCTTCGACCTTGTCGGCGAGCGCCGCCAGGTCGCGCTTCGACATTTCGAGCGCGTGGTCGAGCGCGTCCCGCTCTGCCGCGACCGAACGGGACTGGCGCGCTTGTGTTGCCGCAGTCGCCAGCCGTACCAGAGGTCCCAGCGCGATCCCCGGCGCAGCGGACCTCCCTTGGATGCGATGGCTTGCACGCGTGCTATGGTCCATCCTGGAAATCTCCGTCGACCAGCATCACCAGCGCGTCGAGCGCGGCTTTTGCATCCTCTCCCTCCGCACGAAAATAGATGGTCGAGTCCTTTGGCGCCTTGGTCGCCATCACCTTGACGATGCTCTTGGCATCGACCCAGGGACCATCCGGCGACAGCCCGAGATCGATCTTCGATTCGAATGCCTTCGCAAGCTTGGTCAGCTTGACCGAGGGCCGGGCATGCAAGCCCACCTCGTGTCGCATGAGAACCGATGCCCGAAGCTTGCTCATCCCCGCGTCCCGCATCAAACCGGCGTCAGCTCTTCGGCGGTGCGCTGCACCACCTCGAGCGAGGCCCCTGAGGCTGCCTCGGTCGCAGCCATCACGGCGCCTTCGACGACCGGCGCGTTGCAGACGACGACGCGGCTCCGCCGCTCCTCGGGCAACATCTCGATCGCCATCTCGCTGTTGGTTTCCGCGCCGCCGAGATCGACCAGGATGGCCACACCCTTCTCCGACCACGCCCGGTCGATTGCCGCGATGATCGCTTCGACGTTCGTTCCAAGCCCGCCGTCGGGATCGCCGCCGCACCAGCCGAGCGGCACCTCGCGGCCGACCATCTGCTCGACCATCAGCGCGGTGCCTCGGGCGACGTCCGCCGAGTGGGACACGATGACTATGCCGACATTCTCGCTCATGCAACGCCTTCCATGACATCTGCGACCGCGTCGACGATGAGCGCGGACGACCACGCGCCGGGGTCCATGTGGCCGATGCTGCGCTCGCCGAGAAACGAGGCCCGACCGCGGATCGCCCGCATCGGGATGGTGTTCTCCGCCGCCGACTTTGCCGCCGCCTTCAGGCGCGCCGGCAGCCCCTCGCCGCCCTCGCGCAACACCGCGAGCACGGGAAAGAACACGTCCAGCATCGTCTTCTGGCCGACATCGGACTTGCCGCGCGCCTTGACCGCTTCGATCGCGCCGGCAAGCGCCTCGGTGATCTGCTCCCGGCTGACGTCGTCGGCGAGCGACTTTCCCAGCGCGAGAAACAAGGTGCCATAGAGCGGGCCGGACGCACCGCCCACCTTCATCACCAGCGTCGTGCCGACACCCTTCAGGGATTCGCCCAGCGCCTTGGCGGAGAGCTCGTCAGCGGCGGCAAGCACGGCCTCGAAACCGCGGCGCATGTTGGTGCCGTGGTCGCCGTCGCCGATGGCGCGGTCGAGATCGGTCAATTGGTCCGCGCTGGCGATGACGCGACGGGCCACAGCCTCGAACAGGCGCTTGCGCGTTTCACGATCGATCATCATGCCGGCGCTCCCTCGGTGACGATTCGGTTGCCGGCCTGATCGAAATAAAGCGGCTCGGCAAATTCGAGCGAAACGTCATCTCCCGCCCGCAGGTCCTGGGCCGGATCGGCCAGCGTCACCAGCGCATGGGCGTCGAGCCTGAGGTGAACATGGTTCTGGTCGCCGAGATGCTCGACCCAGTGCACCCGTGCGCGGGGACCCGCATGATCGGCCGAGAAAATCCTGATGTGCTCCGTGCGCAGCCCGACTGTTCGCGCCCGCGGCGGCTGCGATGGATCGGCGAAAAGCTCGGCCGGAATGAAGTTGATCGCAGGCATGCCAAGCCGGTTCGCCACATAGGCGCTGGCCGGCCGTTCATAGATCTCGCGCGGGCTGCCGAGCTGCAGCAGAACGCCATCGTTCATCACGCCGATGCGGTCCGCCATGGTCATGGCCTCGATCTGGTCGTGCGTCACATAAAGAATGGTGGTGCCGAGCTCGCGCTGGATGCGCTTGAGCTCGAGCCGCAATTCGGCGCGCAGTTTCGCATCGAGCGAGGACAACGGCTCATCCATCAGATAGACCGCCGGTTCGCGCACCAGCGCGCGGCCGATCGCGACCCGCTGCATCTCGCCGCCGGACAGCGCCGTGGCCCGATTGGCAAGCTTCTGCTCGATGTGCAGCAGCTCGGCGACCTGCTGGACCCGGCGGCGAATGAAAGCCTCATCCATCCTCCGCGCCGGCGAGCGTAGCGGAAAGGCCAAGTTGTCGTAGACGGTGAGATGCGGATAGAGCGAATATTGCTGGAACACGAAGGCAACGTCGCGCTCGGCCGGCACGTCCCTGGTGACGTCGCGTCCGCGGATCACCACGCTTCCAGCGTCCGGCCGCTCCAGACCCGCGATCAGGCGCAAGGTCGTGGTTTTTCCCGCGCCAGTCGGGCCGAGCAGCACGACGAACTCGCCGTCGGCGATCGCCAGCGCAAGGCCACGGACCGCCTGGACCGCGCCAAAGCGCTTGCTGACATCGAGGAGAGAAATCTCAGCCATGTCGTTCTCCTGCGGAAAGCGCCGTGGACAACGCCTGTCCGCTACCCGCATCGAACAGCGAGAGCCGGTCGGGCCGCAGCCTGAGCCCGACGGTTTCGCCGACCCGAACCGGCTTGCCAGACGGCAGGCGCGCCCTGAGCCGGCCGTTCGCAGTCGTCACGGTCACGATCTGGGTCGTGCCGAGATATTCGGCGCCGATCACCTGGCCACGCAACGCCGAGCTATCCGCGAACGACACGTTCTCGGGCCGCACGCCGAGCGCGAACCTGGCCTCCGCGCGATCCTCGAACAGTTCGGGCATCTCGACGGCTGCGCCGTCGATCCTGATCACGCGATCGCCGCGTCGTAGCGCGGTGTTCACGTCGAGAAAGTTCATCGGCGGCGCACCGATGAAATCGGCGACGAACATCGTCTTCGGGCGATCGTAGATCTCCTGCGGCGTGCCGACCTGCTCGATCAGGCCGCCGTTCATGACCGCGATGCGGTCCGCCAGCGCCATCGCTTCGAGCTGGTCATGGGTGATATAGATCGATGTCGCATCGATCCGGTCGTGCAGCTCGCGCAACTCGCCGCACATCAGCCGGCGAAACTCAGAATCCAGCGCGCCCAGCGGCTCGTCCATCAGAAAAGCCTTTGGCCTGCGCACGATGGCGCGGCCGAGCGCAACGCGCTGGCGGTCGCCGCCGGAGAGGCCGCCGACCCGGCGGTCGAGCAGGTGATCGATCCGCAGCAGCTTTGCCGCTTCCTCGACGCTCTTCTTGATCTCGGCGCGCGCAAAATTCTGGCAGCGCAGGGGAAAGCCGATGTTCTGGCGCACATTCATGTGCGGATAGAGCGCAAACAGCTGGAACACGAAGGCGATGTCCCGCGCCGAAGCCGGCAATGCGCTGACATCCTCGCGATCGAGCAGGATGCGGCCCGAGGTCGGCAGCTCCAGGCCCGCGATCATCCGCAACGTCGTGGTCTTGCCGCAGCCGGAGGGGCCGAGAATGACGAAGAACGAGCCGTGCTCCACGGTGAAGTTGACGCCCTTCACCGCGTGAAACGCCCCGAATGATTTTGCGACGAATTCGGCCCTGATCTCTGCCATGGCGCTAATCCGGAAAATGGCTGACGATCACGAAGCCCAGCGTCCCCGCCAGGATGGTGATGAAGGAATAGCTGTAGAGGTCCAGTGAAAACGGCTGCATCAGCATCACGACACCAAGCCCGATCAGCGCCATGGTGACGGCCTCGCAGGGTTTTCGACGCAGCCAGAGCGGAAACTTCGATGGGTGCTGGACCTGTCCGTTCATTTGCGCACCGCCCCGAACGTGATGCCGCGCAACAGATGCCGACGCAGCAGGATGGTGAACAGCAGGATCGGCAGGAAGAACAGCGTGGTCGCAGCCGCAACCGCGGGCCAGTCCTGGCCGCCCTCGCCGATGATGAAGGGGATGAACGGCGGCATGGTCTGCGCATCGCCGCTGGTCAGCAGCACCGCGAACGCATACTCGTTCCAGGCGAAGATCAGGCAGAAGATCGCAGTCGCGGCGATGCCGGTGGTGGCCTGCGGCAGCACCACCTTGAAGAAGGCCTGCAGCCGCGTGTAACCGTCGACCATCGCGGCTTCTTCATACTCCCTGGGAATTTCGTCCATGAAGCCCTTGAGCAGCCATACCGCGAGCGAGACGTTGACGGCGGTGTAGAGCAGGATCATCCCGAGCTTGGTGTCAGTCAGCCCGAGGTTGCGAAACATCAGGTAGATCGGGATCGCGACCGCGATCGGTGGCATCATCCGCGTCGACAGGATGAAGAACAAGAGATCATCGGCGAGCGGCACCCGGAAGCGCGAGAACGCGTAGGCTGCGATGGTGCCGAGGCAGACGGCGAGGAAGGTCGAGCCAAAACCGATCACGATCGAATTGATGAAGCGCGGCACCACCTTCGAGGGACCCGCGATCACCATGTTGCGCGAGCGCACCAGGCGCTCGTACCAGGTCTGCGGTGGCGGCAGGCTCGCGAGAAACTCCGGAGTCTGTCGCGAGCGGGTCGTGAACAGATTGACGTAACCTTCGACCGAAGGCTCGGAGATGATCTTTGGCGGATAGGAGATCGAATCCGTCGGGGTCTTGAAGCCGGTCAGCAAGATCCACACCAGTGGCAGGATGGCGATGACGGCGTAGGTCGCCACGACGATGCCGCCGATCGTCTTCGACAGCGACGACGGCTCGGCGACGGAATGGGCGGTGAAAATGCTCATCGCTGCTTCACCCGGTCGAGGGCCCTGACATAGATGTTGGCGGCGCCGAACACGGTCACGAACAGGATGATCGCGAGCGCCGACGAATATCCGGTGCGCCATTTCTCGAACGCTTCCCGCTTCAGCGTGATCGAGGCGACCTCGGTGGTCGATCCCGGCCCGCCCGAGGTGAGCAGGTTGACCATGTCGAACATCTTGAAATTCTCGATGGCGCGGAACAGGATCGCGAGCATCAAGAACGGCATCACCATCGGCAGCGTGATCGACCAAAACTGCCGCCAGGGCGAGGCGCGATCGACCTCGGCCGCCTCGTAGATGTAGTCGGGGATCGAGCGCAGGCCGGCAAGGCAGATCAGCATCACATAGGGCGTCCACATCCAGGTATCGACCATGATGATCGACCACGGCGCCAGCGCCACGTCGCCGATCATCTGGAACGAGGAGGGATCGGCGCCGGTGAACAGGGCGACCGCGCTGTTGAACAGGCCGATCTGCGGCTGCAGCAGGAAAGTCCAGAAATTGCCGACCACCGCGGGCGACAGCATCATCGGCAGCAGGATGACGGTGGTCCAGAAACTGTGGCCGCGGAAGCGCCGGTTGATCAGAAGCGCGAGGCCGAAGCCGAGCAGCATTTCGAGCACGATCGACCACAGCACGAAATGCGCGGTCGCCTGCATCGCATGCCAGACGTCGGGATCACTGAGGATGTCGCGGTAATTGTCGAGCCCGACATATCTGAGTGCCGCGTTCGGGCGGTTGGCGCGGTAGTTGGTGAAGGAGAGCTGGATGGTCCAGAGCAGCGGAAAAATGTTGATCGCGAGCAGCAGCAGCACCGACGGCGTGATGAACAGCCAGGCGATGGCGCGGTCCGACAGGCCGCCGAGCCGGAACGCCAGCCGGCGCGGCGTGCGGGCAACCGCCCGTTCGGCAAGGGTGCTCATGGACTTGTCGCTCACGGAGTAAGACTAACCGACAGGTGTCTCCCGATTCAAACGAATCGGGAGACTCTTGGGTGCGATCGAGGCTAGATCTTACCTTCCTCCTTGAACACTTTCTGCCAATCCTTGACCAGCAGATCGAGCGCTTCCTTCGCCGTGCCCTTGTCGGCCACCACGTAGTCATGGACGCGCTTCTGCATGTCGAGCAGGAGTTCCGCATAGGCCGGCTCGGCCCAGAAGTCCTTGACGATGTCCATCGACTTCAGGAAGTCGCTCGCAAACGGCGCGCTCTTCGGGAAGCTCGGATCGTTCAGCACCGCCTTGTGGCAGGAATAGCCGCCGAGCGACCACCACTTCTTCTGGATGTCGGGCTGCGCGAACCACTTGATGTAGGCGAGCGCGTCATCCTTGTTCTCGGAATAGGAGACGACCGAGATGCCCTGGCCGCCGAGCTGGGTGAATTGATATTTCTGCTTCGGATTGACGAAGAAGCCGATCTTGTCGCCGCCGACATTGGGGTCCTTGTAGAGGCCGGGGAAAAAGGCGAAGAAGTTCATCTGCATCGCCACCTGCCCGGACTTGAAGGCATCGAGCCCTTCCGACATGTAGGCGTTGCTCAGGCCCGGCGCGGTGCAGCACTTGTACAGCGACTTGTAGAATTCGAGTCCCTTCACCGCCTCCGCCGAGTTGACGAACCCTTCCATCTCGTAGGGCTTCTTCGGATTGTCGTACTCGAAACCCCAGTCATAGAGCACGTTGGTCACGCCCATCGTGATGCCTTCGGAGCCCCGCTCGGTGTAGATGTAGGCGCCATAGACCTTCTTGCCGTCGATCTCGCGGCCCTGGAAGAATTCGGCGATCTCCTTGAGCTGGTCATAGGTCTCGGGCGGCGCGAGGTCGCGGCCGTATTTCTTCTTGAACTCGGCCTGGATCTCGGGTCGCGCGAACCAGTCCTTGCGATAGGTCCAGCCGATCGCATCGCCCATCGCCGGCAGCGCCCAGTAGTTCGGCGTGTTCTTCGGCCATTCCGAGTAGCCGACCACGGTCGCCGGCATGAAATCGTCCATCGTGATTCCTTCCTTCTTGAAGAAATCATTCAGCTTGACGTAGTGGCCGTTCTCGGCGGCGCCGCCGATCCACTGGCTGTCACCGATGATCAGGTCGCAGAGCTTGCCCTTGGAATTGAGCTCGTTGAGGAAGCGGTCGGCATAGCTGGTCCACGGCACGAACTCGTATTTCATCTCGATGCCGGTCTTGGCCGTAAAATCCTTGCCGAGCTCCACCAGCGCATTGGCCGGATCCCAGGCCGCCCAGCACAACGTCAGTTGCTTGGCCGCGGCGGGAGCCGAGGCGGAAACACATGAAGCGACCACAACCGCGGCCGCCCCCAACGCACGCATCGTTCGAATCATCACACCCTCCCTGTTGTCGCAGGCGATCCTCCGCCTGCCCTGCCATTCACACGTCGCTGTGGTCGCAGTTCGCTCCGGCCTTCGATGGGTCGGACATCTTGTTTAGTATTCTTGTTAAGCAACAGACTTTCACTAAACATCGAACCTGTCAACGGATGTCGCCGGTCCAGCAATCGATTGAAGTTATTGCTGCAGCGCAATGATAATCTGCATCACGGTGCAGAGCCGGCGCGTCACGGCGAAATCGAATTTGTTTAGTGAATTCAGCGACCCGACGGACCTGACCATCGCGGGATTGCGCTCATCGCGGCGCAGGGAATGTCAGTGGAGTTGACCTGGTCCGGCATCGAACTGCGCGGCGCGATCACACGCCGATCGTGGCTTCAAACGCCGCGCGCTGCGCCGGCGTCAGATGCAGACCGTGTTTCGTTCGTCGATCGAGCACATCAGCGGCCCGCGTCGCCCATTCGGCGTCGCGCAGATAGCAGGCCTCACGCTCGAAAAGATTTGCACCGAAATGCCGCCCGAGATCCGCGCACGAACGCGCCGTCCCCAAGAGTTTTCGCGCGCGCGTGCCATAGAGGCGCGCATAGTGATGGACCAGTTCTTGCGGCAGATCGGGATAGTCGCGCGCCAGACCGGCCGCGAAATCCGCGAACGAGGCGATGTCGCCGCCGGGCAGCGGTCGTCCCGCCGTCCACGCCGATGACATTTTCGGAAACCAGGGCGACAGGCGCTGCATCGCGTGCTCGGCGAGCTTGCGATAGGTGGTGATCTTGCCGCCGAAAATCGACAGCAGCGGCGGCAAGCCCGCACGGCCGTCAACCTCGAAGACATAATCCCGCGTCACCGCGGACGGATTTTTGGCATTGTCATCATAAAGCGGCCGGACCCCGGAGAACGCGTGGACGATGTCGCCCGGCTCCGGCGCCGCGCGAAAATAGCGGCGCAGGACGCGCAACAGATAGGCGGTCTCGGCGTCGTCGATCGCCACATCCTCCGCGCGACCGTCATAGGGAATGTCGGTGGTGCCGATCAGTGCGAGCTTGTCGCCGTAGGGATTGACGAAGATGACCCTCCGATCGTCGTTCTGCAACAGGTAGGCATGCGGACCGCTCCAGAATTTCGGCACCACCAGATGGCTGCCCTTGACGAGCCGCACGCTGTGGGCGGAATTCAATCCCGCCACGCCCAGCGCCACATCCCGGACCCAGGGGCCGGCCGCGTTGACCAGCGCGCGCGCCCGCACCAGCTGCGTTGCGCCATCCTCGCCTAGCATCTCGAGTTGCCAGGCGTCGCCCACGCGGCGTGCCGCCATCGCGCGGGTGCGTGGCAGCACTGTCGCGCCTTGATCGAAAGCATCAATCAAATTGAGGATGACAAGCCGCGCATCGTCGACCCAGCAGTCCGAATATTCGAAGCCGCGGCGAAATCCCGGCCGCAATGGCTCGCCTTCGGGCGCATGCGCGAGATCGAGACCGCGGCTCGGCGCAAGCTGCTTGCGTCCACCGAGATGATCGTAGAGGAACAGGCCGGCCCGCACCAGCCAGGCCGGGCGCTGCTCCGCCGAATGCGGCAATACGAAGCGCATCGGCCAGATGATGTGGGGCGCTGAGGCGAGCAGCACCTCGCGCTCGATCAAGGCCTCGCGCACCAGGCGAAACTCGTAATATTCGAGATAGCGCAAGCCGCCGTGGACCAGCTTGCCGGAACGCGACGACGTGCCTTCAGCAAAATCGTCCTTCTCGCACAGCAGGACCTTCAGTCCGCGACCGGCGGCATCGCGCGCGATGCCGGCCCCGTTGATGCCGCCGCCGATGACGGCGATGTCGACCAGCCCGTGATCCCTGCCCCCGGCCGGCGCGGCTCCATTCATCGCTTCTTGCCGACCCGCTTCTCCACGCGGCGCGCGGACGCCTTGGCCGACGCGCGCCCCTTCACGGCCGGCTTCTCCGCCTTCTTGGACTTGGGTGGCTGCAGACCGTAGGTCGAAAACCCGCGCGCGGTGTCCGCGATCTCCTCGTCGCTGAGGACAACGGGCGCGCCAAGCGCGAGCGAGAGGTAGTATTGCCGCGCGATCGTCTCCAGCTCGACGGCGAGCCACATCGCCTTGTCGAGGTTGGCGCCGACCGCGATCATGCCGTGATTGGCCAGGAGACAGCCGTTGCGGCCTTCGAGCGCGGCGAGCGCGAGCTCCGAGAGCTCCGCGGTGCCGTAGCGCGCATAGCCCGCGCAGCGGATGTCGGTGCCGCCAAACGCGGCCATCATGTAGTGGCATGCCGGAATCGGCTTGCGCGCAATCGCAAGCACCGTGGCATAGGTGGAATGCGTGTGGACGATACCGCCGACGTCAGGTCGGCCGCGCATGATATCGAGATGAAAGCGCCATTCGGTCGACGGCTGCAACGGCCCGTCCCACTCGCCATACGCCCCCTCCAGCGTCATCGCGGCAATCATCTCCGGTTTCATCGCGTCATAGGGCGTCGCCGACGGCGTGATCAGCATGCGGTCCTTGTAGCGGGCGGAGATATTGCCCGAGGTGCCTTGATTGAGACCCGAGGCGTTCATCCATCGGCACTTGGCGATGACCGCTTCGCGCAATTGTCGTTCCTCACTGGTCATATCAAAAGCCTTTCATCTTCAGCACGGATTGAGCGGCGGCTCGCCGGCGAGAAAGCGACGAACCTCCTCGGCCGCCTGCTCGGCGGCAATGGTGACGGTGCGCACCGAGGCGCCCGCGATGTGGGGCGTCAGCGTGACGTTGGGCAGCCGCAAGAGCGGCCAGTCCGGCGGCGCTGGCTCCACGGCAAACGTATCGAGCATCGCGCCGCCAAGCCGCCCCGAGGCCAGCGCGTCGTGCAGCGCCTCATAGTCGACCAGCGGACCGCGCGCGGTGTTGATGAGAATGGCGTCGTTCTTGACCCGCGCCAGTGCATCCCGACCGATGAAGCCGGTGGTCTCGGGCGTGACCCGCGCATGCAGGGTGATGACGTCGGCCCGCGCCAGCAATTCGCCCAGCGCGACGTGCTCGACCCCGTCGGCGCGATCCTGCGCACTGAGCTGGACATAGGGATCGGTCACCAGGAGCCTGCAGCCGAACGCCTTGAGCAGTTTGACCACGCGGCTGCCGATCGCGCCGTAGCCGACGATGCCGACGGTCATTTCGGAGAGCTCGCGCCCGGTGCGGTCGGCGCGATAGAGATCGCCGCGCCATTCGCCCGCCCGCAGCGCTTCGTGCCCGCTGCGGATCAGCCGCGTCTCGCTGAGAATCGCGCCGATGGTGAATTCCGCCACCGCGGTCGCGTTGCGGCCAGGCGTATTGACGACCAGCACGTCATGATCGCGCGCCGCCTCCAGATCGATATTGACCGGCCCGCCGCGCGAGACCGCGATGAATCTGAGATTGGGGAGCCGTTCCAGCATCGCCCGGGAGATCGGCGCAAGATGCGTGACCAGCAGCGCGGCGTCGCCGATGAAGGCTGCGACCTCATCCGGTTGCCCCATATATTCCTTCAACCCTTCGAGCGGGGAGCCGGCATAGCCGTGCTCCATCGCCTCGTCCGGCCATGGCTGCTCGAGCGTCCGGATATTGATGCTGTTGCCGCACGCAGCCGAAATCCGCTCGGCAAAGACCGATGGAAGCATGAAACGATCGCCGACGATGGCAATGGAAGTCGTGATCGAATTGGGCGTCATCGAATCAGACTTCATCGAACCAGACGTCGTCGAACCAGACGTTGTCGAACTAGGCATGGGCGCCCCCCGCGCGCAAGGCGGCGAGCTGCTTCCAGACCGGCACTGATCCAAGCCGCGCATCGAGGTAGACCGGGAACAGTTTTGCGTAGCGCATCGCCAGCGCCGGATCGGGCACCTGTGGCGCGCTGAGATGAGGGCTCACCCACTCCGCCGCGCAGGCCGCCATATCCGGGTAGCGGCCGGTGGCGACGGCCGCGATCATCGCCGCGCCCGCAGCACCAGCCTCGGCACGGCTGCAGATGCGAATGTTGCATTCAAGCGTGGCCCCGAGGATCGTGCCGAGCGCGCGGCTGCGCGCCGCCCCGCCCGTGATCCGCACATCGCGCGGCAGCGTCCCCATCGCGGCGTAACAATCGCGCGCCGCGAAGGCAAGTCCCTCGATGACGGCGCGCATCAGGTCCCAGTAGCGGTGACGGGTGCGCAGGCCAAGGAATTGCGCGCAGGCCTCATGAGCCACGAACGGGCCGCGCTCACCCGCATCTGATATGAAGGGGTGAAACAGCACCTCGCCCGGCCTGGCCTGCAGCACGCGCTCGTCGAGCCTTTTGATGAGATCGGCGCGCGCTCGCGTCACGCCGTCGGCGGCGAGCACGTCCAGCGCCAGATCGAGCAGCCAGTCGATGTTCAGCGTCGCCGCCATGTTCGATTGCATCTGCGCATAGTGGCCGGGCACCGGGAACGGCATGGTGTAGCCGGTCGCCTCCTTGTTCAGTGTCACCGCGTCGGCATCCTGGGCGAGCCGCATATGCATCCCGGTCGAGCCGACAATGGTGCAGCCGACATCGGGCGCGGTATCGTAGAGGCCGGCGCCGAGCGCATTGCAGATCACGTCGACATAACCGAGCGACACCGGCACGCCTGCGGGTAGCCCGGTCTCGGCAGCGGCCGCAGCGCTCAGAGGATGTGTTGTCGCAACACCGTCGACGACGTCGGGAAACAATCGCGTCAAATCGCCGATGCCGATGAGATCAGCCGTTTCCGTGTCAAAGCCACGCTTGCGGAAATTGCCGCAGGTGAATGTCGCCTCGGAGGGGTCGGTGGCGCGCGCGCCGGTGAGCAGGAAATACAGCCAATCCTTGCAGTGGAAGGCGGTCTTCGCGCGCACGAGGATGTCCGGCTCATGCGTCTTGAACCACGCCAATTGTGCGCCCTGCTGACAGGCGTTCAGTCCGGAGCCGGTGCGCTGATAAAGACACGCATTGCGTTCGCTGGACCTGAGCGTTTCGACCAGTTTCGCCGCGCGCGAATCCAGCCACAGCAGGGCCGGCGCGACAGGTCTCCCGTCGTCGTCGATGAGCCAGGTGCCGTCGCCCTGCCCCGTGACGGCCACGGCCGAGACCCGCGCATTGAGATCGGGGACGACGGCGGCAAGCCCCCTGAGCGCCGCGACCATGTCGGTCCAGGTCCGCGACATCTCCTGTTCGACCCGGCCTCCCGCGGACACGCTGTAACTATTCGGCAGCGCGAAGTCGCCGAGCTGGCAACCATTGCGCGTGAACGCCACGGTCTTGATCAGCGAGGTGCCGGCATCGATGCCGACGATCAGGTCGCGGCCTTGCGCAACTGCCATCGTCAGGGAACCTCCGCATGGCGAATGCAGGTCCCGTCGGCCCCGAACATGTGGATGTGACGCTGCTCGATCGCAAACGGCACGATCTCGCCTGGCCGCGCCGCGATCCGGCCGGGCGTCACCGCAATCAGCAGATGGCCGTCGCAGTCTCCGGCGACGTGCGACTGATCGCCGAGCCACTGATTGGAAACGACGCGCACGCGCACGTCTCCCGACCCGACCGAGACCTTCTGCGGCCGGATGCCGATGCGCAACGAGGGTGTCGTCGCGAGCGTCTTGCGTGCGACATCGTCCAGTTCGTCGCCGCAAATGTCCAACCCCACGTCGCGGTTGACCGACAGGCGGAAGCCGCCATCGGTGCGGCTCACGTCCGTCGCCAGCAGATTCATCGGCGGCTCGCCGATGAAGCTTGCGACGAACAGGTTGGCCGGCCTGTTCTTCAGTTCCTTCTCGCTGGCGAATTGCTGCAGCACACCGTCTTCCATGACGGCGATGCGGTCGGCCAGCGCGCTGGCCTCGGTCTGGTCGTGGGTGACGAAGATCGCCGTCATGTCGCGCTCGGCAAGCAGGCTCTTGATCCGGCCGCGCAGCACCGCGCGAAGCTGCGGTTCGAGCTGGCCCATCGGCTCGTCGAGCAGATAGAGGTCCGCATCACGGACCAGCGCGCGTGCCAGCGATACCCGCTGCTGCTGCCCGCCCGAGATCGCGCGCGGATAGCTTTCCCTGATGTCCTCGATCTCGACCAGCCGCGCGATCGCGTCCACGCGGCGTGACACCTCAGCACGCGAAAGCTGCTGGGACTTCAGCGCGAACGCGATGTTCTCGCGAACCGTCAAGGGCGGGTAGAGCGAGTACCCCTCAAAGGCCATCGCGACCTTGCGCCGGGCCGGCGGCAGTTCATCGATCCGGCGCCCCTGCAGCGTAATCGACCCGGCCGTGACGCTCTCAAAACCGGCGATCATGCGCAGCGTCGAGGTCTTGCCGCAGCCCGATGAGCCCAGCAGCGCGACGATCTCCCCCTTGCCGACCTCCATGTCCAGAGATCGCACGGCATGGACCGGCGGCTTGCCGCGGCTCTGATACATCTTGTCGACATTTCGAAGCTCGAGCGTACCCATAATCATCACCCCGTCATGCGGCCTGTCGCCGATGCGACAGTGCGATGCGAAGCCCCGTCGAACGATCGAACAGCAATGCCGTCTCGGGCGCGAAGCGGACAAAGATGGTGTCGTCGGACGCAGCATAGGGTGCGTCGGACGGCAACGCCGCAAGCCACTCGGTCCCATCGGTCAGGCGAAGCAGCAGGACCGCCTTCTCGTGGATCGGCGTGACCGCGAGAATACGTCCCGGAATGGCGTCCTCGCTGGCCGACAACGAAATTGTCAGGTGCTCCGGCCGAACACCGAGCCAGCACGGCCCCGTCGGCGGCTCCGCGCCGGCCGCTCCCAGATGCACGCGCGCACCTGAGATCAGGGCCGACAATGCGCCATGCTCCGCAGACAGCGTCACCTCGGCGAGATTGATGCTGGGATCCCCGAACAGCCGCGCCACCGCGACCGAGGCGGGCCTCGCATAGATTTCCTCCGGAAGCGCGACCTGTTCGAGCCGGCCGTCGATCAGCACGGCAATGCGATCGGCGATCGCCATTGCTTCCCGATAGTCCTGGGTCACATAGAGGACGGAGGCCGAACCGCGGCGCAACAGGTTCGGCAGTTCGAGCCGCATCTCGTAGCGCAGCTTGGCATCGACATTTCGCAGGGGATCGTCGAGCAGAAGCACATCCGGACTGCCGATCAGGGCGCGGGCCAGCGCAGTGCGCTGCTTCTGGCCGTTCGACAATTCGCGGGGTGTATGGTCAAGCACATGCTCGATCTTGAGCAACCGGCTGATCGCCTGGACGCGGGCCGCCACATCGGCGGCCCTGCCGCGCAGGCCGCTCGCAATGTTCTGGCGCGCCGTCATGTGCGGGAACAGGGCGAAGTTCTGAAACGCCATGCCGATGCCGCGCCGCTCGGGCGGCGCGCCGACCACCGAACGGCCGCCGACCAGGATGTCGCCCTCGTCAGGCTCGAACATGCCCGCGATCATGCGCAGCAGCACCGTCTTACCGCTGCCGGACGGCCCGAACACGGCGACGATCTCGCCGGGCTCGACCGCGAGCGAGAGGCGGTCGGCCGCCAGCACCGTACCGAACGCCTTGCTGACTGTGTGAAGCTCGAGCCGCGCCATGCCGCCCTAGCCTTTCACCGCGCCGAGCGACAGGCCCTCGACCAGATAGCGCTGCGCATAAAGCGCGAGCAGCAAGGTCGGCGTCACCGACAACACGATCGCCGCGGCGATCTGGCCATATTGAATCCCCGAAGCCGTGACGAAAGCGAGCGCGCCGACGGTCACCGGCTGCTTGTCGGCGGAGGCCAGGATCAGGGCGAAGACGAAATTGTTCCAGCAGAAGATGAACGACAGCAGGCCCGCCGCCGCGATACCAGGACCTGCGAGCGGCACCGCGATGCGCGCAAAGGCCTCAGGCCAGGAATGCCCGGCGAGGCGATAGGCGTGCTCGATGTCGGGGCTGATATCCTCGAAATAGCCGCGCACGATCCAGAGGATCAGGGGCAGCGCGATCAGCTGATAGACCCAGACGATGCCGAAATAGGTGTCGTTGAGGCCCAGCTCCTGATAGTAGAGCGACAGCGGCAGCAGCACCAGCAGCGGCGGCGCGAAGCGGAACGACAGCAGCGTGAACGCGATGGTTTCGCCGAGGCGGAACTTGAAGCGCGCGAAGGCATAGGCCGCCGGCACGCCCAGGATCAGCGCCAGCACCACCGCCGCGCTCGATAGCGCAAAGCTGTTCCACAGATTGCGCACGAAGGAAATTTCGAGATTGCCCGCGGTGGTGCGCAACTGGCCCGAGATCAGCGCCTGGTAATTGCCAAGCGTCGGTTCGAACACGAGGCGGGGCGGGATCCTCAGGATCTGCTCGTTGGCCTGGAACGACATCAGGAAAATCCAGACGATCGGAAACATGAAGAACACGAGGACGAGCGTGAGCGCGATTCCCCGGAAGATGCGCCCTGCGAGAGTGGAATGCTCCATATCGCGCTCCTCACGCCTGGCCGTGCGCGCGCGCACGCAGCCGCAACCAGTTCTTGATGAAGATGTTCGACAGGATGTTGGTGATGAGCCAGAGGATCATCAGAAGCGCGGCCGAACGGCCCACATTCGTATACTGGAAGAATTCGAGATAGGCCTGCACCTGAAACACCATCAAGCGGTCGCCCGGCCCGCCCTGCGTCATGGCGTAGATGATATCGAACTGCTGGATCGAGTCGAGCAGGCGGAACAGCGACGCCGTGATGATGTAGGGCGCCAGCATGGGAAGCGTGATCCGGAAGAACACGAAGCTTGCCGGAACGCCATCCAATGCCGCTGCTTCAAAGGGCTGGCGTGGCAGCGATCGCAGCCCGGCCAGCAGCAGGATCATGATGAAGGGCGTATAGACCCAGATGTCGACCAGCACCACCGTGAACAGCGCCGACGACGGATCCGACGCCCATTTGAAATCGGTCACGCCGAACAGGCTGACCAGATAGGAAAGAATGCCAAAACTCGGATTGGTCATCAGCTTCCACATCAGCGCAGCGATTGCAGGCGCCGTCATCAGTGGCAGCAGGAGCACGATCGAGACGGCATTATGAAAGCGCGTCGGCCGCCGCAGCAGCAGCGCGATCCCAAGCCCGAGCAGGAGCTCGAGCACGACGGTCAGAGCGGTGTAGAGCAGCGAGATCTGTAGCGTATTCCAGAACGCGGGATCGGAGAGGAAGTCGATGTAATTGTCGACGCCAATGAAGCCGCGCAAATACGGCAGGTTGAGCCGGTAGCGCTGCAGCGAATAGACGGCCGCGGTGACGAACGGCACCAGGATGGCGATGCAGACGAGCAGCGCCGGCAGGCTCAGCAGGTAAGGCAGCCAGCGGCCGCGCGGCCGCGCCTTGCGGCCGGTCGGCGCGTTGGTCTGAAGCAGTTGAAGTATGCTCATGATGATGGATCGCGCGTTGCGGCACACCGCCGACCCGGATGGGCTAGAATCCGAGTCGGCGGGCTGTCATGGTGCGGGAGGAGCAGGCACCATGCAAGGCATCAACCGAGACCGGCCTGCTTCAGCTGGCGGTTGATGCTGTCGGCGAGCTTGTCGAGCCCTTCGTCGACGCTGACCTCCTTCGCGACCATTTTCTGCAGCGAGGCCGCCCATTCGGTGGTCAGGTCGAAGAACAGCGGCTGCGCCGTGAAGTAGATCTTCGCGCCGGGGGCCGAGACATCGTGCTGATCGAGATAGCCGGGATAGGATTTCGCGATCCGGTCGCGGAACTCGCTGTCCTTCCAGACCGAGGCGCGCACCGGATTGACGAAGTCCATCTTGCGGGCCCCGAACAGATCATGCTCGGTGGAGGCGGCCCATTGCATGAACGTCCAGGCCGCATCCTTCTGCTTGGAGAAGCTCGACATCGCGAGCGACCAGATCCAGACATTCGGCGTCGGCGCCTTGGCGGCCGGATTGGCGGCGAAGGCGGCATAGCCGAGCTGGCCCTTCTCCTTGTTGTCGCCGCCGTTCATGAAGTAGCCGAGAATGTCGGCGTCGAAGATCATGCCGGAGGCGCCGGCGCCGAGATCGGTGCCGACCTGGTACCAGGTGTAGGTCGACCAGTTCTTCGGCCCCGAGCCCTGGATCATCTTGACCCATTTCTCATGGAAGTCCTTCGACGCCTTGGTGTTCATCGCGGCCTTCAGCTTGCCGCCCTCCATCACGAAATCCTTCTGGCCGAAGTTCGAATAGGCCGACAGGAAGCCCGGATGGATGGTGGCCCATGAGCGCGAGCCGCGAACGCCGACGCCATAGGGACCACCGGCATCCTTGGTGATCTTGGCCGCAACGTCGAGCATCTCGTCCAGATTCTGCGGCGGCTTGACGCCGACCTTCTCGAAGATGGTGCGGTTGTAGGTGATGTTGTTGAGCTCATAGCCCCAGGGGATGCACCACTGCTTGGCCTTGCCCGAGCCGAGCTCGGAACCGGCGACGCCGTCCCACGCCGTCGAGGCGCGCAGGCCCGGCAGCACATCGTCCCAGGCGAAGGCCGGGTTGGTCTTGCCAGGGTCCTTGATGTAGACGTTGAGGTCCTCGATCCAGCCGGCGGGCCCGTAGGTCCAGGTCATGTACGCGCCGGTCATGAAGGCGTCGTACTGATCCGACTTCGACGACAGCGCCGCGGTGACCTTGTCGAAATAGACGTCCTCCGGGAAGATGTCGTAGGTGACGTTCATCCCGGTCAGCGCCTTGAAGGCCTCGAGATCGCCGATCATCGCGTCGACGTAAGGGTGCTTGTTCAGCAGCAGCTTGATCGACTTGCCGCTCTGGCCCTTCCAGTTGAAGTCCGCGGCCATCGCCCGCGAGACCGAGGATGCGAAGGCGGCGTTGGCGGCTGCGCCCGCGATGCCGAGCTTGGCGGCGCCGTCCAAGAGATCGCGCCGGCTGATGCGCTTGGCGGCGTAGGAGTCGAACAGATTCTTTTCACGATCGAACATACAATCCTCTCCTTGGTTGCACTTTTCACTTCCGACCCTTGGTTCTTCTTGTGCCGGATGTTTCCTCCGGCTTGTCATTGGCGAGCGCCTGGGCGGTCGCCTCGTCGATGATGAGCCCGTGCAGCATGCCGCTGCGCAGCACGGCGCGCAGCGCCGTCAGCTTGGGCAAGCCGCCCGCAATCGCAACGATGCGGTGCTTTCTCAGATCATCCGCGCTCATGGACATGGCCCGTGCCGACAGGTCGATGTCGAGCACACGGCCATCCTCGTGAAAGAAATGCCCGAGCAGATCGGCGCAGGCGCCGACCCGCTTCAGTTCGACGACCTCCTCCGGCCTGATCATGCCGCTCGACACCAGAAAGCCGTCGCGGCTGATCTGACCGATGCCGACGAACAGCAGCGAAGCCTGGCGCGCCAGCGCAAACACGTCGGCGATGCCGTATTGCTTCATCAGCACGGCGCGGTCGGCGACGGAATTGGCGAACACCGGCACCGGCAGCAGATAGGCCTCGGCGCCGGTGCGCTCGGACAGGCGGTGAATCACGTCGAACGGATTAGCGGCGAACTTTCGCGTCAGGCCGCCGAGCAACGAGACGAACTGCACATCGCGCGCCGATGTCCGCGGCAATTGTTCGATCACGGCGGCCAGCGTACGGCCGTGCCCGACGCCGATGACCTTGTCCTCGCCGCGTTCGAGGGTCTGGCGCAGGAAGCTTGCACCCTCCAGCGCCAGCGCCTTCAACGGCAGGCCCGCCTCGCCAAGGTCGGGCGCCACGCGACAGAACGCGAGGCCGAGACGCTGGGCCAGGGTGTTTTCCAGCGCGACGCATTCGGCGACCGGCCCTTCGACGAAGACCCGGATCATGCCCTCGCGGCTCGCCCGCGCGATCAGCCGATGCGCCTTGGTGCTCTGGATGTTCAGGCGTACGGCGACTTCCGACTGCGTGAGGCCAGCGGCGAAGTAGAGCCAGGCCGCGCGCGTCGCCAGCGACGCGTCGTCATCGATGATCGGCAGCCTGTCGGAAGACGCAGTCATGCTGAAAACGACCACTTGCAAAATTCTTCACATCTTGCAAAAAATTGCAAACATGGGTCCCCGCGTCAAGCCCCCGATCATGCTGCAGCGCGGTGGCGGCGGCAGGTTCAGCTGCCAGGATGCCCGGACCGACCGGGACGGTTCGAAGGGTGTGGTGAAAGCGATGGCAGAGCTGTTCCTCGGCATCGATGTCGGCACCGGCGGCGTTCGCGCCTGTGCGATCGACGCGCGTGCCGAGATCCACGGCACCGCCGCGGCCCCGCTGCCCGCGCCGCGACAGCATTGCGATGCGATCGACCAGGAACCGGAGATTTGGTGGCAGGCCATGGTGATGGCGATCTGGAAGCTCGGCCAGGCCGTCGATCTCGGCCGCGTCGCGCGGATCGCCGTCGATGGCACGTCCGGCACCCTGCTGCTGATCGATGCCGACGGCCGGCCACGTTCGCCCGGCCTGATGTACAACGACGCGCGTGCCCTGGAGGAAGCTGCGCGCATCGCCGCAGTCGCGCCGGCCGAAAGCGGCGCCCATGGCCGCAGCAGCGCACTGGCCAAACTGCTCCATTTGCTGGGACAAGGCGCAGCCGGCGATGTGCGCCATGCCGTACACCAAGCGGATTGGATCGCTGGCCGCCTTGCGGCGCGTCATGGCATCAGCGACGAGAACAATGCGTTGAAGCTCGGCTATGATCCGGTGACGCGCGCCTGGCCGGCCTGGCTCGATGAACTCGGCGTTCCCAGCGCGCTGCTTCCGAAGGTGCTCATGCCGGGCACGGCTTTTGCCGAGATCGACCCGACCGTCGCGCGGGCGCTGGGCTTGCCTCTCTCGGCACGGGTCGCGGCCGGCACCACCGACGGCGTCGCCTCCTTCATCGCAACCCGCGCGGACCAGCCCGGCGATGCGGTCACCTCGCTCGGGACGACGCTGGTGCTCAAGCAGCTCGCGACGCAGCCGATCTTTGCCGCCGATCAGGGCGTCTACTCGCACCGCCTCGGCGAGCGCTGGCTCGCGGGCGGCGCCTCCAACACCGGCGGTGCCGCGCTGCTTGCGCATTTCTCAACCGAGGAGATGGATCGCCTGACACCGCAGCTCACACCGGAGCAGCCGACCGGGCTCGACTACTATCCGCTTCCCAAACCCGGCGAGCGCTTTCCGATCGCCGATCCGAGTCTCGTGGCGCGGATCAGCCCACGCCCCGCCGAGCCGCTCCGTTTCTTCCAGGGCCTGCTCGAAGGCATCGCCGCGGTCGAGGCACTCGCCTATCGGCGCCTGGCGCTGCTGGGCGCGCCGCCCTTGCGCCGTGTGATCAGCATCGGTGGCGGCGCCAAGAATGCGCCGTGGACGGACATCAGGCACAGAACCCTCGGCGTTCCCGTCACGGTCGCGGAACAGACCGAAGCGAGTTATGGCGCAGCACTGCTTGCGATGCACGGCAGCCCGCCATGAGAGCGGGCCCCATCGCCATTACCGGCCTCGGCGCAATCGCCGACAGGTTCGATCACGTCCTACTCGACCAATGGGGCACCCTGCACGAGGGCAGGGCGATCCTCCCCGCCGCCTACGACTGCGTGGCAAAACTCCGCCACGCCGGCAAGCGCGTGCTCGCGCTGTCGAACTCCGGCAAGCGCGCCGATGACAATCAGAAGCGCCTCGCGGCGCTCGGCCTGCCGCGCGAGGCTTACGACGGCGTGCTGTCCTCGGGTGAAGTGGCCTGGACCGGCCTGCGCGCACGCGATCGCGAGCCATTCAAGAACCTTGGCCAGGCCTGCTTCCTGATCACCCGCGGCCATGATCGCTCCATCGTGCTTGGTCTCGACCTCGGCATCGTCGGCGATGTCAGAGATGCCGATTTCATCCTGCTCGGCGGGCTCGACGATGCAGCCGCGCAACCTGACCGGTGGCGCGACTGCCTGAGCGCGGCCGCGACGCGCAACGTGCCGATGCTGTGCGCCAATCCCGACCTCGTCATGTTCGGCGCCAAAGGATTGATCCCGGCGCCCGGCGCC